>Ga0209208_10011054_pt1 | contig 11612 bp, 4 predicted proteins | sample S1TSphfallax_3_FD_187694 | JGI IMG/M metagenome (GOLD analysis project Ga0209208, IMG submission 187694) | Host-associated microbial communities from peat moss isolated from Minnesota, USA - S1T2_Fd - Sphagnum fallax MG (SPAdes) (version 2) | ecosystem: Host-associated > Plants > Peat moss >...
ACATGGTAACATTATGAAAATTTGGCTTGGTATTGGGGAATGCATCAAAATATTTTTTTGGCTTGAGAGTCCTAAGACGTGTTCTAGACCTTCCTCCTTGTCCTATACATCCCAACCCCAAGTAGCTTAGGGTCCTTATGTCATGGGCCCCATGTGACCATGTCCTAAACCCAAGGTCACATTGTAGTTACTAGTGTTGGCTGGATATGTAGAAATGTTCGTATATGAATATGTATAAGGGTTGGATATGCATGAAATTATATTCAAAAGTTGTTCGGCTTTTGATATCTAGCTTTATTCATTTGAATGATTATACATATTCTTTTAAGGAATATAAACTTGATATCCATATTTAGGAGGGTAAGGTTTTAAGGATGCCATGTATGACTTTGTGTTGAATAGATATTTATATGCATGAGCTTTTTGGTGTGTGGGGTTAGGGTGTTGGGGGTGTTTCTATGGATGTTTTTTTTGTGGGCAACTTGTTTTACAATGGGCAAAGTTCTTAATAGAGTTGAAGTTCAATTTCCTTGCAAGTTACTTAATTTTGTATGTTTGAATTTTGAATGTTTTTGTATTTGAACAACTATCGTATGAAATTTGCTACACATAATATGTATGCATATTTAGAAGTTACCTTGAATTTGAAAACCAACAAATACATAACCAACAATGAATGAAATATGTTCATGGATGCATAATTGTCTTTGCAAGGAAATTTTTGAAATATTCAAATGCATATTCTTTTGTTAAACTTTTATAAAGAATATGCCATGTTAATCTCTTCTAGACTAATCTAAAATAGCACAATTGGCCAACAATGATAGTTGCCTACCTAACTTTTTACAACCTACCTACCTACTACAATATATTGTTTTTGAAGAAATCTTTAAAAATGAATTATATAATTCCCAAGGATATCAAGTTCTCAAAGTTCTAATAATATCTTAACATCCACATTTATGTACCATATTCTACACAATGCTTGCATGCAATTTAACACCAAAATGATACATCATTCTACAAATAACACTACCATTAACTAGAAAAACACCATTGACATCAAGACATTAACCAATTACTACAAGAAAGTTTTTACACCTCCACCAATATTAAGTGATTGATCAACACAATTTTTTTTTATACATTTCCATGAACTCCATGAACATCAACAACAAAGCATCCACAACAAACTTCGTGTGGTAGGTCAAGCATAACCAATTTTCATTTGGATCTTTCCACCTTCACAAAGCAAAAACACAATGTATGAATTACCACTAAAATAAAATCAACTTTTGGATGATGCCAAATGCCAAATTGATAAAAATCAATGAGAAAGCTCCATAAGAATATCCATTAAATATGTGACAAAAAAGTCCCTTGAGTTTCAAAATTTCTATTGCATCCAAGACTCGCATTCATTTGGTCACACCTTTTATATTATTATTATTTCACTACGTTACAACTCCCTAATTCATGAAAATGGGTTCACAAATCTTCAAATCCCCAAAGTTATTGACAAGACATAAAGCTTTTAATCCCCAAATTCCAGCGAGGAGGATACTATAGGGACTTATTGGCATGGGATGTAGATTTGGAGGTGATTTTAGGATGACATGCTTTTGCTACCTATGTACTTTGTTGGGGTGTTTTGGAAATGCACTTCAAATTGACATATGTAACAAGGATTCCGATGGTGTGGACACTAAACCAAAGGATGATGGTGCCCTGGATGTATATGATGATGCACATGTCATTGCATATATTTAGCATGCAACAAATTAATAATGAAAATTGTGCAAAATTCGTTCATTCATAGGTTCCTACATCATACATACAAATATGATGTGTTGAAAACACATTTGACATACTGATAAATGTGTGATGGATGAAATATGAACCTACGAACGAATGAATGTCACACAAATTTCATCTTCTTATCAATGTGTGTGTCAAATGCGTTTTCAACACATGACATCAATGCATGAAATGGATGAATTATGAATGAATGAATTTTGTATGATTTTCATTTCTAAGTTGTGAAATGTTAAGTTTGTGTTATAGGTGAAGTTCCAATTGGATTAACACTCAAGAAATGGGACTATGGTATGCATAGGACCAAGCAATTAAAATGGAAAGTAATTCCCTTTTGTAGGTGTGGATGGATGGATGAATACAAGTGATGTAAAGCCCATAGAAATGTGAGGGCCTTGTGCAACATGTCACGAGGGATTGGGGCATTTGGGGTTTGTTGGATTTATAATTTGTCCCAAACACAATACAATTGGCAATTAAGGATGCAGTTACAAGTTTAACATCTTAAGTCTTAGTGTTTAGTGTATGACCAAGTGCAAGCAACATTCAACATGCCTACACTGTAGTTATGACCATTGCCCATCATGGGGCTTGGGTATTAGTGGTGTTTAAATATTGTTAACCCACTAAATTTGATAGCATAAAACAATTTGTATGTTTTGGTTATGATCAAGCATTTCTCAAAGAGGTTAAAGTTGATGTCATTTCGAATCATAATAATGAAGGCGCTACTTATGCATTTTTGGATAAATTGTTCAATAGATTTGGGGCTTTAACACCCAAAGTACTCGCCAACCAAGGTATGAAATTCCATGAGGAGTTTTAAGAGTTGTGTGAAAAGGCATCAATGACATTGCATAAACTCACGAAACCATCCTAAGGTAGATAAGTAAGTTGAATGAATGGTGCAAATGGTGAAGCAACATTGGTGAATTATGCATACCAAAAGGGCCATATTCAAAATTGGGACTTGTAACTACCATGAGTAGTTATGGGGTATAAGTTCATTTTATATACCTTTCATTATTATTTTTCACAATATGTTTTATTGTTTGGTCATGAATTCAAACTATTAGCCTTAATCCAACAAGATGTGATGGCGATAATAAGCTTGGATGATCCTAATGTATGGACTTAAAATGTGAGTAGCAAGCTACCTTGTTCTAATGTGTTGTGCCCATGGCTATGGAGACAAACCAAAAAAGTTAACAAATACAAGTTGATAATGACATTATAGCTGAAAATGTTTGCCACATGTCAACACCACATCAATAGCCATCACTAACCATTATAATTGCAAACTATCTTACCAACCTCATTTTGAATTGTTATCAACTTCCTTTGACTAATGGATGAGCTCCATTCGTTGATTGCATATGACATTATCAAAATATTTAGTTGCAATTTCAACTACATTTCAACTATGTCAATTTAACCAATGATGTGGTGACACGTGGCACATTCAAAGCATTCCACCATTGATTGCCCATAGTAGAGATTAAGTTGAGAGGTCAATTTTGTTGTAATTACAATGGTCAATGCATTTGGCCAATGGTGGGATGACATGTGTTGTAATTTAATAGGGTTTATGGTGGACCAATAGTTTAATGCCAATTGGCATAACCTATGTCTATAAACATACATGGTGCCTAATCATAACCAACCACTTAGTTACCTAGGAATGGGTTAGGTCTAATACTTTGCCCCCTTGTCTAAACTTAGGTTAAAATTAAACCTAGGCACCTAAACTAAAGCTAAACATAGGCATTAGGTTTAAGACTATACGTAAGATACAAATAAAGTCCTATTCATTTAACTTAGCCTTTGAGGTTTGGCATTTTTTATTTGCTCATCCCAAATGGCTATAACATTTTCATGTTTACTTTGGTTTTCCCTACTCCTAGTGCATTTGGTTATATAGTTTAGATTATAGAAATGGAAGCCAATCAATATGGGACAAATATTTTAGTTTCCACCATGGGAAGACAAGCCTAACAACACACATAGGCCTACAACTACAAACTTATAGATCTTTGTCATTTCTTATTTGATTTGAATGATGTAAAAACCTACATGAACATTAAGGTAAGCTCTACATTATCTCTTTGAGCTCCAAAAGAAAAGGAACAACACAAAAGAAGCATAAAACATGTCAAAATCAGATAAGGTGTTTATTACAAAAATGACCCATTATTTTAGAATATCATATCTTATTCATTTCTTATTCAACTTGAGTGATCTAAAAAGCTATGGATGCACCAAGTTAATCTTTACTATAGTTCTTTAAACTTCAAATGCAAAAAACCAATGGAGAAAAACCAAATAAAACACAAATGTATTAAATTGGAATGTGTGAATTAGGCCTATGACCAAACACTTACCTTACCTACTTTCAATGCCCATATTGTTTTCATTTTTAAAAATCTATTTTGAAGGTGAAAGCATGCTAAATGTACTTGGTAGTCTACTTGTCAAACTAACAAAAGGTAGAACCAAAGCCCATCACAAAATTATCATACATGCAATCTTTTTAGTTGAATGATTATTAATATTTTTCATTATTATGCAATAATTTATAATATCACATTGTAAAAGTAGGTTTTAAATAATTTTTTCTAAATGTAAGTAGCTTTGAAAGCTTATTTTTTGTAGTGTAATATTTGATTCAAGTAAGTATATTCTATCAAAAAGAAAAGTAAATGGGTTATTTGGTGATGTCTTTTAATACACAATGGTCTTTATGTTGTAACTTCATACATGTTTATTTCATTAAAAATTTTAATGAAAAAATATGTTTGAACATCATATTTGTTACCTACTTTTATTATTTAAAAAAATTGAAATTTTTTATTACGTTTATAGTAAACCCAATTAAAAGCACAATGGTTTGAAAATCAAATTTAAATAAATCTTAATATACTTTCAGGTATTTTGATCAAAAATTGTTTCAATTTCAACTTCATTTTTGTTCATCAATTTTTTTTGTATTCTTTACCATGCTTACACCCTTGAGCAATTTAAATGGCCATGGCTATTATTGAGCTTTAAAAAACCATTTTGAACTTGAAAAACAAAGGAATGATGTAATAAGATTTTTAAAATTTTAATAATTTGAATGTATGGTGGTCAATTATTTTACCCAAGTTGCAAACTATAATAACATAATTGCAACTCAATTAGTTGCAACTAATTTACAATCTAATTTTAAGTTAATTAAACTTAAACTTTAAGTAATAGTTTATTTAATTCAAGTTTAGTTAATTATGCCAACTACTTGTAGAATATATTCAATGTTTTTTTCTGAATTCCATAACTTAATAATCGATTACAAATATTATAATAAAACTTTATTTATTTTTAAGTATATTTATAAATTTTTCATTAGATATAATAAAAATATGTATTAGTTTTTATAAAATTTATAAAAATGGCATTAACAATACTATTGTAGTTAATGTAAGTTAAGTTGTTATTTAACTATTATTATTTGTATTATCATTTAACTTGTTATAACTATCATAAATTAATATAATATACATTGAATAAAAATAAAATATTGTAAAAATTATTGAAATAAATATGATAGTGTTAAAAATATATATATATATATATTCAAATTATATGATCATGTATTGGATGTATGTATTAACTATGCCTATTATTATTATTTAGTATAAAATAAAATGATAATGAATTAAATAATTTGAAGATATAATCAAACCAATAGTTAAAATTAAATTAATTATTACACTAATTACAAATATTAAACTTAATTATGTTTTATTCAAATTATAGAAATAGGTATCATTACGTGTGTTGAACATTATTAGCTACAAAACATTTGTAGATAAGTTTTGAGCAAAACTAGTAGTACAAGGTAGAATAGGTGGTTAAATAAACAAGTAGCAAAAATTTAAATTTAGGAGGAAAAAAAAATTGTTTGTTTCATCTAATACTACCTATTTATTGTTAAAACAAAAGGTATATAAGAACATTGGTACTTACATTGGATAACTTTTTGGTTTGGGACATGTTTTTGTGTTGGTCCCTTCAATTAGGAAAAAGAAGAAGCCCTTTGTTTATGAAATAAAATAATTGTAATATATTGGAATAGTTTGATAAGGGACATAAACAAACCACCCCACAAAATTTGTTGAATAATAACATCAAAACCTATTCAGCTTTTTTATGTTCTTAAATCAATTTCAAAATCAAGGTAATAGAAAACCCTTTTAACAAACACATTAGTCTAACTAATATTTCAATACACAATATTTTAAACTTATATTTTACTAATAACAACAACAACAACAACAACAACAACAATATTATTATTATTATTATTATTATCATCATCATCATCATTAATTTAATTTATTATTTAAATGAAAAAAAATCATCCTACAAAAGAATAATTTTTACAAATAAAATTTATGTGCAATTTCAATTTAATGATTGATAAAATTTTGAACAAATATAACTTAGTTATCATATGTATAAAAATGAATAAACATTAGAGTTCCACAAAAATATTAATTATCTACCATCACTTGATATATTGAAAATTAAATTTGATTTACAGAAAAATAAAAATTACATATATTGAACTATTATTCATTATTATCAACTTATATTTCAAGAATTTTTTAATTTTTATTTCAAAATTTAATACTATTGTTTGAATGCATAAAAAATAAAGTACATCATACATAACCATTCACTTTTACAAATAAAAATTACATGTAATTTAATTTTTAATGAATTTTGATCATAATGTTTAATAAATATTAAGCTATCACATGAAAAAAAAATGAAAATTAGAATTTCAGAATTTAATTATCATCAATTATATATCATAAACTAAATTTGGTCTACATAAAAATCAAATATTACATGTATGAAAATATATATGATTAAATTATTAATTTATATTCAAGGGAATTTATTCAAATTTTATATGCATTACAAAATTCATGTCACACATAATTATTCATTTATACAAATAAAATTTTCATGCAATTTGGTGTTATCAAATTTTAGCATAAATATTAACATATATGATATGTATGAAGGCAAAATCACCTATTAGTTGTTTAATTGAGTTGAAAGATAATTGCAACAAAGTTGTAGATGAAATTACATTTTATCCATCCTTTAATACATTTTATCATCCATGCATGTGTTGATGGTGTCACCAAAATAGTTGAACATTAGTTAATGTTTTGATTGTGTTAACTAAAGGACCTTAAATGTTAAGAATATTCCAAGAATGACCTTCTACTCAAGACATGTTATTCATTGTTTACCACTGTAGTAGGCATTTCAACTTATAAACATTGTTGATGCCAAGAATATGCAATGGAATATTTTGCAAAACACCACCTAGTTGAAAATTGCTTTCAATTATATACCATTTTAGTTGATGAGTTCACTTCATTGGTCATTGCCATTATTCAATTTTTATAAAAAAAATCTAGTTACAACATAGTTGCAAATTGCATCTAGTTGAAAATGTTTTGGTTAAAAAAGAAGGGTTTTCTACTAATGACTTCAATGTTTTTTTTCATGGTGAATCACATTTGGTTGAGAATTTGAAGGATTACAACTAAGTGATTAATGATGGGGCTCATATTTGCACCCAACCTATTGGTATTTTCACCTCATAACCAAAATGTTCATCCATGATGGATTTCCATCAAATAATTCAAAATTGTTATTTGGCTTAAGGGGACCTTAGGCCCATATAAAGGGGTTGTTACCAAGTGAATGACAAAGATTCTAAAAGGCAAAATGTCACTAAATGAATGGTAGATATTCAACAAGGTAGGATCTAGATGGTTGATTAGTTGGATAGGGTTAAAACATTTCATTAGTTTGAACTTCATATTACCTTTGGAAGAAAAAGACTTGGGATGTAGTTATGGAATTTGATGAAGACTAGGAAATTGTTTTGTTTTCCACACACAAAGACTTAGAAAGTTGTTAAATAATATACTAGAAACACAATATGTAGTTTAAAGTTTTGATGGGTTGTGAACCATAGATTTTTATTTTATTTTTTTGGATTTCTACATTTTATACTGCAAATGTTTTATATGTTTCAATTTTGAATAAAGATAATAATAGAATATTGATGAAGAAACAATGAATTTGTTCTAAAATTGTTGTGTTTTCTAAATGAATCATAAAACCCTTATCACAAATTTTGATTATTGAAGATAATGCAAAATCTAGGAAATAAGGAAATTGTAATTATAATAAGAAAAATGTGTGAATAAAATCTAAAGAGTATATAAAATGAGTAAAACCACAAATTGTGTATGTTGTAAGTATTTTTGGTAATACAATTTATGTTGTTTTGTTACTAAGCATTGAACAATTTTGAGTAGAATTTGCGCCTACTATTTGGCAACCATCTTGGGATAAGGGTGAAAGTACTACAATGACCCCCTTTGGGGTGTTACATTATACTACTTTCCAGGGATGTGCATGTTTGAGTGTATCCCACTTCAAAGTTTCGAAAGATTTTCACAATATTTTTGCATATTACACTAAAATATAACCTAGGTAAGATATCAAAAAAGAAAACTATTTCATTTCATATTACAAAATGGGAGATTGGAATATATTTCTGGAGACAAATGTAATGTACATGTGTATTCCAAAAATTATTTAAATGATTTTTAGTTTTTATGAAAGTTGAAGGTATATTCCACCATGTCATTTCACATAATATGAACCATGTTTGGATACCATGTGATTAATTTGTAAATTTTCATTTCAAAAAATGAGTTTTTTCAACAAAGATGCGATAAATGTGTGGTAAATTGAAGTTTTGACAATAAATCACATCCACATAGAAGATGACAAGCATAGATAGATGTGCCATTTTTTTATTTCATTATAATCTATTATTTTAATGACTAATGAAGCCTTAAAGTTAGTGTAGTCAAAAACGAGATTGTGGCCCTATTATACCAATGTATATTATAAGCATACTCATGGATTTTTCAATATAGATGATGAAATTTATTATTATTTTTAAACTAATACTACATAACATTAGTTTTGTAAAAATAATTGTGAAAACATTATTTTTTATAGATGTCAAAATTCAAAAAATATATATTATTCTTGAAAATCTTGATTTCTAAATTTGTTGGAAGCAGAAGATGGAGGTTTAAGTAATAAAAGTTATAAGGACTTAAATAAGAAAACATACCAAAAGTTGAAAGAAATAAAAAATTAATAAAACAATATGAATTGGATGGTGACTTGAAGTTTGCAAAGGCAAATGGATCAAGAAGCCAAGCACTAGAACATAAATTTAAATATTGAAAAAAATCAAAATGCAAACCAATAACTATATGAAATTCTAAACATGGGTATATGTTAAGGGAGTAGGCATATTACATAGTTTTTGGGGCTTACAAGGCATTATGGATAGGAATAAGCCATTGGACAATTAGGGATTTGAATTTTGAATTCTTGTTGAATTTTGTTTTTTTTTTGTTCATGTTGATGGTGACTTGTGGACTGCCAAAGTGAGAGTTTTGGGAAGTTGAGAACATTCGTAAACACACAATTTTGGAATGTAGGTACTTTGTAAAAAAAACTACAAACTTTGGTGTTGAATATTACATATTGGATTTGTTGTTTGATTACACTTTTGTAAAACATGGATTTTTGTTGTAATTTTGTTGAAGTTTTCAGTAAACAAGGAAGTACGAACTTTTCCATTGATTTCCATATTCAATTTGATGTGTGAATCATCTATGGTATTAAAATATCATGAAAATGAATTATAATTTTGTTTATAGTTTTTTACATTGTATTATGGAGTACAGATTCTGGTTATTAGAAATAATCATGAATATGGTGTTTTGATGGACTATAGATAGATGTGTGTTCAAAATTAGTGTAGAATTGTGAATGAATGTATATTTGTAGTGCACAGTTGTTATTACAGTATGTGTGGAATGGTTATAGAGGAATTAAATCCACATCTACTAGTATAGTTTTGGACCAAGAAGTTTGTGAATTGAAGAACAACATGTAGGACATCAAATGTCTTCAATCATAATTAAAGAAGTGTGGACTAGGGGTCCACAAAGACGTTGACCCTCAAAGATGCCTTAGTTACATAAGGTGATCTCTAATGAAGGGGATCAAATCTAAAATATACCTAAGAAAAGCGGTTATCCATGCTTTCCAAGCAAAATTTGTTTTTTTAAGAACATTGGGAAAAGAGAAATCTTGGGGACGAATTATTATTGATGGACTCTAAAAATTCTTCAAGTCTAGAATTTGTGAATAGGCAGAGGAGTGATTATAATAAGCCCACAAATTTACCATTTATGTACTAGTTAACATCATCGGAGTATCATGAACTAGTGGAAATTGGGACATGGAAGATAATTATGATCCTAATATTCCAGAGTGGGTAGATGTGAAGTATCCAAGAACATCTATGTATGATGATGCACATGTGAATGTTCTAGAGGATGCATTACCATTTTAAATGGACCACATAAGTAGAAGAATTAGAAGAGAAAGAAGGAATCCAAATCGTAGAAATTACAGAGGTTAGGTCATCTACAAAGTTAACACCATCATCAATAATGCCTAGAATGATGAGTGAGATACCTTAAATACCAATTATTGTTTCATAAAAACAGCAAATTAGATCTATGATGTCATATATAACTATAATAGCTTGTTAACTTATACAAGAGTTTGAATCATCAAGAAGAAGGAAATAATCTAAGAGAACAATCAAGGTACATACATTAGTACTCAACTTGGATGAAGAGTAAACCAAATTCATGGAGTTCCAAAAAAGGTAACATGACCCATTTCAAGTTTTCAAACGGTTTACACAACGCCATTTGTGATGACAAGAGCTAGACAACTCTTGGACATTTAGTTGCAGATGCTCAATGGTTTTGATAGATTTTTTCAAGTCGTTTGCTTGGGAAGGGAACTTCATGTCAAAGTTTGCATTTTCCTTTTCAACTTGCTTTGCATGTTCTATTGCAATTATGAGCTCACACACATCCATTGCAATAACAAACTTTAAAGATTTCCATCTAGCCTCCACTTTCTGGTACTCCACCTCCAACTTTATTTGTTGCACTTGTAGGCGGTCTAAATTAACTTCATGACTGTCAATTGGTCTTGGAGGGTAGGGAGTTCAACTCAGTTGTCGCAACCCCACTTTGGGCAAAGTGTGAGGATGAGACTCACACTCCCAAAAGTGGGGACTTGGAGTCCTCCGGGACTCCCAAAAACTCAGAGCTCGATTGCAGGGGTCAAAACACCTCGCATCAGGGTGTTCTTTATATTGTTGGAAATTTCTTGAAGTGTAGATGTCCAAAATGGCCTCGCATGAACCATTTGGACATTTGCAGCCCAAGTTATGGGCAAAAGAAGGGCCGGAAGTCAAACTGGCAGTTTGACTCCCAACCACTAAAAGTCGGGAATCGACCTCTTCCCGACGTCTACAGAAGGAGTGCGATGGGGCATTGAAAAGCTCTCGAGGAGAGCTATAACTTTAGTTCATACCTCACTCAAATCAGAGGTCGGAGCTAGGAGATACGAGTGTCCAAAGTTTCGGGAGTTCAACCCGGGATAGTTTCGGGACTCCTCCTTGGGAGTCCCGGGAAAAAGTTGTTAACAAATAGGAGATCTACTCAAGTGCAAACATAAATCTTTATTGAAAGGAAACTACAACATAATACTCACAACACAAAACACAACATCAAGAACTCTCCAAGGTTCTTGTCACGAGAAAATAC
>Ga0209208_10011055_pt1 | contig 11612 bp, 7 predicted proteins | sample S1TSphfallax_3_FD_187694 | JGI IMG/M metagenome (GOLD analysis project Ga0209208, IMG submission 187694) | Host-associated microbial communities from peat moss isolated from Minnesota, USA - S1T2_Fd - Sphagnum fallax MG (SPAdes) (version 2) | ecosystem: Host-associated > Plants > Peat moss >...
TGGGGGGGAGAGCACTGGCAGCTGAAGTTGTTGCAATCTTAAATTTGGATTCAAGTGGTTCATCCTTCTGGCAAGACGTGGGGTGGGGCCAGTGACCAGCAGCTGAGGTTTGGGTGGGAGAACATCATCATCATCATCTTCATCATGTGCAACTACAAAAGAACCAAGCATGGTAAGTTAGTCTGCTGAGTTTTGAGATCCAATTAGGAGTTACCTTTGATGTCCAAGTGTCTCAAATGCAAATGCAAACAAAGTTGCAAACAGAGTTAGTTGGTGACTGAATGTTGTCAACTCTTCACACATCTTTCACAAATTTTGTCTTCTAAACAGCAATGTGGAATCCATCCATCCATCCATACATCCATCCATCCCTCAAGTAGTCTAAGAGCAGCTTCACCCATACTCAGGCATTTGGCCCTTCAACAACAAATTCTTCTCACATCCATCCAAGATTATTTATTTATTGTTTCCCAAGCCTCACCCATAAACATGAAACTGAGACTATAATAGGTCAAAATTTGGCCCTATGGCAACAATATTTCTCACATCCATCCATCCATCCATCCAAAATTATTCATGTTCAACAAACACATTTTGGTCACTATTACCCGTGTATGATCATCACCAGAAGATTATGTCATATAATGTGATTTTTTTAAATGACATAATCTGTCACTCCCAAACCTTAATGTGACCAACCACCCATCAATGCACCATCAATTGGAAACCAATTATGACATTCACAATCGAGTTACGAAGGTAAGCTATCCTATAAGCCCTCCTATTCCCATCTCACACTACCTAGGTAATGGCCAGGGTGAATCCAAAACTACCAATATAAGTGGCTAAACGTGCATTCACACTTGGTGTTAAGCTAAGGACTCTAGCTAGGGTTGAGTCCACTAAAAACACCATTCTAGCCATTTACAACTTAAGCCTAGTTGCCATGAAATTTTTAATGTTAAGCTAACATACTCTTAACATTGAGCTATGGCCCATTTAACATTGGGTGCCACCTAGGATGCCACCTACATTTTCATTTAACACTGACTTAACATCAAGTGTGAATGCACCATAAGTATCAAAGGTAAGTAGGTAGGTAATGTACATGATTACAATGTATGTAGGTAAATAGGCAAAAATAGGCAAAGCACAATTGGTTGGTGCCTAGTACATAGGTAATACATGTGGATGGTTAGTACAAAGCTAACCATGGTGGTTAGATATAGGACAAGAATACAATGAAAAAGTGTTTTCTGTTCACGCACCATCCATCCTTTATTCATCCATCCTTCATGGTGCACTGGTGGGTGCTGGTTCAATGTAGCCTGTGTTGGGATCAAATTATGGTGGTTGAGAGAGAGAGAGAGAAGGCCCATGCACATGAATTGTGGCAGAGTGGCAGGGGCAACCTTTTGCATGATGCATGATGCAAAATAAAATTCCCCTCCTTTTCTTTTTTGCTTCCTTCCTTCTTTCTCTTTTCTTTTTTTTCTTTTTTTTTCCTTCTATATATGTATTTATCTATTTATTTTTATTTTTTTATATTTCCCTCTATATATTTTTCTTTTCTTCTGTTTTGGGGTGATTAGCACCCCTCTGCTTGTGTGTCAATGTTAAAAAGAAGTTAGTATATTTGGGAAATAGGAATTTAATAAGAAATATTAGCCAATGTTATTATATAGAAGTGAAAATATGTGACATGGTGTTTTCAAAAGACACCAGAATTGCAAAATGAGATTTTGAAGATTTCAGGTGGCATGTGCAAAACAAAAAAAAAGGAGAAGGAAAAAGGGATAAATGAGAGGAGCTAGGAAGGTCCAAAAAGAGATAGAAAACACATCATTTTTTTTCTTAAAACTATTGGGAAAGAGACAAAACTAAGGAGACAACAAAAGCAACACGGGATGTGTCATGCACTGTGGCCTTGCCATTTACATTAAAAAGGGTTTCTTAAGGCAAAACAAGAAGTATGAAATTTCAAATATTTCACCATGCAAAAATATAATCTTCAAAAAATTAATCCTCTAAAAGAAACCAAAATCCTTCAACATATCATAACTCTATAACTAATCTCAAGTTTCAATACAAGCCAAAATTATCATCTTTCCACAATCCTTGTATAAAAATAGACCTACTACTACTACCTAGGGGGCAAAATCCCTGTCTAAAAATAGACCTACTATTACCTAGGGGCCAAAACCCCTTAAGCTACTACCTATACTCTAAAGCGAATCTAAAGACAATATCCTTGCCTTGGTTGGCAAGGCCAACAAAATTAGATTAAATTCCTCTTGTCCTTGTCCTAGCAATTAATTGATAGATTTGGTAGGAGTTTCCAAGTCTAATATTTCAGTTTTGCAGACACCCATATACCAACACTAGATTAGCATATACTTTACTTATACCCTACCAGCACTAACATTTACTAGTATTGGGTGGTTATTTAAATTTTCAAAGAATAATTTATTCCATGTAATTTATTACTTACATATGAAAAAAAAACTGCGACAGTCTAAAAGCATTGAAATTTTATTTTAAGTTCATTTTCTTTTCACCTACAATAGTTAATCATATGTTTGATGATTCTTGAGGTTAAAAAAACTAGACTTGGGTGTAGTCACATTAAAAGGAAGCATAGTAAATAGAATTAGTGTTTGGTTTTTTTAGTTTTAGTGTAAAAGATTATATTAATGTTGCAAGTCTCTAATATGTTTACATAACAATAATTATAATATATTATGGAAAAATGTGGATTAATTTTATATGAATCTAATGAGTATAGAATAACTAATCAAAAGCATTTCTAAAATATTCTAACCAATGTTTTCATTGTTTTGTCTAATTTGTGAGGGACTTGAAATGCATTCAAAATGACATAATCATGTACAATAATTACTCGCAATTCTACATAACAATATAGTTTGACATTTATATTTTAGTTTGATCAAATATAGATTAGTAAGCATACTTTGATGTATGTGACTAATATATATACCAAAGTCACATCCATATACTTGCCGAACACTAATTTGGGCTCAAAATACAATTAGGAAAAATAGACAAATTTTAAATGGTTTTGTATTTTTTTGTTGAAAATTTCTTATTCTAATATTTGGTGACATGATTTTTTTAATGAATAATTGGGGTGGGCTAGATGAATACATTTAAAACCAAAAATCTAAAAAATCATGCACTCAAAGTTGAAACTATCAAGTTTTGAAATTTGGTTGACAATTTTTAAGCATACTTGGTTATTTCATGTTCTAACATCTAGTGGTTCCTATTGTTAGCAATTATTATCTTCTACCACCACCTTTGGTCATAAAAGAAAACATTAGTTTACAAATTGATAATGTAACAACTCTAGCCTTGAGCTCACAATCAAAATAAAAGATGACAAAAGCCCGAAGCAAGTTAGGAGATTGTCCAAGAACTCAAGCACATTACCATAAAAACATTAATGAGTCTTGACACTTTCAAATGGATTCCCACTTTTGGAGTTGGAATATCATGGTGTTTCAAGTATTGGGAACAGGGTTCAGAGAATTAAACCTTGTCCAAATTGGGCCCCCCTTAAACCATTGGAAAGTTTTTCAAGATCCATAAATATCCAAAGTGGGGTCATATTCCCCATTCAAATATTTGAAGCACAAAATATGGCCCAAAAAATTATTTTTAAATCAAATTCATAATTTGACTTCCGACTCCTAAAACATCCTAAAAAGGGGTCAAATATGGCCAATTAGAGTTTGCAATATGGTTTTTGGAAAGGTCATTTCAAGGGCTACAACTTTGTTGGTTAGAGTTCATAAAGTGGAGTTCATATGAAAGATTTATGAACCCACAAACATTCAAGATTCATTAGTTAGCACAATTTTTAAAATTTAGAATTCTGACTTCAAAGTCCTAGAAATTTTGCCACTTTGAAGTAGTCCCCACCACCATCAACAAAATATATTATAGGGAAAAAAATGGTAATTCCTTGGGCAAGTCCAAATCATGGCAAATCATGTGAATGTGCGTCTTTCATGACTTAATTCATGCACAATTTTGGTTCCAATTTGTACTAATTACCACCTTATTTTGAATTGGGCACATTGATTTCACCTTGATAGTTCACATTTGTGAGTTCATCCTAGTCACATCCCTCTTCTTTCTTTTTAAAACTAGGGAGTGTGCCTCCATTTTCACTTCATTAAAAACTTGGGATTTGCAAAAAAAAATACCCCTAATACCATTTGACAAAGCTAAGGTTGCATCAACAAGGTTTATTGTTGTTTGCAATAACCACCCAATACCAATGTTGAATGGATATCTTAATGGAACCAAGGTGTATACATTGGTCTTTTATCAAGAAATTGACCAAAGTACTAATATAACCTTATTGTAGAATTCTTATAATACAATTATTACTAAAAATCCAATTGACATTAAATCTTTCAATATTTTAAATGTATTATATCCCCCCCACCTCCTCTACCCCCCAACACTTGCATATACCCATGTTGGGAAGTTTTTTGAATGGCCAAATAATATTTAGTAGTCCTAGTTCTACCTTTAAGAAACTTATTTTGAACCCTAAACTTGAACCTTTTGAAAACTTAAATACAAATCCTACCCTAGGATTTCCTTACTTCCAATAACTAGGTTAGATTCATAGGTACTACCTTGTGTTGATGTGAGTTGTCACATAGTTGCCAATTAGTTGTAACCATTAATAGGTTTCCACTACACTTGTAAGCTACAAATAAATTGCAATAGAAATCAATAAAGTTCATGATTGATGGATGGATGAAAATCAACATTAGCATGACATTACAACAGTAGTTGCAAACTAGTTGCATTAAAGTTGCACAATAGTTATTTTTGCATAATTGCAATTGAGTTGCATGAATTTCATACATATATGGTTCCACATATGGTGAGTTGCATTCGTTGTAACTCATGTTGTAAAAATATGTTGAGTTGCAATAAAATTGCAATAAAGTTGCAAGAGGTCATTGCAACTCAAAACCCAATTGGAAGGCTAATAGCAAATCACTTAATTTTTGATAGTGAACATGCACACACATACACACTTCCAATAAAACATTCATATAAGGAACCATAATACATTATTGAAGAAAAAACCTTTCCTTCATCAGTTCAACCCCTTTTTTATTCTTTGAATTTGAAAAAATTATATTAAGGAAATTTTCCAAGCTCAGTAAGGATCCTTTGGTCCTATCGTTCTTTTAGTAGTCTATCTTGAGATATTTCTAGTTAATGTCTTTAATTCAATTATCTTCTATGCATTATGTCAATTATTTTAGTTGGCTTTTTTTCCCTAATAATTATGTTTCTTCAAAAAAGATCATAAGGTCATGTGTGAGGTTTTACCCATTTCATCACTAGAATATTGTAGCAAAAGTGAAGAAAAAAAAAACTTGAATTAAAAGATTGAGGCTTGAACAAGTTTTTAATTTCACCATAATGGGGCCCTTAAAGGTAATTGTAGAATACTATAGACCATATCAATTATTAATTTGGCAACTTTCAATCATTATTGCATATAATTTTGAACTTGTATTGGATACCACAAATAGGGATTCATTTAAATGAAGTTAACACAATTTGTTTTTCAAGAATCAAGGAATGGTCAATCCTAAATGTATTGTGCTAGTCCTTCTAAATTGAATATGTACTTTTATCTCATAATGTGTGTATATAAATTTTTGAAACTTTAGAGCATTACACATTGAAGGTTAGTAAAATTTTAATAGGTCAAAAAATCAAGTGCAATAATATTCTATTTGTGAATATATTGAATCATAATTTGTTCAAAAAATTTCAAATGGCACAATCCATTTTTATATTTAAATTGATGTTTTTCAAGACCAATCTTTAATTTTAAAAATATTTAAAAGGGATTTTAAAATCATGGTCCGAATTCAAATTTTTAAAAAATGTTAACTTTAACATCATTTGAATCAATTTGAGAATCAAACCAATTTATCAAACTTAAAATATGTTCAAAATACTTTGGTTATATGGACTTTTGAAATGAACTTTCGACTATTTTTTTACCCTAGTGTTTTAACACCCCTAATTGCAAACACCCCAACAAAAGACAATAATTTTAAAATACTTGCATAAAAACCAAAATGCTAAAAAAAAACCCACATGTGCATGGGATGAAAGAGGAAACCAAAACCTTTTGAAGTTTGAAATCTCTACCACATTCACATGAACTAAAAGATTCTTTTTTTGCTTAAATGATGTTCCTTAATCAATTTTTGTGTGTTTTTTAATCATATTTGCCTCACATGTTAGAAAATTGATTATGGCTTTAGACTTCAAAGCTCCATCACACCCGACATGAGCATCATATCTAAGAGTAATTTAGTCACAAAATATTGTCAAAATGGAAATTGCAAATGCCCACACTACCATAAAACCAAACATCTTAGTTATTGATTTTTCACAAAAGATAAGTAACAATAACCATTCACAACATATAACATTAGGTCTTCTAGAAATGCATGGTGTGCAAGATATGTTTTTGTTTGTCACCTCCATTTTCTATCACCTTTTGTACCAAAAGAAATCCTTGGATATTTTGTATTGCCTTGAATGTTTATGAAAGACATGGTTTTTCAAAGCCTTTGTAATGTGTTTTTTGTTGTATCTCACAAACCCCTTATTGTTCCCCTAGGTTAGAAATTTGGCATCATGATTTAATGGAGTAGGATGACACACATTACATCATTTGTGGGTTGTTGAACTTATTGTTGTTCCATCATTGACAAAAATAAATGCCTTATGACTTGACATATAGCGAAAATGAAACTATATATTTTGGTTGGCCAAGGTTTGTGGAGTGAAAAGCCCCAAGTAACATCTACTTCAATGTTAATGCCTTTTGTAATCCAAATTTAGTTGTAGTTGGAGATTAAAAAATTTAGATCATCTTCTTGACCATAAATTGTTGTTGTTGGTTGAATGGCACTTGTGGATGTCATCAAAAGCCTATGAATATAAAGGTTTTGCTCTTTTAACAATTGCATCCAAAGACAATGGATTAAAAAGAAAGGGAGGAGGGGGGGGGTGCAAGGACATTAGGCTAGAAAAAAATGGTCTTTTGTGGAAGTCCATTTGAAGTGTAAAGTACATTATCTAAGCCGCCAAATACTTTGATTGATATGGCACATGTGGCAAGTTGTCATGACATATTTGTCATAAAGATTGGCATAATAGATTAATTTAACATGTCATAATCTTATATTTGAAAGATGAACATCTAAACTAAATTAATTTCAATGAATAGAAAACTTCTTTAAAAAAATCAAAACTTGATTTACATATCATATTTGAGCATCAACATTCTTGCAAATTGTCTTCCTTAATATTAATGTCATCACACCATTTTCTTATTGAGTCCTTTATTCATTAAAATGACATTATATGAACGTGTATTGAATCCATATTCATTTATGTTGACTAGGACAAGGTTTTTCAAGTACTACTTTAAAAGTCAATAATAAATTGGATACCAAAGATTTTTCCATGAAATTTTTACATTGTGTGTTTGATGTATGAATTCATTACTAACATGAATCCCATTCCATCATTTGCACGTATAAATTGGTATTAATTACTACTAATTTTTTGAAAAGGGTAAAAATGTTAAAATGGATGTCCAAAGTGTTCCACCATAATGTGCTTTCACCCAAGGATAAACGACAAGAGTAACAATAGACGATAACAATTATAAAAAACAACAACAAAAATAACAAGGAGATGAAGGAAAGAAAGTTTACTTGGCTTTCACTTTGGAAATTATTGCATCATTCAACAAATGAAAATAAAGGAAGAGAAAAACAAAGGTGATGATGGAAAACACTTACATGGAAAATGATGAAAATGAGAACACAACCATCATGACAACAAAGCCTTATAGCAACTAAGAATCTTGAAAATAATGAAGAGGAGATATTGTAAAACATTTAACTTGTAGCGACTTGGAACAAAATGAAGATAAGAATATGACCACTATGATGTCAAAGTTTTATAATAAATTGTTGTAACCCTAACCTTGGACTTGCAAGTAAATCCATGGCAAGGCAAAGAGGAAATGGGTTGGGAACAAGCTAAAGCAAAAAAAGACCTTAACAAGTATAGTTGGGAATGGAAAGGAAACATTTTTGGGAGTATTGGGATGAACTCCCACTTTGGGATTCAGGAATTTTGAAATGTCCTAAATTTTTGAAACAAAATTGTAAGGGGTAAAACTTGTCCAAATCAAGAATGCTTTATATTGTTAGAAAATTTTCAAAACATAAATATCTAAAATGAGCTCTCATTCTCCATTTGGAGCTATGAGCTAGGATTTATGACCAAGAAAAGGGTTAATAATCAAATTAACAATTGGACTCCCAACCACTATAACTCAAGAAACATGGGTTAAATAAGTTTTGATGGAAACATGCAACATGGTTTGAAAGATTTTTCAAAGTCTACAGTTTTGTAGTTGGAAGTTTTTCAATCAAAGTTCATATGAAAAAGTTTTGAGCCCACAAAATTATGAGACCCATTACTTTAGAATTTTGGTAGTCCCATTTGGTGGTCTTGGGAAAATAAATTGTTTTAATGTAATTTTCATGGAGAAGCCTAAAGTATACCATAAGGAGGAAAGTGGTGCCTTCCCACAAAGGCTTGGGTTGTGTGAGTCAAATGAGTTTGGGTTGATAGTGAATAAGTTTTAGCACCACTTAGTTCCAATTTGTGTTAACCAACTTGTTGTTTGGTTTATGTAGGTTTAACTTGTTTGTTAGCTTGCACCAACATTATTGTCCTAGTCTTGTATCAAAGATCATGCACACATGTCTAACCCCCTAAATGCACAAAATTAAGGACTATGCCCTAGGTTGCATTCCATTGCAATTTCAACAATCAATGAAGTATTTAACCTTAATACCATTTGACTAGTCCAAGGGCATGCCATGAACATTCAACCCACAACAAAATTATGCATTTTGCACCAAATAAAAGAAAGGAGAAGGCAACAAAATTAAAAAGGGGTGGGGATTGGAAAAGGAAAGGGTGGGAAGCAAATGGAAAGGAAAAAAAATGTAGGATTAAACAATCTTACCTAGAAGACAATGAAGATGAGAAAATGATCATTGTATAGCATATGTTGTGTCTCCAAGGACCTACCTCCAAGAGCTTCTCTAGTAAACAATGGTATGAATACTTGCACGTTGGGGGTTTTGGGTCCTTCTCGGCTAGGTTTTTGTTTCTTTTGTGTTGTTTGTAGGGATTAATGTGGAGTTAGACTTGTTTGATTTGCCCATGCAGATCATGTTGTGTTGCTCTTTGTTGATTCCATTTTTTAGCTTCAAACTCTTCGTTTTGGGAAGAAAAAACACATTTGGGTGTTTTGATTTCGAGTGTTGGAGGTCTTTTTTTCTGAGTGGAAGTTGGTTGGTCCTTGAGAGAGTGTTTTTGTGGATGATGATTTTGGGTTGTGTGTTTTGTTTGTAGGAAGCTAATATAGGAGGTGGTCTTAAGTCTTGACCATGGCAATTTAGGGGTTGTGACAGTGGATTGAAAATTTGTTGTACTGAAACAATGGCATGGAATTTGTAGTGCTGGTACAAGTGTGTTTGTTGAAGGTTGTAGCTGCTCTGATCAAGTCAGGGGCGATGATGTTTTCCTTTAGAAAACCCACAACGACATACCTCCGACTTGCGCATGAGGTAAGAACCTTGTTTTTATTTTCACCCGCATTACCTTTTTTTGTCTTTTTGATAAGAGGAATCATTTATTTATTGCAGTCTGTGTTTGGACAACTTGAGCCACTTTGTCCCATTTATTGAAATTGAGCCATGTGCTTCGTATGCAGTGTGGCAATGCCCCACAACCAAGAGCCTTTATCAGCAGTGGCTGTGGAATAGATGATTCTTCGTTAGTTTATGGGCAATTTGTAGTGCCTGTGGTGATGGCTGACCAACACATTGCAAGTACTGTTGTGGAAGCCACAGTCTCTGCTTGTAAGTCTGCTCAATGCAGGTTGGGGTCTGGTTTCACTAGGGCTACATCTTGGAGGTGGGAACTTGGACCTTTCTTTGTAGGGTTTGCAAACTGGCAGGGCCTGGCTGTGGAAAACATGAACTGCGGTCCATCTAATATCTCCACTGGTATCAAAGCAGAAGGGAAGAAGGTGGTGGAGAAGGATGCCTCTCTTTTTGTAAGCATGAATCAGTCTAGTCAGGAAATCTTGGAGTTGATTGCATCAAAGGAATGTGAATTGGCAGCCCTCAAAGCTGCGCTGAAAGCAACGGAGGCAACAAATAGTGGGGCCACACACAATCACTTTACAACAAGTACATTGACAATGTCGCCGGCCAGTTTCACTCCACAGCCTGGTCAAGCGAAAACACTCAGGGATGATCCTATAGACACTCCCTCCAAGCCACTAGCCACACCCACAGTTTCACGTGCTGATGCCACTTCGCAAACTAGTCAAGAGACCACACTGAGGCCTCTTCCACTTATTAATCAGAGACCAGACATGATTCGTGTGCACCGGCGGCTAGTGAAAAGTACCAGATGACACCCTTGCACTCTCCTGGGTCCTTTTGCCTAGGCTCTTTCTATGACAAGTTGCAAAAGATGAATAAGCTTGTGGTCAATGAAGAAATTTCTGGCATTTCAGTGGAGTTGAATGCAGATGTACATGAAGATGGTGAAGAAAAGCCAGTTCATCCAAAATGCGTTTGTCCTCCCCCAAAGATCATCCCTCCAGTGGAAAGCAAGCCCTTCAAGAGTCTTGCAGATAGCCTTTATGAGGAACGGTTTGGTCACCGAGCACCACCAAGTCTTCAGAGGAGCTACCCCCTTGACTCCTTTCACGATAGGGTTCAGAAGGAGAAGCAGAGAAGGGAAGCTGAATCCAAGCGAAGATGGGCTGCTCAGGCAATATCACAAGCATCTGGATTCCGGGATACGGTTGTGTTAGGTTCAAAAAGTTCCACTACAAGTGATTTGCCAGGAACTAGGTTAGGGACAATAGATGAGGAGGATTTGTATCTTGATGTGAAACTTGATTACACAATTACTTAGGTAATTGTTTAATGGGGTGTAGGATTCCATAATTTGGTCATGGTGCATAGACTTATGTCATGTGCACCATGTGATATTGTTTCCTTGTGATTAATTGTGGAATCACATGGGGAACCATGTGATGTTGTTTCCTTGTGATTTTGTTCATTTTGATTATTTGGGGAACCATGTGGTGGATAAGTTTTAGGAAGTTTCTTGATTAGTTTCCTTTTGGTTAGTATTTAAGGAGGTGTTTGTGACTTTGAGAAACACCTTCATTTGTACAAAATTATGGTATGAATACAAAGTTTGTGAGAATTGAAGTTTTGATTTTGAAAGGCTTTTGGTTTTGAATAGTTTTGGTGTTGTTTGTGTGTAGTTCATGGTAGGATAATGGTGAGGCTTGCATAGCCAATAGAAAAATGGGAAGATAATTTTACAACCAAGAACACAGATTTCATAGCTATGTAATAATCATACATAATTTTGGTCCTAAACCCGTTCGTGTTATACAGATCCACTTCTAC
>Ga0209208_10011056_pt1 | contig 11612 bp, 12 predicted proteins | sample S1TSphfallax_3_FD_187694 | JGI IMG/M metagenome (GOLD analysis project Ga0209208, IMG submission 187694) | Host-associated microbial communities from peat moss isolated from Minnesota, USA - S1T2_Fd - Sphagnum fallax MG (SPAdes) (version 2) | ecosystem: Host-associated > Plants > Peat moss >...
GCTTGGATTTTCTTGCTGCTGGATTTGAGCTTCTTTCTGATTGAGATGACATCACAAGCACCTGTACACAGAACAAGCTCAGTTCAGACCAACTAAGAGTTGCACAGTTCAAGTCCACAGTAACAACTGTGTTGATGCATCCATGCCTCTCACATGTGTCAAATAAGCGAGCAGTTAATTTTTCAAATACCAAGATTATCAATGCAGCTTGAATGTAACTCAGTGGTGTAAGAATCAAGTTGCAATAGGACAACATGCAATTCATAGAGACAACATCCCCAAAGTAATTCAGTTTAAGGAGCTCATTCGTCTAAATGTGCCATACTCAAGGGTTTGAAAATGTCACATACATTCTTCAATGGAAGTTGGAAAATTGTTGAATGAAAGCACAGACCTGAATGCAAATGACAACCAGAAGGAGAATTCCAACAATCCATGCGATCCCATGAGATGAAGCCAACAAAGGTCTCAATAACCACCATGATGCTGGCAGCAACAAAAGTGCCCATCCTATCACAATCTGTGTTCCATCATTGCCAGATGGTCCCATTCAAGATTTAGCAAAACAAGACAGCAATTAACAGTGGAAGTCAAAGGGCATACAAAGCAGTGGATTGAGGCTGAAAAAGAAAGTACATAAAAAATTGCAAAGGAGAGTTGAGAATAAAAATGTCTTTTTGAGAAGTCCTGGAGAGCAGTACATGTCAAGCAAAAGGAAACTGCAGAGGCAACTAAACAACCTGTGGGTAGTCTGAAAGAAAAAGAAAGCTATGGGAGAAGACACACAGAACAACAATAGAGCAGAAACTTAATTGCTGTCAAGTTGAAGATTACAACTTACAAAAAGAGGAAGAAGGGGCCGTGGAATTGGTCTATACAAATTCTCTCCAAATGTGTTCTCCTTCTCATGTTCATCCAAAAGAGCATCCTACCATCAACCCATTGAGAAAGCCCATCAGTGCTTTGAATCCTAAACAGTGCCAAACCAGGCTTCAAGGTATATAAAAGCAACAAAATTGCTCAGTAGATAAGTATACAATACACTGGACTGTTGGAAGATGATCATAGGGGCAGGAGTCATTCCAGGTTTAGGGTTCACATTACTGGGCACTGAACCTTCCTCCATCTACTCATCCTTCTATAGTTCAAGATGTTTCCACCAGTGAAAGGTATACAGGATAAAATTTGTCAACCATTGATGTTAACAACTATCCTTCCACATCACAGCTACCAGAATAGATGACAGCCTTTGGCAAATCTGGCAATAACAACAAGAACAGTACCAAATAGCACATGGGTACAGAAGGGACAACCTTTATTGCAAATGCCTTGTGACACCAAGAAGCCAATTCTTCATCAGATGTTGGAAGTTCTGTCATTGATGTCCGCCTCACATGCACATGAACCTGTCCATACATAATAACTCTTTAACCAAAGTCAGCCAAGAAAGTCCAAAACATGTTTTGGCTGACTTTCATGGCAGTAAGGAAGATTGACATGTTTTCTTATCTCTGTATACTCTGCAATGAAAAAAGTGGTTGATGTAAGACTTGCAATCATGCCCATCAGAATGCCTTGCATGATCTTATAGGTTACTTCTTTGCTGCCCTTGGGAGAACTAATCCCTGATGGTATATGCTGGCAAACCACACAGTTTGACATGCACAGACACACTACAATAGCCAAAGTCAGCAATGAAAGTCAATCAAAACATGGCAATCTTCCGTATTGCCAAATAAGAAGTATGAAAAGAAGACTGAACAACCCTGTCAAGATCATACCACTGATGGCTGACCCCTGATAAGCCGCAACATAGTTGGAGCAGGGAGATCCTTGGAGATGGCTACTGTAACATCATATACCGCTGGTACAAAATTGCGCATGTTTTGAACAGCAGAAACAAAACCCTACATTCCAGACCACAGACATTAAAAAGCTTCATAACACATGTTACTGTATTACTAGGTCATGTTTGAAAGTGACACCTTGGCCTCTTCAAGAAGAGGAGGGAGTAGTGAGACTTGCCTTAGTGCGAGGGACAAGAACGTGACGTGGGACACGCATTCCATGAGAACGTGCAAATTCTTGAGCACCGGTGAGCTTGGCCTTGGTAAATCGTGTTCCCTCAACAAAAAGTGCCACCCATAGGACCCGCGGAAATCCCTCAAGTCGCTGAAACCCAGTCTGAAGCAAGCCCAGACACACCTTGAATTTTAGATTAAGGCGATTCATTACTGAGAAATTTTGAGGTCAAATTTTACATCAGGGTGAGAGTCTGCCCCCTTCACAGACCATAATCTCATTGACAGTCAAAAGTACCATTAGGTCCACTTAAGGAATTCCAAGGATAATATCATGCATTAGCTTCAATGTGCTTCATGGACCCACTATTGAATCGGCCTGAATGAATTACCTACAATATTGCATTTTCATATGAAAAGACCACATATGAAAATAAGAGGTTTCACAAACCATCCTAAGATAAAAGAGCATTGCAAGAGTTTGGGAATGATAACAACCTTCAGTGTATGCTCATCTCTAGCCCAATTTCGAGCCAAGAAAACATAGTCAGAGAACCACATGGACCAGCCAATGACGGGTAAGAATTTTGTAGATTGTTTCATGATAGCCCGTGTTCCTCCCAGACACCCACAGCGCTGCACTCCACATGAACTTGATTACCTCCAAAACAACAGGGAGCCTTATTCAGGTCACTCAGACCTGCCTGACTCATCTAAATCCCTATACTAGCTCAATCCAGGTTTCTTCTCACTGTAACAAAATGGTTGCAATTGCAATCACAATCAACTCATTGAAACTAGTTGTCTCAAGAGAAATATCTATGTGATTGGAGAGAGAAACTTGCACAAAACATGTAAGATAACCAAACAGATGCTGTGTATGTTCTGGTCAAATGAAAACAACATGAATGAGTGTGGTCATAACCATGTGACCTGTCACTCACAATGTATCAAACAATCACCAGCATTACAAAATGGCAGAAACTAGCTGCCATTCCTCCCCACTGACTTCATCAGGTGCCAACAGCTGGTGTACATGAGTACATCACAATCTGCTCAAAACTTAGTGCAAACAACATACAAAAAGCTTTGTCCAAGTTTCAGTGCCATTTCCAGGAGCAACAGGAAGATTCTATCATTATATTGGCCAGCAGTCAAGAGGCAAACTCATGCAAAGGCAAAGAAAGGCAAGAGAGGGAAGGAGAAACCTGAGCCATAATCCAGCCCACAAGCCAATCAATATCACTGCGGTGATTGGATATCAGAAGAGCATGTTCCTTGCCTGGACCGCAACACCATAAATTCATCTTTTTAGTTGTACCCACCAAGAAATATGGCTTCAACTGATAGAGGGATGAATGGAAAACAAAAACAAATATAAACACTGGGGTTGTAATTGGAGCTGGATAGCTGTGCAAAATACAAAGTTTATGGCATGAGAGACTAAACCAGGGGGTTGGACACCATACCCATGTGGTTCCATGTTGACAAATCAGCATACACCCGGACCTGCATAAAAGGGTCCACAGGTAAGACCTTCTAAGAGGATTGGGATCCAAACAGCAAAACTACCATAAGATTGAGAAAATTGACAATTCTGGGAATGGAAGAAGCATGCCTGAACACCAGCCCACCAATCAACGAGCCAAATAAGCTCTGACCACAATGCCTCCATCATGACCATGTTTGCAATCCTGAATAGACGCCTTGACAGCGGCAGCACAAACAATGTGGCAAGCAACTGCAGCACCGAGTTTAATCTCATCAGCTCCCCTTGAAAACCATTCCAGCTTAAACCCCCTCATTTTAGCAAACAAACACATATCCATCTCTACGTAAATTCTCCTTTCTTGTCCATGCAAGACACGGTTCAGCAGATTTATTTCACGAAGATACACTGTTCCAGCTGAAAACTTACACTCTTAAAGGAAGGGAGGGGGGGGGGGTGCACAGAAACTATCTATCTCCTCAAGTGCAATCCACAATACAGAGAAACCCTAAACCGGCATTACAAACCCTAGTAAAGATTGCAACCAAAAAGTCAATAATAACGCAGAGTGTTCTCCAGAGAACAAGATTGGAGATACCGAAAGAAGGAGAGAAGTGTGCCAGGAAGGAAGGAAATGGTTTTTGAGTGTATGAATGTCTCACCTGAAAGACATTGATGATGAAACCGGAGAGGAAGAACATAAGGCCCAAGGGTAATGCAATGAAAGTGAAGCCGCCTTCCATTCTTGTTGCCTTAGGTTCCGTCCAAGCTGTAAGTATCTCAGTTTCTGTGTCTCTCGCTCTCTCTTCTGTCTTTCCCCCACACACACGGGAATCCGTAATTTCTTTCCCAGTGTGTTAAGAATCGTTTCTCGTTAGAGACAACTTGCCTCCGAGAAATCGTCGCACGCCATCGCCATCTCTGGAAAACACAAGCACATTCCCAAATCACGACAAAGGACTCTCGGCTTCTCTCTCTCTCTCTCTCTCTCTCTCTCTCTCGTCTCGACCGAAACAACGCAAGAAGCTCTCATCCATGATGAGCGGGGGACTTCGTGGATGAATGTGGAGGCGAAAGGATGAATAAATAAATAATTTAAATACGGTTATCAATCAACTACCAAATTAAAAATTTCGGGGCTTTAGGGTTAGGGTTAGGGTTCCGTCGGTTTCATAGAGTTATCTTGAGCTCTGGAAGATTTCTGGAGCAAGATGATCCAAGAATTTGGTCCTTCGTTTTGTTCCTTTGAAATCTTCACGGAGCTTTCGATCCTTTCTCGTATCGAAGATCAATTCCTCCTTACTTGAGAGCCAGCCGAGCTTGCCGAGGAAGAAATTTGGAGTCAAGAGCGAGAGAAACAGGTGTTTTTGTATTGTGATCGTGAGTGGGAAGATGATAGGGAAGAGGGGAAGGGCAGCAGTGGTTGTGATGGGGGATCTAGGTCGTAGTCCTCGAATGCAATATCATGCTCTGTCTCTTGCACGCCAGGTACGAAATACGTGGTTGTTTTGTATTTGCTTGTTACAAGAGAACACTGCAGCTGTGGTTAGTTGTTCGTGGTTTGAGCATTCCATTGTTCGTTTTCATCTTGCATTGTTTCAGATGCTTTCTTGACATTTTACACCACCTTCCAGTGTTTTGGATACTCTTTAGATGTTTTTTCAATGTTATTGCGGCAGTCTTGGAAAAGCAGACCATGATGGGGGAAATCTGTTATATATGTATGGCAGGCTGGTCTGGAGGTTGATTTGGTGGCTTTTGCAGGTACTTTTTACCTTCTTTTTTCCCTGCTGCATTTTTGCAGTCACCAAGATCTGTTGCAATAGGGCGTCAGAAAGGCAGTGTGCAAGAGCTAATCCTACTCTCTGCAGACTACAAAGAGATTCTTTCTAAAATTGCTTTGTGTTTGCAGTTATGTATGCTAGGGTTTTGCAGAAATGTACATTGGAACAATGAGGCAGATTTTGTTAAAATTTCTGTTGGTGGTTGGTTGTTTGAATGCAGGAACAGAACCTCATGTGGAACTCCTGCAACATTTACATGTTCATCTGCATCTCATGGCAAATGCTCATTCCTTTTCATGTCCTGTTGCTCACAATACAAAATGACCTGTTCTATGTTGGAAGATTCATACCCATACCATACACCTGATCATGTGAAGTTCTACAGCAAGAAGTATTATAGATGTTGAATGACCTAAAACGCTTTGCATACACGGTTGCTGCACAATTAAATGTGCTTAGGGAATTGCACTCTTGCTGACTCTGTCATGACTCTCTGGGTGGTGCTGCCATCTTTGTATGTGTTGCACCTTGCAGAGAGCGCCTTTTCCACAAGGTCTACCAAGGATACTGTACCTGCTGCTTTTGCCACTCAAGCTAGTGATTCAGTTCATGACACTTCTTTGGGTGCTCTGTGTCCAAATATCTGCTCCAGATTTCTTTTTGGTCCAGGTATGACTGAGGGAGAAGCTTGCTTGTCATGTACCCCAAAGTTCCAGTCAATGTGCCTCCTTGATTGATCCAGGATAGTTTTAGTTTTTCTTTAGTTTGAGTTTTTCATTTGGTGATTTCCTTTTAGTTTATGTCAAAACAGTGCAGGTGATGACTCCCTTCCATGGCAGTGTTCTTAGCAAACTCTTGGGTGGGGGGCATTTTCAGAATCCACCATCTATACCGTTGTTGACAGTGGTGAGGCTAGCATGTTGGATTCGCAAAGCAGCTTTTGTGATTGACTGGCACAACTTTGGATACACTATTTTGGCTCTCTCACTGGGTTCCAGTCATCCTCTTGTGAAGATTTACTTCTGGTGTTTATCCCACCTTTTCAAATTGTTTGTGGCTCTTTACTACATTACACTGATTCTCTGCAGTTTTCTTTTCCTTTTTTTTTAAACTCTTTTTTGTACATGGGTTTCTAGTCATGGGAGGAGGCTACATGCATACTGTAGCTTGCGATGCACTTTTATTGCAGTGTCAGATTCTGAAAGGCAGCCAGATGTTTTGTTGTAAGTTGCATGATGCTCAAGCTATCATTCACAGGTACGAAAGAGGGTATGGAAAGATGGCCAATGGTCACCTCTGTGTTACAAAGGCTATGCAGCATGAGCTAGCTCAAAACTGGGGCATTCGGTATGTTCCAACTGGTAAAAGGCCTTGGACTTGAAACTTCTTGAAGGGCCAATTGTTAATCCTAGGACTTTGTTGGCATTGTCAGTGTCAAAATAGCCCATATGTAGAAAGATGGTACTATGTACCCACATTGTGCCTGATTGTAATGAGCTGGTCAACTGATGACCTTGAACTGTGTGTCTTCTTTTTGCTGCAGAGCCACTGTTGTATATGACAGGTCTCCAGAATTTTTCCACCCAATATCTTTAATTGCAAAGCATGAGGTGAGTATCAACTGGAATAGGGCAGATGTGCCTTCTGTGTTTCTGGTCGACTTCTACTTTGCTGTGCCCGTGGCAGTACTGAAGAGTTCTTTTGTGTTCAGCTATTTTGTAGGTTGGACACAGCTCTCACACATCCTGTTGGCATCCGGGATTGTTGTGGTGATGGACTGAGTGATGTTCAGGCACATACAGACAATGTCAATGGGGAATCTCAACTTGGTTTGTATCTTAAGTCCCCTTGTCTTTTCTGCTGGATTTGCTAGGTGAAAAGCATTCCCAAAATTCTGCTCACTCTATTGTAACACCAGAAGTACGTGTGACTCCTAGTCATGAACATTCCTGTTTCATTGAATCTATGTTTTGTATCCATGGGTTCCAGATCATAAGGCTGCTGGTCCTTCCACACGGAAGTTGCTCACAGGGCATCTCCCTCAAGCAGTTTCAGGTAGTAGGGACTTGGGCGGGGAAGGAAAGAAGATAGTGGAAGTGCCAAATTATGAAGTACCATATGTGTGCCACACACTCTTCACAAGCTACACTAAAGGAGGTGACATCGATGGAGCATGGAAGGAGATTCAAGAGGGTGACTGTTACTCATATCGTGAAGGCAGACCTGCGCTCATCGTTAGCAGCACTAGCTGGTGCAACTCCCTCATCACTCAGATTAGTTGTCAGCTGGTTTCACCTCACAATGCTAGACAATTGAGCACCAAAGTAAGCAATTTCTTTGTAGTGAGGGTTGGTGTGAATCAAGGCTCATATTCCTGTGTGCATATCGTTCTGCATGCACTGGCAGTTATATACAGATATTAGGGTTGATGAAGGGGAGTTTCAAAGCACAACTGGATGCCAAAGGGCTGCATCCTTTGGGTTTGGAGTGTACTTAGTTCAAAGGCAAGTGCTCAGGTTCTCTCCCTATCCCTCAAGTGACTTGTGACAGGAGTGCAAATGGAATGTGCAGGACGGCAGATGAAGATTTTGGAATTTTACTGGAAGCAGCAACCATGTATGACCGGCGAGTTGCTGCTCTCTTGGGAGAGATTAATGCTGATTTCTCAGATAGAGCAGTGGAGAGTTATTTCAATACAGGGACCCAGAACCCATTTCCTCGTCTTCTTTTTGTTGTAACAGGTACGAATGTATTACAATGTTTCGAAATCTGCAAAGAAAAAATTCTCAGTTGAGATTGCAGAGACTTGTCTTCTGGCACCTGATCTGTATCCTTTCAAGTGCTGTGCCAGGGAAGGGGCCTATGCGGGCTATGTATGAGGAGCGCATATGCAAGTTACGGTTGCAGCGGGTGGCATTTCGCACCATGTGGCTATCTGCTGAGGACTATCCTCAGCTTCTAGGTGATAATCATTTGCGTTTTTGGAACTTGATTGTAGATGAGTGAAACTGTTTCATGTGTTTCATCATCTGATACCAGTGGCATGGCTGATGATCTTGATACAGGAGCTGCTGATCTTGGTGTTTGCCTGCACACATCCTCATCTGGCTTGGACCTGCCCATGAAGGTCGTTGATATGTTTGGATGTGGCCTCCCTGTTTGTGCTGTCTCCTACTCCTGGTGCGTTGGTGGCTACTCTCCTTTCATGTCATCATTTGCCCTGCAGCTACACCTGAGTTCTAGTCAGCGAAAGCATCTCTCTTGTTTTTTCCGGTTGCCTTCGACATTTTGTGGGGTCTCTCTGTGCAATCACATCAATATATTTCATGTGAAGTCTGGGCATAGTCAGGTTTGACTCTTTTGAATATACAAAGGGCTTTCTCAAGTGGGGCTTGGGTGTTCAGCATCAGAGAGTTGGTAAAAGATCAGGACAATGGCCTCTTGTTCTCATCACCCTCAGAACTTGCTAATCAGCTTCTGGTAAGCTTTACCCGAAATCAGCTTATGTCCTGTTAACATCTGTGAATTCGTGGTCAGAGAAGCCCTTGTGAGGTGATCGCTGTTAGATCACACCATTATTGGTGTAGCACGAACATCAGGGACTCTTATTAGTCATTTTGTCTCACAAACTTCCTGGGAATTGTTGAGCCCTTCATCTTGCATTTGATGCTGGATTTCGAGTGTCATTTTCTGCACTGTGAACAATGTTTTGATATTTTCTCATCACAGGATTTGTTCAAAGGCTTTCCACAGGCATGTGATCTCCTGGCAACACTGAGGACTGGAGCATTAGCTTCAGGCTCAGCAACTCGCTGGGATGATGAATGGAGAGAGCATGTTTTGCCTCTACTCACCAAGGTTCCTTGAATTCTCTCTCTTTTCTACTTTTTTTCTTTTTCATCCTTCCCTTATGAGAGAGATTCTTAAACTCTGTCCAAACCTTGAATGAGGTTTCAGAAGCTTCAAAATAGTATCTAAACATTCCCAACATGGTTATGACTTCAAGGCCAGAGCAATTGTCTAGAGAGTTAAAAGAGTTGGGATGAAAGATGCGTACTGATTTTGTTAAGAAATCTGAGAAAAATTAGTGATCATGCATTGCAAACAGGATAGAAGATGACATCCATGATTGCATTTAGTATATGCAATTTTTCTGAGTGATTAGTTTGCAGGTTGCAGGTGGACGGGAGCAGTAAGTACGAATGTGCTCAAACGGGGGGACACATGAAATAAACAATGGAAAGACTGCTAATCCATCATCATGTTTCTGTTTGTTTGAATGGACTTTGGAGGTGTACTGGCCTACATTAGAGAGGATGCAGGATTACAGCAACAATTTGTGACAGCAAACTTTGAATGTCCGGGATCATACTTTTAATCTTTTGAGTGTCAGATTTCTCAGATTCTAATATTTGCTAATATTATAAAAAAAAATGAAGAAAAACACTGTTATGTGCTCACATGTCTTTCAATCTATTATCACTATGCATCACACCAAGGTTATTAAAAAAAATTGAGATTTTTTTTTGCATGTTGTTGTTTAAAAGTGCATGATTCATATTCAAGTGCATGATTCATCATAACAAATCATAGTTTATTTGATTAGAAAAATTGTCAAAAAAAATACCCAAAAAAATTAATGGAAGTGAGAATGATTGATTTCATGGGCAATCTACTAAATATGCTCACACATTACTACCAATGTTTGGTCATTAATTAAATTTCAAATATTTTATTTAAATAATTTTAAAAACAGATTAATATTTTGACCTAGCTGGAACCCATGGTTTGAACCCTCCAAAAACTGGGTAACCCCAAGTACCTTTTTATGCTGACTCGTCATGGTTCTGGATTAGAGTACTGGTTAACTGCAACTGGTTTGGCACAACTGGTTTGGTTTGGTCGTCGTATTCGAGCACTTTTTGCAGCCTTTTCCCTTCGGTGGACACAGACAGGCAGCCAGCTACCCACCCACTGGTTGTTCCACCCCCTTGGTACAGTGGAGAGAGCAAGCTTGAGATGTGAAGCTTGAGGCTTCTTTAATGGTGCATTCACACTTGATGTTAAGTCAGTGTTCAATGAAAATCTAGGTGGCATCCTAGGTGGCACCCATTGTTAAATGGGCTATATGGCTTAATGTTAAGTGAATGTTAGCTTAACATTAAATTTTCATGGCTAACATTTTAAGCATTCACATGTATCTCTACCTACCTAGTAGTCACCAAGTATCTTACCTACCTACCTACCTACCTACCTACCTACCTACATTACTTACATTATCCACTTACTTATTATGCTTACTTGGGTAGTTATTAGGTAGTGTGAAAGTAGGATGGTTCAAAAGATAGGTTACCAAGCTGGTTTGCTATGTACTAAGCACATATATATATATATATATATGCCTACTTAGTAGCCACCAAGTCTCTTACCTACCTACCTAATAATCACTCAAATAGGCTACAATGAATAATCTTGATGGATTCACACTTGATGTTAAGTCAGTGTTAAATGAAAATCTAGGTGGCACCCAATGTTAAATGGGCCATAGCTCAATGTTAAAGTAAATGCTAGCTTAACATCCCCGCCAACCCAACCCCCCCCCTAAGACACTTGGTGATTACTAGGTAAATATTACACACATGCCAACATAGACTTACTTAACTAGATAGTAATCACTTACATTTTCTACCTACCTACTATTATAACTTACCCACCTAGGTGGGTAGGTAGGTAGGTAGGTAGGTGGTTATGTAGGTACCTAGTGTGTGGAAGTAGGAGGGTTGACAAGATAGGGTACCACGTAGGAAGCTCTCTTAACTAAGTTGTGTGGGTTCTTCCAGTACGCCGCGGGAGCTTCGAAACTGACGAACTCTTTTTGCCTGGAGAAAGTCTTCCTCAAGAGCAAACTCATTGTAGGTGTGCTACACATCACGTAGCTGCAAAATACTTCATGCAAGCAAGCAAGGATCCCAGGTCAGTTGGCAACTATCCTTAACTCCGGTTTTGTTTTTTTTTGTGTTTTTTGGTGTAAAGTTTTGATGTGAGCATCTGAAACCGTTTGAGAAATAGGTAGCGGAAATTGTGTGCCATTGGGTTGTTGTTTTTGCAGCGAGTCGTGGTTTGGTAGTCTGAGGTTTTAGGATTACAGGGGGTGGGGAAAAAAAACCTAAGCTTTTTGGGGTTAGCCGAGTCGATTTTATGATGGGTTTTGGGTATAAGTCAGATGTTATATTATGTTCTTGGACTCAGAGTTTTCAAGAACATGTTATGTTATGTTCTATGTTCAATTTGAGCTTTGAAGTCTTTTTTTTTTTTTTT
>Ga0209208_10011057_pt1 | contig 11611 bp, 13 predicted proteins | sample S1TSphfallax_3_FD_187694 | JGI IMG/M metagenome (GOLD analysis project Ga0209208, IMG submission 187694) | Host-associated microbial communities from peat moss isolated from Minnesota, USA - S1T2_Fd - Sphagnum fallax MG (SPAdes) (version 2) | ecosystem: Host-associated > Plants > Peat moss >...
ACCGGACTTCCAGTGTAAGGAGTGCCTTGCGCCCACCTACCTTCCACGACCCGCTGTTTTTCAACGCAAGGTGGCACACGGCTACCGCGAAGCGGTTTAGTTCACCGGGTTTGTGCGCCGATGGCTCTTAGCTGCTGGAGGGCGCGGCGGGAGTTGTCGGTGTTGGGGTATTTGGCGACGAGGACGCGGAATTCCTGGACGGCCTTGGTGCGCTGGTTGGCTTTGAGCAGGGCGTAGGCTTTCATCAGGTGAGCGTCGGAGGTTTTGGGGTTGTTGGGGTAGTGCTCCAAGACGGCGTCGAAGGACTTGACGGCATCGGTGTAGCGGCCGCGGTTGTATTCAATTTCGCCGATGTAGTATTGCGCGTTGGCGGCGAGTTCGGTGTTGGGGTAGTAGGTCAGATATTGCTGGAATTCGTTGTAGGCGAGATCGGTTTTGCCGGTCTGGAGATCGGTGGCGGCGTCGTTGTAGCTTTTGTCGGCGCTCATGCCGGCGGGCGGGATGCCGGGGCCGGTGGTGGGCACCAGCGCTGAAGTGCCGCCGGGCGTTAGGGGAGCCGCTGCGCCGGCGGGCGGCGGCACGGAGGGCGGGCTCTGAATGACCTGGATCTGATTTTTAATGTCGGTCATTTTGGCGTCCATGCGCTCCAGGCGGGAACTGAGGTCGGCGAGGGCGTCTTTCAGAGAGCGAACATCATCGCCCATGCTGTCGACTTTGGCGCCCATGCCGGCGACCGGCGTCAGGGACTTGCTGACGCTGTTGCCGACGGTTTCCTGCAGCCCGGCGACCTGGTCGGCGGTGCGCCGAGTGTCCGACTGCATGGCCTGCAGCATGCCGGTGAGAGCGGCCAGCTTGGTGTCGATGTCATTCTGCATGGCATTGATCTTGTCTTCCAGGTCGCGCTGCAACTGGACCAGATCCTTGTTGACGGCAAAACTGAGAGAAGAGCAGCAAAGCATTAAAGCGACAACGCGCACGATTTTCATGATGTAAGAGGACTCCTGTATCCAAAAAAAAGAGGACGGACGCAAGCCCGTCCTCCGTTCATTATTTCTATTTTGCTACTGGGTGGCCGCGAAGTGGGCGCGGCGGTTGCGCTGATAGCACTCTTCGGTGGGATCGGTGCAGAGCGGGCGTTCCTTGCCGTAGCTGATGGTTTTGAGCTTGTCGCCGGGGACGCCGAGGCTGACCAGAGCGTCTTTGGTGGCGGAAGCGCGCTTGTCGCCGAGGGCGATGTTGTATTCGGCCGAGCCGCGCTCATCGCAATTGCCTTCGATGGTGACGATGAAGTTGGGGTCGGTCTGGAAGATGGTCTTCAGAGCAGCCGCGTCGCTTTGCAGAAGGGGCTGATCGGCGGGGATGATGTCGGACTTATCGTATTCGAAATGGAGGTCCTGCACCTGGTGAGCCAGAATATCTAGAACCGACTGAGCGGGCGGAGCAGCGGCGACAGGCGCGGGCGGAGGAGGCGTGGAGACGGTGACGGTGGCGTCGGCGGTGGTGCTGCCGCCGGGACCAGTCGCGATCAGATGATAAGTGGTGGTGACGGTGGGATAAACACCGCGGCGACCGTTGGGGCTGACCACGCCAATTTCGTTGTCAATGGTGACGTTGGTTGAATCCGTGACCGACCAGCGCAGCGACGACGGCTGACCGGAATTGACAGTGCTGGGCTCAGCGGTGAAGTAATTGATGACCGGCTTGGCCGCAGGCGCGGGCGCCTCAGCGGGCGGAGGCGGCGGGGGCGGGGGCGCCACTTTCTTCTTACAGCCGGCGGACAGGCCCAGTATGAGAACAACAGCAGACAGCGCTAGCGACGCTCGATTTTTAGATAGCAACATGATCTTTTTGTTAAGTCACTCCTCAGTGATACTTAGATTTAGTATTTCATTGTTCAGCGTTAACCCAAACAGGTTTTTCATTATTTCCCGTTTGCGTTAAAGGATGTTTGTCGGTGCCGTCGGCGTTCATGACCCAAATCTGGGAGGAACGGCCTCGTTTGGAGGCATAGGCAAGATGGGCGCCGTCGGGGGCCCAGGTGGGATTTTCGTTGCGGCCGTCGCTGGCGGTGAGCTGGACGGTTTGCTGAGAGGCGAAATCCATGACGAAGATGTTGTAATTGCCGGGCTCGAAGCCCTTAGTCCAAGCGAAGGCGAGATGTGCGCCGTCGGGACTCCAGGCGGGGTTGGTGGCTTCGCCGGTGCCAGCGGAGATGCGGCGGACGTCGGCGCCTTCCATGTTCATGCTGTAGATTTGCGGCAGACCGCTGCGGCCGGAGACATCCACCAACTGAGACGCATTTTGCGGATTGATTTTGGGCTCGACTTCGATTGCGCCGGAATGGGTGATGCGGCGCAGATTGCCGCCGTCGATGTTGGCGGCATAAAGCTGGGCGTCGCCGCCGGCGGCGGTGGAGGAAAAGACGACGGTTTTCGAATCGGGCGTGAAGGTGACGAAGGCGTTCATGGAGGCGCGCTGATTGTAGAAAGTCAGCTTGCGGCCGGTGTCGATGGAGAGCAGTTGGATGGCGGGGTATCCGCTGGCGTAGGTGGTGAAGGCGACGATGCGGCCATCGGGCGAGGCGGAGGGGAAGGTTGAAATGGAACGGTAACGGGTGAGCTGGCGCTGGTCTGAGCCGTCCCAGTTCATGACCCAGATTTCCTTGCTGCCGGTGCGGTCGGAAACGAAGACGATGCGGGTGCCGACGAGGCTTTTGCCGCCGAACTGGGCCAGGATGTCGGCGGCGTAGCGATGGCCGGCATCGATGGCGCCTTTTTCATCGAGCGAGGCGGTGTAGACTTTGCCGAAGACTTGCGCCTGCTGAAGGGTAGGAATGGTGGGCGCGGTGGAGTAAAGCCAGCCGAAGGCGACGAAGAGGCCGCGATCTTCTCCGCCGTATCCCATGCCGAGATAATTGGCGCCGACGGGCGGAAGGCTCCAGTCGGTGAGACGGAAGGGCTGGATGACGGCGTTGTTGCTGGGCGGGGCGACGCCGGCGATGAGGTCGCTGGGCTGCTGGGGCGGGTTCAGCGGGTAGAAAGTTTTGGGAACGAAGTTGAGCAGCGGCGAGCTTTTGAGGTCGGCCGCGACGGTGGCATTGAAGATGCCGATAAGGGGGGCACCGGCGCCGTTGGCGCGAAAGTCGGTGACGGCGACGAGCGGCTTGCCGGGATTCTTTTGAATGGTTCCCTGGATTTGCTGATGGGCGGAGAGCCAGCCGATTCCGGCGATGAGTAAGAAGGAGGCGATTAGGAGGCGCATAGTTTTGTCAGTGCAAGTTGAAGGTGAATTGAGCCGAGATGTACCGCTCGGTAATTTGCGGGGGCAGCGCGGGCATGGGATTGGATTCGTAGACGGCGCGCAGGGCGGTGTTGTCGATGTTGGGATTGCCGCTGGATTGCGAGACTTGCGGATTGCGGATGGTGCCGTCGCGCATGATGGTGAAGCTGACGATGGCGGGCGCGGACTGGCTGCGCGCATCCAGTCCGGCGGTGCGCCAGTTTTGGGCGATGCGCTGGCGAATGAGTTCGGCGTACCAGCCGTAGCGGCTGCCGAGCGGCGAATTGGGGCCGACGCCGACTTGGCCACCGCCGGATTGCGCGGCGTATAGGGGATTGGAAACGGCCTGGCGCGAGGTGCTGTAAACCTGGTTGGGCGGCGCAGGCGTGGTGTAGTTCTGGCGGTGCTGCGGCTGGATGTCGTACTTCAATTTGTCAGGAATCTGGAAGGCGTTCTTGGCGGGCGGCGGAGGGGTTTTCTGCTTCTCGATTTCTTTCTTTTCGGGCGGGGTGGGCACGGTCGATTTTGTATCGTAAGCAACGGGATTTTGCGGCGCGTCGCGCTGGGGGATGGGGATGCTGTGGACGGGCGAAACGGCGTAGGCGGGGCCGCCGGCGGGATGCGGATCGCCCAAATTTTCGCCGTTGTTTTTCATCCAGAACCAGCCGTAGAAGATGGCTCCGGCCAGCAGCAGGTGGGCCAGCAGAGCACCGATGAAGGGAGTCAGAAGCGGGTCGCGCTGGTCTAAGATGTCGATTGGCTGAGACTGTGGCATCTGCTATTTTCTTTGACGCGCGGCCGAGTCAATGGGTGCCGTTACCATGCGGACTTCGAATTTGGCGTCGCCGAGCGCGGCGACGATTTGGGCGATGGGGTCCCAGGGGGTTTCCTTGTCGGCGCGGACGTAGACGGCGGTTGCGGTTTTGTAACGCTGATGGATGCCTTCTGAAAGAGAATTAATGTTGATGGGCTTGTCGTTGAGGTAGGATTCGCCGTTTTTGGTGATGGAAATGACGGGCAGGTCTTGCGCGGTGTTTTGCACGCGGGTGACTTGCGGGACTTTGATGTCGAGGCCGAATTCCATGACGTTGGCGGTGATCATGAAGATGATGAGCAGCACCAGGACGACGTCGACCAGCGGGACGATGTTGATTTCCGACATGGCGGAGGGGCCGCCGAAGCGCCGTCCGGATTTGCCTCCGCTGCCGCTTTGAAATGAGAATGCCATGTCTGGTTAGCCGCCGAAGTCGCGGTCGGCGAAGTTTTGGAATTCGATGGCGAAGTCTTCCATGCGCGTGCCAAGTTCCTTGATGCGTGCGCCGAAAACGTTGTAGAAGATGGCGGCGGGAATGGCCGCGGCGAGGCCGATGGCGGTGGTGATGAGGGCTTCGGATATGCCGGGTCCGACGGCTCGCAGGCTGGCGCTGCCGGCGGTGCTGAGGCTGGCAAAGGCGTCGATGATGCCCCAGACGGTTCCGAACAGGCCGATGAAGGGCGAGACGGAGGCGACGGTGGCCAGCCAGCTCATGTTCATTTCGAGCTTGGTGACTTCTTCGCTGATGCCGAGCTGGAGGCTACGTTCGACGGCGGGCTTGTTGACGACGCTGCCGCGCTGCTTCATTTGGCGCTCAATTTCGCCGTAGCCGAAATCGAAGACGGCGACCAAAGGGGCGGCGCTGAACTGCTCGCTGGCCATGGCGACGGCTTGCAGGTTGCTGGCTTTGCGGAAGGCGCGCAGGAAGTTTTTGTTGGCGCGGGTGGCGCGGCTGAAAATGCTGCTCTTGGAAAAGACGATGGTCCAGGAGAGCAGGGAAAAAAGAACGAGGATGACGATGATGGCGAGAGGAACGGGCCTTAAGTTTTGAACAATGTCCCACAGAGCAAGGTCTGCGGGCGGCAGAGCAAGGTGCAATTAAGAAAGTCCTTTCAATAGTTTTATTCTATCGGCACATGGTGTTGGGATTGAGAAGCGGGGGTTTGGGTTTCATTGGGATTTAGGCTTTCAGGGCCAGCGGGCGTTTTTCGTTTTCGTATCTTGCGATTTGGATGTCTTTGATCGCAAGGGCTGAAGCATTCCATTCTCGGCGAACTTGACCAACGGGAAGATCGTCGGTTTCGCTGGCAATAGCGATGAACGGCTGGAACAGTTCGCTCAGTGGAGCATCGAATTCGAATTGAATAACCGAAAGAGCACGGCTCGCTTCGATGAGACCGATATGGCCGGCAACTAATTGATTGGCCAATGCGAGAGCGCGATCAGGTGCGCTGTCCGTCCAGGGCTGGCCGGAACCGTAATTTTCGACCAACTTGCGTGCGAATTGGGCCCGGGCTCCGCGATCCCGCCAGGCCGGGGAACTGATGTCGAGAGCGTCCTCAATGGTCAGCGGGCATTCTAATAAAATCTCAACTGTTCCTGCACAGGAATTCGATAAGGCGAGCACCATTATCTCGGGAGCGCGTTCGGCCCAGACTACCCATTGCAATGATGGCGGAAACCAAGCTAGGACGTAGCAATTCGTTATGAGAGTGTCTGATACGGGACCCGGGCCGCTACTCAATAGGTCGCGATAATCCTTGGCTGACGAAGTTAGCGGAATGTCAACCACGCCGAACTTTCCGAAGTGATTGTGGAAGTAGTGCTCTGGATCGGGGTCCAAAGCTGCCAGCGTCACGAACTGGTCGCTGCTCTCGTTCATCAGTTGCCTTAGGATGGCCCAAAATGCGTCCGAGCTGAACGAGTCGAAGTCCAGGAAGTGGACCCGTCCATAGTCGGCACGAAAGACGCGTTCGGGCAGGCGGGAATCCACAAAAACTGCTGAATGGAGCAGCGACATTTTCACTTTGAACGAAGCGGGATCGACCAGCATAGGGCGCGACGCGTCGGCGCTGCTTTTATTATCGTGCGAGCTAACAAGAAGCGTCGAGATGAGTCTCGACGCGGCAAACACGAGTGTTTGCGCCACGGCGAATTAGAATGAGGTCAATGCTGCTGGAACTGATGGTGGAGAACTATGCCGTGGTGGAGCAGGCGCGCATACGCTTTCATGCGGGGCTGAACGTGCTGACGGGCGAGACGGGGAGCGGGAAATCGATTGTGGTGGATTCGCTGGGGCTGCTGCTGGGTGCGCGGGCTTCGGCGGATATGATTCGCAGCGGCCAGACGCGGGCGCGCGTGGCGGGGATTTTTTCCGTTGAGCAGGGCGCGGGGCTGGAAGCGCTGCTGAGTGACGCGGGCATTGAGCATGCGCCGGATGAGGAATTGATTGTGGAGCGCGAAATTACTGGAAATGGCAAATCTCGCGCGTTTGTGGCGAACCGGCCGGTGACGACGGCGTTTCTGAAGCAACTGGCTCCGCTGCTGGGCGATATTCACGGGCAGAATGAGCAGCAACTGCTCTTCACTTCGCAGGCGCAGCGGCAGATGCTGGATGGGTACGCGAAGGTGGATGGGCTGCTGGCGCAGGTGGCGCAGGTTTATGCGGAGTGGCGCGAGTTAGGGGCGCGGCTGGAGGAACTGGGTCGCAATGAGCAGGAGAAATTGCGGCTTCTCGACTTGTGGACGTTTCAGCACAAGGAGATTGAAGCCGTCTCGCCGAAGCTGGGCGAAGACGATGAGCTTCAGGCGGAGCGGCGGATATTGCAGAACACGACGAGGTTGCAGGAATCGGCTGCGGCGGCGTATGCGGCGCTGTATGATTCGCCGGACAGCGCGACGACGCAGTTGCGGGTGGCGACTCGAAAGTTAGATGAATTAATCAAAATTGACGCGTCCATGAGTGAGACGGGAGCGGCTTTGAAACAGGCTTCGGTGCAGGTGGATGAGGCGGCGTATGCGCTGCGGGATTATCTGGGCAAGCTGGAGAACGATCCGGCCCGGCTGGAAGATGTCGAGACGCGGCTGGCGGCGCTGGACAAATTGAAGCGCAAGTATGGGCCTACGCTGGAGGCGGTTTTGGCGTTTCGGGATGATGTGGCTCGGCGGATTGATGAAGTGGAAAATGTGGCGGAGCACCGGCAGGCATTGGAGCGCCAGCGCGCGGCGGCGGGCGCACAGTATGCGAAATTGGCGGGCGAATTGAGCCAGAAGCGTGGGGCGGCGGCGGCTTCGCTGGGCAAGCAGGTGGAAAGCGAGTTGAAGAGCTTGATGATGGGCGGGACGCAATTCAGCATTAGCGTCAAAGCTTGCGCGTGGACGGCGGCGGGGGCGGATGAGATTCACTTTCTGGTTTCGCCGAACAAAGGCGAGGAGCTGAAGGCGCTGGAGAAGACGGCGTCGGGCGGTGAGCTTTCGCGCATTGCTTTGGCCTTGAAGACGGCGGCGGGGGATGCGGGGAGGAAGACTGTTTTGACGACGCTGGTTTTTGACGAGGTGGATGCGGGCGTGGGCGGCGCGGCGGCGGCGGCGGTGGGCAGGCGGCTGAAGCTGTTGTCGCGCAGCAACCAGGTGATTTGCGTGACTCACCTGGCGCAGATTGCGGGGTTTGGGGATCACCATTTTTCGGTGGTGAAGGCGGAAAAGAAGGGGCGCGTGACGACGGAGGTTGAAGAGCTGGCGGGCGAGGAACGGGCGCGCGAGATTGGGCGGATGCTGTCGGGCGAACGCATTACGACGGAAGCCTTGAAGCAGGCCGAGCAGTTGATACAAGCGGGCGCGAATGCCTGAGACGCGGCGGGTGCTGGCGCTGAATTGCGGGTCGTCTTCGCTGAAGTTTGGGGTTTATTCGGGCGACGAATTGGTGGCTGAGGGCGAGGCGGAGGAGATTGGCTTGCCGGAAGCCAAGTTTGTTTGGAAGGGCCAGACAACGGATGAGCCGATTGGCGATCATAACGCGGCTTTTGCTTTGATGAGGCGCGCGGGATTGGGCGAGTTCGATGCGGTGGGCCATCGGGTGGTGCATGGCGGGCCGAAGCTGCGGGACCATTTTCGGCTGACGGATGAGGGGCTGCGGGAGTTGAAAGAGGCCGTGCCGTTTGCTCCGCTGCATTTGCCGTCGTCGATTGCGGTGATTGAGGCGGTTTCCAAATGGATGCCGAAGGTGCCGCAGGTGATTTGCCTGGACACGGCGTTCCATAAGGATTTGCCGGATGTGGCCAAGACGCTGCCGTTTTCGCGCGTGGTGCGGGAGATGGGCGTGGAGCGGTACGGCTTTCATGGGCTGTCGGTGGAATCGATTGTGGCGCAGTTGGAGCGGGTTCCCGAGCGGCTGGTGGTGGCGCATTTGGGTAATGGGTCGAGCGTGACGGCGGTGCTGCGCGGGAAGTCAGTGGATACAACCATGGGGCTGACGCCGACGGGCGGGGTGATGATGGGGACTCGGTGCGGGGATGCTGATCCGGGGGTTTTGCTCTATTTGATGCGGCGCGGGATGGGGGCGGAGGCGCTGGAGAATTTAGTGGATCATGAATCGGGGCTGAAGGGGGTTTCGGGGCGCAGCAGTGATGTTCGGGAATTGCGCGAGGGCGAGTTGGCTTTGCGGATGTTTGTTTATCAGGTGAAAAAGGCGGTTGCGGGTATGGCGGCGGTGCTGGGCGGGGTGGATTTGCTGGTGTTTACGGGCGGGATTGGGGAGCATTCGGCGGGGGTTCGGGACGGGGTTTGTGGCGGGCTGGAGTTTTTGGGTCAGTTTGAAGTGAAGGCGATGGCTTCGCAGGAGGATTTGCAGATTTCGCGGATTACGGGGCGGGTGCTGCTGGCTTGATCAGCTTCGGGAACGGATCATCCGTACAGGGATGCGCTGCGTAGATGCGCCCGGTGAGCTTCCAGGTTCCGTTCAGTTTCGACCACGTATCCGTTGCCGTGAAATGTTCTTTGAGTGGTCCGCCATTGGCGGAGCGGAAGATCCAGAACTCGTCGGAAGTCACCTCTGCTCTTGAGCTGTCGGGCTGAACTTCATGTTCCCTGTTGCGGATATGCGAAAAGCGAACGTTGGAGAGTGCGTTTTGGTAAGAATATTTTGGCAGTTTGCTTAGATCGTCCATCCAGTCTTGCCTGGAAATGTTGGTGCTGAAGTTTCGCACGGCGGAACCGCATGTCAAGTAGACATGAAACTGGTTATCGGTCAGGGCCAAGAGAGATGGTTTGTCGTTCGAGTCCAATGCTTTTGCGAATGCTTTCTCGCGCTCGTGGACTGATGACAAGTCATCTTGACCGCTGGCGATCAGGGTGACGGCCACGGCCAGCAAGATTGGTTTGATCGACATATTTTATGGAGACACCAGTGGAGGCGCAGATGTTCCCGATGCTTTGGAGGGAACTATGGCGCAAAATACTCATCCTCAGGTGATGTGTTTCACCCAGCGTGGATTCTGGTTGGCTCCCCGACATGGATTCGAACCACATCCTTGACAAGTTTTGCAGTTCGTAGAAGTTATTGATTCTGCAAAGTCACGGAAGTCGTAAAAGCATCAAAAGCGGGCACCTCGTACAAAATCGGTACAAAAGTCTTTTGAGCAATCCGTTCCAGAATCCATCAGCGAGCCATTACGTTGGAACTATTATTTGAGGTTGAACTTGGCATTGAGAGCCGCTTTGTAGTCAGCCGGCGTCCACTCGGGTGGAGTTTCATCTAGCTCCAGCAGCCCCGTCGCGGCCTCTGCAATCCGACCACTGATCCCGCCACGATCGAGCATGGCTCGCAGCTGCGGAATCAATCGTTGATCGTGGCGTTTTCCGAGGCCAACGGCTGCCTCCTCGCGAACATCTTCGTCTGTGTCGTTCAGACAACGAAGGAGTGTTTCGCGGATCTCAAGAGAGTCGCAATCCCCTTGGACTCCGAGGCCGAACACGGCCCAATCGCGAACATCAGAATGGGAGTCCATTGTGAGCTTCGTTAGCCCGCGGATCGACTCACGCACCGGACGTCCTGATCTGGGTGATCCTGATGGGCCAGGATTGTTGGGATAGCTTTCGGATTGCCGAGATGCCCCAGGGCAGTGATGACGGAATCAAGCACTGCCGGATTCTGCTCGCTTTGCAACATGCTTGTGATGAGTTCGTATGACTCATCTCGAAACATCCACTCTGGGTTGTGTGGTGGAATGTTCTGCAGTTCGGCGCGCCCCGTGCCCTCTTTACGGGTTCGTCGGAGCGACACCACGAAGCGGCACGTTCGAAAATCTCGCGGCTTCCGTCCATACGCAGAGCGGAGACGGCTACCCATGCCTCCTCGCCCTCGTAGTCGTCAACGAGCGTTTTCGCAAAGAGGATCTGAGTTTTCTCGGATCCATCGCTAAGGCCCATTTGAAGTATCGCGTCGCTAGCTGGCTTCACGCAACCCAGATGAGCTGGCTCCCCGACATGGATTCGAACCACGATTCACGGCTCCAAAGGCCGCTGTCCTACCATTAGACGATCAGGGAGTACCGTTCACCAGTTTACCAGTCCGAATACGGAGTGCCGTCCAGCGACTTTTTATCCGAACCGCTGCGCACGTCGTAAATGCCCGGTGAACTGTTGCTGCCGCCGACGGGCGTGTCTTCCATGATGATCTTCCAGGTTTCCGAAGACTGGGTCATCGGGTCTTGCGGTATCTGGCGCAAGTAACCGTCGGTCACCAGATCCTGCAAAGTCTCCGGGGCTTTCTGCTTGTCCACGGTATACTCGTCAATCATGTTGCGCATGCTGGCCAGATTGCTGCGCAGCACGCTTTCCTTGGCGCGGATGATGGATTTCTGGTAAATCGGCACGGCAATGGCAATCAGGACAGAAATGATGGCCATCACCACCATCAGCTCAATCAGCGTAAATCCGCGCTGAAGGAAATGCCGCCTGCTAGTCTTGTTTACCATTCCGAATAAGGCTTTCCGTCGCTGGCTCTGTCGCTGGTTTTGGAATACACATCAAAGACGCTTTGGCCGCCGAAACTGTTGGAAGTCGGGTCGTCCTGCATGCTGCGCAGGCCCCAATCGTCGTCTCCGGTGAAAGGATCTTTCGGAATGCGCCGCAAAAACTTCATTTTGCCCGTTTGCCCGTTGCCGCTTAGCGTGTTTTGCAGCGGCACTCCTTCCACCATAATTTTCAGGCTCTTCGGATAGCAATAGGCATCCTGATCGCCCGCCTGAATCTTGCCTGCGTCGCACAAGTCCTTGTATTTGTCGATGGCATGCCGCATGTCGGACAGGTCGTTGATCAGGTCTCTTTCGCGCTGCCGCCGCACTTGGTAGCGCGCCAGCGGCACCGCCAGCGTGCTCAAAATCATCAAAATCGTGAAAGCCACAATCAGCTCGACGAGCGAAAAACCGCTCTGCTCGCGCCGCCGCTGGCCGGAAACCTCGCCACGTTTGAACTGCACCTTCATGACTCCTATTTTAGTGAGGCGGATTTTCATGAGGG
>Ga0209208_10011059_pt1 | contig 11610 bp, 10 predicted proteins | sample S1TSphfallax_3_FD_187694 | JGI IMG/M metagenome (GOLD analysis project Ga0209208, IMG submission 187694) | Host-associated microbial communities from peat moss isolated from Minnesota, USA - S1T2_Fd - Sphagnum fallax MG (SPAdes) (version 2) | ecosystem: Host-associated > Plants > Peat moss >...
TGGAAAAACTAGTTTGGATCCCAGTTATTTCACTTTGTAAAATTTTCATTCTCAGTTACACATTTGATGCCCTATTATGCCGAAACTGGCTGTTCTCGCCCCCTAATCGCCTGACTTTACAGATAACTCTTATGTGTAAAGTTACTCTTTTTTTCTTAAACCTTACCTTCTGTATAAGGTGCATCCTCCGTTGTTGCAGCTGAAATGTTGACAAGGGCAAGCTGCCCTACACATACACTAAAAAAATTCTCCCAATTCTTTATGTAATATAAGATGAGCTAACCCCCATATTTTCCGCCAACATTGTCAGAACAATTGTGTGTTACCTACACACATGTTGTCTAGATCTCCCCATAGCCAGGTATGGATGAATTATGTAACCCAACACCCACCAATGCACCATCCATTGTAAAGTACTCAGCTAGAATTTATAGTATCATATATTCCTTTCAGGCTATGGGAAATGATCTACCATTCGAAGCTATAATTTATGCCATATTGTGACCAAATTGATCATCACAACATGACATACAATAGGAAATCAAGTGGTTGGCAATTTTAGGGTTAAGTGATCTAACCCGATTACAAGTTTCAAATTGCAATCTTCAAACTAGATCCATAGACCATCTATTTCAAGTTTGATGAACTTAATTAGTTTTGAATTTTTGTTTAATAATCCACAATTATCATGGTGTTAATCTCATCTTGTTTTTATCAATTTGAATACTTACAATACATTACTCAAACCATTATATTCTATCTTAATGATGAAATTATAATAGCTTGTTAGTGGTGTGATTTTCAAGTTTTTTTCAAGAACCCAGGAACATTTTCAAACAACCGACCCAACACAGGTTCAAACAGCATCCTTAGGTTTGCACATAATTCTTTGTTACGTCAACATGAAGGTCATTGACGCCAATGACCTGAAATCTGTTTGGAACACTTTGTGCATCTCATGATCATCCAAAAATGGTGTCATTTTCTCTTCTATTGTGTTGATCATAAGCAAACTCAAATCTTGTTAAAGCATACTTGCTCCTTTCATATCTCCATGCTCTTACCCCAACAATGTATCTTTATTCCAGCTTCCAGAAGATTCCATGACCAGCCAAGAAAATTGTAAGCATACCCTCGAGCTGTGTATGATGTCGTTGATCTTTCTTTTTTCAGCTACAATTTGTGAATAGTGGCCATATCTGCAGCCTCTGCCAATGTGCCATCCTCCACTCTCTTCCACCAATCAAGTAGGAAGTTGTCAGCTACAATCCGGAACCATGGAGAGAGCTTTACACCATCCTCCCCTGCATCAGCCTTGCGTATAATTTCCTTCAGCTGCTCTCTGTTCACATACTGTATGTCGGCAACTTCCTCTGGGTTGGGTTGAACTTTGACATCGCGATGCAGAAACAACAAGTAGTCCACTGCATCAGGAGACAAAGCAAAAGTATTTAGGGGGGGCAACTTTGCTCATCATACCTGTTAGAAACTTTGCATCTCTAGAGTTCCATGTGAAAGCTTACATTCATGCTCGCCCCACTTGCCATCTGAAGCAGCTTTATAGTGTATGCGGCCTAGGCATGTGAACTCGTCCACAGGGGCATCCTCAGCCACAATTCCAAGCTCATCATAAAGCTTTCTTTGAGCAGCATTCCTCACTCCTGCAATACCCAGCAATGCTTTGAGGATCAGCAACTCTTACTGTCATCCCCAGAGAAGCAAAATCCCTGATAACTGAACACCAGATTTCTGACATTCTTTTCCTCCCAGGAAATGAAAGCCAGGAGGAGGGTTTAGGTGTGAACATCATACCAAGGTTGCCCTCTTGGATCAGCTCAGATTCTCGGTATAGAGGATGACTACAGCATGTATTGGTCCACACAAGGGGGAAAGTCACTTTTGTTGCCGATCGCTTCTGTAACATCATCCACTTTCCAATTCAGAATGTATATCACAACAAGCATCATATTAGTCTGTCTGTCTGTTTGTCTCCAAGGGCATGAGAAGCATGCAGCCAAGATATATAGAGTAATATTTGGATACCTGAAGAAGAAGCTCATTTTTGGAGTTGAACAAGAACACACTGAATGCTCTATGCAACAAATTCTCAGCCTCAATCTTCTCCATGAGATGGCCTGCCACTCAACACAACATATGAAAAAAACTGAAAAAATAAATAAATCAAAGCTTCTCTACAAAACATTTCCCGAACATTAGGTCATCTGGATTCCATGCCAACGCAAGCAGCAAACTGGAAAAGAGTCTGGAATCCATGCCAATGCAAGCAGGAAACTGCAAAAGAGTCTGTGAGACATTGTAGCTAGAAACTCACAATTGTACTTGGAGTCATGCCCTACTACATTGTCTTTCTCATCCACCAATATGCACCTGCATGCATATTATGATCAGGTGGCATTCAGCATGAGTCATGAATCAAACTCCAAAGGATTCAAAGGACTCAACCAGCGCCACAAAAGCTCAAGAAAAAAAAAACCAAAGATACAGCAACGTCTGCAGTAATAATCGATAGCATAATCCTTTCATACATCCTGTAGCATCCACTCCTATTACACATTGTTACTTATAAAAAACAACAACAACAACCCTTTCCTAAAAAAAGAAAAAGACAACAAAACTGTTGAAATAATTGATGCTATATAATCTTCTTCACATATCCTATAGCATCCAATCCTATTACGCATTGGTTTTCTATAGAAAGAGTACGACGACGACTACGACGACTACGACGACAAACCCTTTCCAAAACAAAGAAAAAGAAGACAAAACTGTTATTTTCATTGAAAAGGAACCAAAAAAAAGGAAGAATGTAGCAGCAGCAACTCACTCATCCTCAAACATGAGACGTTTCTGTACCGGATCCATGCCTTCTTCCACTGCCACAGCCCTCTCCTGTTGCACACCGAGTCCCATCACCGATGACGACGAAGAAGAAGAAGAACGATTCCCGAATCCCCTCTTTTCAGCCCCCCTCCTCCTCCTCCTCCTTCTCTCACCTTTGTTGAAGCTCGCACCCGAAACCCTACTATCCTTGGCCGCTAAAACCCCGGAACAACCACCAAAAACGGCAGGAGAAGAAGAAGAAGAAGAAGAAGATTCCGTAAAGAACCCCGCCGATGCACAAACCTCCTGGCCTTTTGTTGTGGCTACGAGAAACGGCTGCTGCCAACAGAGCTTGCTACGCAGAGGCGTCCTCGTGGCTGCAAGGGCAGCAGCACAAGAGGAGGAGGAGGAGCAAGAGCAAGAGGAGAGAGAGAGTGGCGAAACCACATGAAGCAGCCTGCGCATCGCCATAATGAGGGCCATAATGAGACACAAACAGACCTTGCAGTGGTACCCCAAAAAACTTACTCTTCAAAACTTTGTGGCTTTTTACTAAGCTTTGGCACAAACCCTAACAACTTAACCATTTCTGCCCTTCCTCCATAACCCTCCTGCTTCCTTTTTACATACCCTAGCCTAAGGTCAGCTTCTACATTGACCAAAATGAATTTTTATTTTCTTAAATTCATCAAAAAATTATTTAAAAATAAAAATAAAGTAAAATATAGGGTTTTAATTTATTTATATATTCAAATTTATAAAAAAATTAAATTTCTAATATAAATTTGAAATATATATATTTCATGATCTAGACTAAGGCTAGGGTACTATCATATTGTCAACAATATATTGAGTATATGTGAAATTATTCAGAAATTATAGCCTATGATAATTAATTAGTTATTATGGTTTTCAATACATTTACCTAAGTTCATATCTTTGACAAATATTCATTTCACTATTTTTTTAAAGGATTTTTTAAATCATGAAATGAAGTCCCTAGTGTATAAATTAATAATAATATAGTAATAATACAAGGGGGCAGCAGTGCTGACATTAGATTAGCAATGGGTTATGTACTACCTTTTATTTTTTCATTATCTGCCCTTTGGCCCGATACATCCTTTTCTCAAAATAGATGAATGAATGGATGGATTATGCCCAGACACATATTTTGATGCTGCCCCATTTTACACACTTTGGGGTTTTGTGATGCACACACATCTTGGACGGGCAAATGGGCAGTCTGGGAAAACAAAAAAGAAGCAAGCAAGCAATACTTTTGTATTATTATCTGCAAATAAATAGGACCCATTGCTAATTTTAGTGTCTTCTACTTCATTCAGCACATGTCTCCCCCAATAATTAATTAATTAATTAATTAATTTTGAAGATTCCATTTCGAAAAATAAAATATTTTCAAATATATTCCAGGCCGATTCTTCATTTTCCTATTTAACAAAAATTGGTTCTTTTTGAGGGAAAAAAAAATTTGTATTTTTGAAAAGTTCAACATTTTAAAAAATAATATAATTTGTGCACGCCCTACTATTGATATGTCATGCACTTCTCAGTTCCTACCCACCCTTCTAGGAAGAGGTAATTCGCCCTGGTCAAAGTTGGCGGCAAACCTTGTTAGAAATAAAAAAAATTCGTGCAGCCAATGAGAAGGCTCAACATGCACTAAAGGACGGGTGGTGGTGGTGTGAGATTTTTTCTTTTGTTCCCAATGCGTTCTCCAACATGTTCTCAATCGCACTCACTTTGTCCCATATGCTTTGCTCACTCTCGTCCTCTTTGAAGCTAATGGGTAGCGTGTTCTTTGAAGCTAATAGGTAGCAAAGAGTTCCCAATAGCACCTCACTTTTATCCCATATGCTTTGGCAAAGATTTGTCCTCCTTTCACCTATACTAGTGGTGGCCTCTGCATGTGGCCCAAGTTTGATCACGTTTTCAACTGATTTTTTTTCAATTTATTTGAACTTTCACCAGCAAAAATCACTTAAAAACCAATATCTCCCACATTCTGAATCCAAATCTTACCAAATAAATTTCATTAAATCCTGCTCATCAAAGATATTTCCACGAACACTAAAGGCACATTCCAATTCCTGTGAAATTTTTAGTTACGATTTAATTTAATTTTCAGTGAAGAAATCATTCAATATTCAAGAACTTTTGCACCGCCAGTTCAAACGTCATGAAACCAAGCCCATTAATATAGATTGCATAAATATACACCCACAATTCATGCCCCTGCCATTACCCTAGACCAAAAATGGCAAAGAACATCGGTGGGCAAAAAGAATTCTTGCAACTAATGACATGAGATAGCATGCATCAAAGTATTCTAGTTTTTTTTTTTCTTTTGGGGGGAAGGTGGGGTTGTTGGATTTTTTTTGTTCCCATTAAATTTTCATTTTGTTCCCATCATGTTCCCAAGGGGTCCCCTAATTTATTCCTCAAGTTCTCAATGTGTTCCCCATCATGTTCCCAATATCTCCTCACTTTATCCCAAATCCTTTGTCCTAAGTTCTAAACTTGTATAAACAACCCAAGAAGGAGAATACTGTAAAACGTGTCTATTTTGGGATTGTCCAAAGCTTTTTTTTCCTTTTCTTTTTTTGGTGCTGGGCCAATCAAAAGATGCCCATCACAAAATTGAATTTTGGGAGTCCCCACAACTAATTAATGGAGGACCAGTCCCTTGGGCGACTCAACTACCAAGTTCATGAAGTGCCGACCCCGGCCCTGCTGAACGGCCCTTACCCTACTTACAAAACATAGGTCTGTAGGTACCTATGCTGCCGGCCTACTTATATGAAAAGGTAAAGGAAAAAGAGTGTGGGAATCTGCCCGTCTGAACCCTTGCAGCACCTTGTCATCATTGGCTGGCTGCCCAACACACCCTTCGTTGGGGAACGCTGCGGCGGTGGTCCACAAGGCTGCCCGCGTTTTCCTACCCTGCCCTTCCATTCCGCGCTCCCCAATGCCCCCCATGTCTTCTGCCCGCACTTTGCCGGCCCCGGTGCTCCACAATGCCCCAGGCCTCCTGCCCGGGATTTCCTACCCTGCCCTTCCTTGCGTTCCCGCGCACCCCATTGGCCCATGTCTCCTGCCCACGCTTTCGTACACTGCCCTTCCTTGCCTGCCCAGGTGCCCCCCAATCAACAATCTCCTACGCCTCCTGCCCGCGATTTCCTACCCTGCCCTTGCTTGCCTGCCCCCAGTGCCGCATGCCTCTTCTCTCTCCCACCGCGTTGCTGTTGCAGCGCAAGGGCTCTCTTCTGCTTCTCGCTGCAGCAATTCTCGATCGCCCGCGACTTCTTGTAGCGCGGGGCAAGGCCACACCTCTCGCGCATCATAGTCTGGACGTTAGAGAAGTCGTATTGCTCGTCTTTCTCTCTTTTTTCTTTTCTTTTCTTTTTCCCTAATCAATCGTTGTGGAAAAATCATCATATCCCGCAGCTGCAACCCCGGGTGTAAGGGGGTTGTTAGCCGGTGCAACTCAGGAAGCCGTGCGGAGGATGTCGCACAATCAAGCCAGTCTTCTGCTGCGTAAGCAGCTTAAAGGTGAACGCCTTTTCCCCCTTAAGGTTCCACCACTTCTCGCTTCAACTGTTATGTATCTGTGCCTGGTCAGTCGCGATTGCTTTCATTCTTTTTCACCCCTCGGCTTGCGGTTTTCTCCCCAGCAGATTTTTTTTTCCTAGTCCTCCTTGCTTTAATTCGTTTGAAGCTTGATATGATGTTAGTGATGCTCTGCTCGCATTGCTTTCAACACTCCATAAGAAGTATGACGCATTCTTGTTTGCTGTCGGTCGTGTTTGACAATATCGACTTTTGTATCGGTACGACCTTGCTGTTGTATTCGAGTCTGTCAAAAAATCTACGTGACTGATGTTTCCAAAGCCTCAGAGATCTCGGTCGATGATCAAACGCCATTTCCGTTTCCTTGTCTATTTTTTAGGGTTTCCATTTCCTGAAAGCACTGTCACTAAAAACCTACATCAAAGGTTGACCCTGCTGCAACTGATTGCCATTTTTGTATATCAAAGTTACAACTAGCAGAAGCCCAATTCCAACCTTAAACTGAATCCTAAGGGAGAAAAGGGATTGAAGATTGTTTTTCTGGAAGCAGTACTTTTGTTTTGGTAGGTTGTGATTGCGGTTTATGACTCTCTCTCTCTCTCTCTCTACAAGTCAACAGAGGTGTATGTTTTATAGGATAGCAATAGCAATAATGTTTTGTGTATGTTATATATGATAACAATGTTTTGTGATTTTAGGAACTGGCTTATTCTTTTGTGAATTGTGCAGCATAACAGAACTGTAGATTAGTTTCATACAATAGTGAAGGTTATCTGTTTTACACAAAAGAACTTCTCTTCTCCTGCATTTTCAGGATGCAAATCTTTTTTCTTTGCATCTAGAGGTTGTATCTGTGGATACAGGTGCAATACTCTTGGTCGGTGAAGTCACTGAATATTGCAATGACTTGGGTTATTAGGTAATGGGTTGTTGTTGCAATAGAACAATCCAGGTTTTGGTGCAGGTAGTTCTGTATTGGTGGAAGGAACAACAAAAGATTGGTATGAATTTGGGACTTTCTACCAATTTGAGGCTGGAATTGGTGGTCTGTGTCAGCAATTCCTGTAAAAAGGATTGCTAGGCTTTGCTAGAAGCTTCAAGTTGTGGGTCACACTATCTTAGGAAGGAGAGATTAAAAAATGTGATGCTTTCTGCTTGTGCCACAGATTTGTCGAGGAACCCAGTTGATGGCTTCTCAGCAGGACTCGTAGACGATTCCAACTTGTTTGAATGGAATGTAACTATCATTGGTCCTCCAGACACACTCTAGTAAGAAATTCTGACCAAGTTCATCTTTGTGTTCAGGACCTTTGTCCTGTAGAATGTGTTTCAGTGATTTAGGGTTATAGTTGAAGTTGTGAATGATGCAGAATGTGGAGGTGCAGACATTGGAAGGTTGGAAGGATGGTCAGGCCGTTCTGGTGATTGCTAGTTATAAGCATTTACTTGACATGTCAAATATTATTTTTGTGGTGTGTTGAAGAGGTATGTGGTCTATGGTGTGCATTTCTGAAATCCTGAATTTCTTGATGGGAATTGAGGGGCTGACATTTATTCTAGTCTCATGGTGGTTAATAAATGTGGGGTTTTCATTTTGTATTTCTCCAATTAGTGAGATGTGATGTGTTGTGTTATCCAGATAGCGTGGTAGATTGTACAGTAGATTTGCAACAGCAATTTGATGCCCGTGTAATATCGCAACTCCATAAGTATGAAAAGATTCAGGGTCAGTGAATAAAGAAGACTGCTTTAAGTGCATCATGCAATGTGAATAGCTGTTTTACACAGGTATGTGTTTGATGATGTAGCGTCTGCTTTTTATTTTGCAGTGAGGGTGGGTATTTTAATGCCATCATGAGTTTCCCATTGAACTATCCTAACAGCCCTCCTTCAGTGAGGTTCACGTCAGACATGTGGCATCCAAATGGTGAGCAGTTTTCAGCCAGGCAGATACTGAATTATGGACACATTCCTTTCTGAATGTGAGCAGTCCTCATTAGTTGGTCTGTTTGGATACAGAATTGACAACATGTAGCATCATAGTTTTAATGCATGCCTTGATCCTGCACTTCTAAAATTTTCCATCTATGGAGCATCTCTTCTTGTTGTATGCAAAGGCTAGTGAAGAAATTGGAGCTTACATCTGGACCTATGGTGGTTTGCCTTGTCTTCAGTGTACCCTGATGGACGTGTTTGCATCTCCATTCTTCATGCACCTGGAGATGATCCAAATGGTTATGAGCTGGCTAGTGAGCGATGGTCACCAGTGCATACAGTAAGTTTCACCTGTCAATTTCTGACTCTCTCTTCTTGCAAATTTCACCCAGCACATTGCACCATTGTTCGTGTGATTTAATTCACTAGCACATTGGTCTCAGGTCATAAGATACTTGGATTATGGTTTTTGTGTAAAAATACAAGTTCCATTTATAAACCTGAAGCAACACCAGATACTGTCCTTTTATTGGGTTTTAGACATAAGTGTTAAAGCTAAACCAACATCAAATTTCCAAATAGAGTTTCTCAAATGATCTCTGATTGTGTACCACTCCCTGAATGGCCTACATCTCATGTAGGTCAACTTGTGTTTGCAGTCATCTGTGCTGATTGAAACACATGGGAATGCAGGTAGAGACGATTCTGCTAAGCATTATATCTATGCTGTCCAGTCCAAATGATGAGTCACCAGCAAATATTGATGCTGCGGTAAGTTACTGTTTGTCTCTGGTGCATCAGTCTTTATTCAGGTTCTGATAGGTGTGAGATTTGAGTGTGACTTGTGAAATTGTCTCACATGACATCTTGATGGGATCGTGCAGAAGGAATGGCGAGAGACAAAGGGAGACTTTAAGCGGAAGGTGAGTAGAATTGTCAGGCGCTCTCAAGAATCAATGTGATGGGATATTTTAGAAGTCAAGAAAATAGGCAGGTATATGCTGTCCTTTATCATGGAGTAGCTCTAGGTTATGCACTGTAAACCTGTGAATGTTTGACAGCATCTGTATTTTTTGCTGGTGTTTCTAAGTTCTAATTGAGGCAGTCTATACAGCCTCTACATACACACAGCATAGTCTAGCTAGCAAAAGTTAGCTCAGAGGGGAGGGAGGCTCTTCTCTTCCATCATTCGTGGTAGTATATCAAATGGTAGGATGCGTGAGGTATATATTTGGCATTGTTCATTATGGAACTTTCTGCTGGGTTTAATCTGGAGAGATTTTGTTCTTTTCATTTTGGGAGTATGAGATATGAGATCTTTGTTTGCAATCACATCGTCAACTCTTGTCCCCATACTAGTTCCTGGTGCCTCAAGGCATCTGTATCTTTCATGTGGAGTGTGGTTTTGTTGACAGCCCACATCAGTGAAATACTTAAACCCTTCAACAACATGTTAGGACAGATTGGGCTCCAACTGTGCCATGTGTGCCAACTCCTTTTCACATATTGCCACATTCATGGCTGCTTTGGGACTATTTGTTGGTAATGTGTACACTTGGACTACAGGCTATTATGAATAGCACTTCCCCCTTATGGTCATTTTGTTGGATATTAGCATCCTATCAAAGTTGTTTTTGCATCCTTGATATTTGTGCATGTTTTTTGAGTGTGCAATTGTGAGACAATCATTTATTATATCTCATGGCATGTGATAGTTTTACATGGGATGTTCACCTTGATCTTTGTGGAGGTAAGACATCAATCCTACCAATTTGGCACCATGAGTGCATCCTATTAGAAGTAGGCTAAAGTTCAAAGGTGGATATAAATTTGTGATGACTTGTGTGATTGTAAAGGTTGGGTGGAGAGTGCAGAGTAAATATTGTTTTAAATGTCCTTATTCTCTCATCATTCTGCTGTCGTTTTCCAACATCCTATCAGAGTGCAGTTGCACATTACAGAATAGCGATCAATGGAGGATTGTAGTTGTTTGGAGCTTGAGAATCATTGGAATCATATCTTTGTGTGTCTTTCTCTCTCTCTATTTTCTGTGGGCTTTAAGTTCTGGGTGAAATTGGGCCGATGAGGTGTAAAATTGTGAATGTGGATGTTGATCATTTCTGTGAAATCATGCTTTTGTACAAGCTCTGATGTATTTAGTTTTGGTGAAGGTACCCATACAAGGTGCTTCACTAGTTTGACATGAACCTGTAAGTCCCTGAACCCTACTCCAGGGTCCCTTATCCATAACAAAAATTTTGAAGACTTTGAAAAAGAAGGGAGCCAATGGTCTGTACAGACCTCAGATTTTATTTTTTCGTGTATTTTGATAGTGTTGCAGAGCTTCATGAGGCATTTTGGAAAATGAAATGTTTGCAGGCAATCTATTTTCCAAATTGCCTGCACAGTGCTTTTTCCTGTGATACTCGGAAGGTACCCTCTGGATACCCATTGTATATCACAGGAATTTTTTTTAAATCAAAATCCTAGCAGAGTCTGTATGCTTTTTGCTTCCTTTTGCCATAGATTCCCTAAAGCATAGTATATGAGACACAATCCCCAAGGCAGAGCTTGTGAGGATGACTGACATTGCTTTTGCAAAGCTCCTCCTTCTCAAGGTTTGTACACGTGCCTTCTTGTTTTCATGTTTCACTTTTCATCTTTGCCACATGTAAATGATTGCTTTCTTCTTACGAGTGTGTCTTTGTACTTATTTGTCACTACATTTTTCTATGCATTTCTTTACAAAGTTTTTGGATTTTTGTGTTTTTGCTTGTTGTCCAGGTTTGTTAATGATGACATTGCTTTTGTGAAGCTTGTCCTTTTTCTCTATGTTTCTTTGCTTTTTCTATGCATTTCTTTACAAAGTTTTTGGATTTTTGTGTTTTTGCTTGTTGTCCAGGTTTGTTAATGATGACATTGCTTTTGTGAAGCTTGTCCTTTTTCTCTATGTTTCTTTGCTGGTTATTTTGTTTGTCAACGTTTTTTCATTTTGTTGCATTCGTGTCATTGCTTTCTGTTTCTAAACATCTCTTTATGCTTCTTTGTTGTTGCATTTATTTTCATGTCACTTTGTTTGAATGTTGTCTTTACATTGGAAATGTTTGTTTTTCCTTCGACTTTCCACTTGTTTTTATGTTGTTGTGTGCTTCTTCTTGTTTAATTTTTTTGGTTTTCTTCATCACTTTTTGTTTTTCATTTGTTGTGCAAGATTATTCTTCCTTGGTTAGTTCTTCATTTTTA
>Ga0209208_10011060_pt1 | contig 11609 bp, 9 predicted proteins | sample S1TSphfallax_3_FD_187694 | JGI IMG/M metagenome (GOLD analysis project Ga0209208, IMG submission 187694) | Host-associated microbial communities from peat moss isolated from Minnesota, USA - S1T2_Fd - Sphagnum fallax MG (SPAdes) (version 2) | ecosystem: Host-associated > Plants > Peat moss >...
CTTCCTGTTGCTTCTAGAAATGCAAGAAACTTAGGATGCACATTTTGCATGATTGTTTGCCTAGAATTTTGAGCTTATTATTTACTTATCTACACCCACTACCAGAAGCTGATGAAGTCAGTAGAGATTATTGGCAGCTAGTGACTGCCAGTCATCATGATAGTGATGGTCTTATACTTCATCAGTGACACTCACAAGATTTTTACTACATTCATTTTGTTGTGTTTATTGCGGTTTGGCCAGAACTCACACAACAGTTACCCTTTTTTTGTGGAGTTTTCTTTGCAAATCTCATAGATAGATATATTCTTTCCAGTTCTTTCCAAATAGAGCAATGATTCCAAGTCTAGTGCTGGGACATGGTATGCCTCTTCAGTGCTCTGGAGGTAGGTATAGAAGGGCTACTGTTGTTATGAACAGCTCTAGCACATAGGAAGCATCTAGTTCATGCTTTAAAACCTGTTCAGCACTACACACACAACAGGTCAATCCTTTTGATATGTGTGTGCTTTGTGGACAACTGTATCTGATAATCTGTTATCTGTTCAAACAGGCTACAAACTATGATGTAATTTGACCTCTGTTTTTTGACAGGTGGATTCCTTGGGTGGGGGTTGCAAAGAGTCTTTTTCAACTTGCTTATGACCACAGGCTGAATGCCTTTGAGGGAAACTGATTGGGAGCATGGGGGCTTGAGAAACCACTGTGGGATTTCCTGGTGTTTAAAAAGATCAAGGCTATTCTTGGTTAAGATGTTAGGGGAATGCTTTCTGGAGGTGCTCCACTGTCTAGGGATACACAATGAATGCTTCATCAATACCTGCTTCAGGTATGAATCTTGACTTCAGGAAAAATTATCTATGAGATTGAGGGAGTGGGAACAGACTGAGATCATGGTTTGTGCTCCATCATGTATTCCTGGGAGTTGGTGCAGTTTAATTTTTAAATGTTTTATCACAATCTTTGATGACCTTTTGCTATGGAAGTCAATTTGGGAATTTGCACGGAGTATTGGGAACTAAGTTGCAGTTAGTTTAACTTTATATTCTATGCTGAAGCAAGACACATGTTGGGGTTGGATGGGTGAACACAGGGCTCCAAGGCTATGGCTTCATAGAAACCAGTGCTGGTGCAACATTTAGTGATTGGGATGATACGTCAGTGGGGTGTTTGGGTCCTCCAGTGCCATGTTGTTGCATTAAGGTAGAGTCCAAGTACCTGTAATGTATGCTTTTGGTGGTTGCTGAGAGGTGAGGCTGCTCTGCATATGGTAAAGTAAGCTCCATTTATCTTCTGGGAATGTACACCATGATTGTATATGAAGATGGGATCTACACCAGTTGCATGCATGACATGTCATACAAGGTCCAGCTACTGATTTGATGTTTTGCATGTGTGAGATTGTGATCGGTGGACCAAGCATCACATTGGGATACTTCAAAAACCAAGCTAAGTCTGATGAAGTTCTCAAGGTAGATCCTGTTTCTTTATAGCTTGGCTTGTTCCATTAAAGCTATATAAAGCAGCACTCATTTATGGCAGCAATTCAGCTACGGAGAAATGCAAATTGAACCTTTGTCAGACAGTAGGCATTTGTATTACTTGCTGGAAGTTCAATAAGTTTTCGCCAATGGCAGATCATTTTACACAGGTGTCTCTTGCAAAAGTGCACATGTGGCCCCAAAAGTAAAAATTCATGAGAACTGCTGATGTTGGTTATTTCTGATGTTGTATATCTTGCTGTTTTCATTGAAGATGGACGAGAGGGGAGTGCTCTGGTTCTACACAGGTGACACTGGACAGTTCCATGAGAAAGGATGTATAGAGATTATTGACCGTAAGAGGGACATTGTAAAGCTGCAACATGGTGAATATGTGTCACTAGGCAAGGTACTCTATTGTTTGGTCTTGTGATTTCATGACTTCTTCTATGATGCCAGAAATATTTGTTTGGATTGCAGTGCTTTTCTGAGAGGATCTTGTGGCAGGTTGAGGCAGTCCTTGCAGTAAGTCCCTATGTGGAGAACCTCATGCTGTAGCTGATCCATTTCACAGCAACTGTGTGGCCATTGTAGTTGTAGTCCATTCAACACTGGAAGATTGGGCCAAGAAATCAGGCATCAAATACTCCACTTTTGCTGAGTTCTGTGAGAGACCTGAGTCCAATAAGGAGGTTCTTTCTTCACTTTCTCAGGTTAGTATTTCAACATCCTGTGAATCCTCTTATCAACTGATCCCAGTGTGAAATTGCCTGGTCAATTGTGTACCCTGGTTCTGTCTGTATCTTTATCAGTTGCAATAATGCATCTATACCATCTCTTGAGAGAGTCTTGGCCTCAGTGCATCAATGCTGGAGGGAAGAGAAGTGCCTGAAACATCTCTCTATCCCAGAATCACTTTATATACTATGTAGAGTGCTATGTGGATCAATGAAAAGAGATGAGCCTCATGTGTCTATCTGTCTACACAGTGGATCCAACATGTGTTGTGATTTTGGTGAAGAATTTTGCACTACATGAAGATGATATATTTGTGTTTTAGGTTGCCATTTCTGGAGAATCCTACCTCATAGGGTTAGCCCTTGCTATTGATTCTATTTGATGCTGTGACGCATCAAAGAAATGGAGCCTATACTGGAGTAAAATGCACAGTGAAGAGATTGAGTGGATTGCTGACATTGAGCTGGTTGGTGCTTGCGTGTGGGAGTAGGTGGGAAAGATAGGACTTTTGGAGAGAGTTGAGATCCCAACTAAGATAAAGCTGCTCCCTGAGCCTTGGACCCCTGAAACAGGGTTGGTCACAGCAGCAATGAACATCATGCGTGAGGCAATAAGGAAACATTTTGCTCATGAATCTCAATGAACTGTACCATCAGTAGGTTCACATCTAAAACATTGACCCCTGGGGACATGGTGATGGTCCTATAATCTGCTGAAATTTTATTTGGAGCTGGATATATGCTGGTAATAAGGTGTCTACTGACAAATGTTGCATGCACTGTAAGCAAACCATGTGTTGATATAGAAGCCACTTGCGCCCCAGCCTCTTGAAACAAAGGGGCTGCCTTTGAGAGCATTGATGCCTATAAACATGTTGTAACCATGATGGTAATTGACCAAGACTGATTAATGTATTTCTGTAAGTTGCAGATTCTTCACCAGCAAATGTGCAAATCTCATACTTCAGAAGAAGTCAGATGGTTCAGGGATCAGCTTGGTCTTTGGTCACAAGCAGGGGTTGCATGCTAAACAATACTCCCATATGCACTCCCATATGGAACCTTCTTGTAAAATCTTGAGAGAGAAACTGACCTGTGATTCGATTAATTGTGATTCTTAAACCTATAGATGCATGTCCAAGGAGGAGCATGGTATGATCTGAATTTTTAGTGCAACCTTGCCAAATTGGGAGGAGAAAGAAATTGTTTACCAAATAAAGCAATATGCTCTAATCGAAACCTTCTCACTTGAATTGCCTTTTCCACTGCTCATATTTGAAACCTAAAAATTAATGTTTATTAGTGAATTAGATATCATGGGCATTGCAATGTTTCACATTTGTTGTTTTAAATGAAGTTCCAGGGTGCTTAATCAAGTTGAATATTGCTTATGTGAAAAGCTTCCATGATTAATCTTGTTCTCTGTCACAATTGAACTTACTTCGCTTCAGATAGAGATGGTAATCCCCTGCTTTGACAGGATTCAAATCTGAGTGTCAAATCTTCAAATGCAGTCTATATTGTTAACTGGATGACCATGGAGAGTTTTTTGGGCATTCGAGCATGTCCATCCACCTTTGGTATGCTCCTGGTATGTGGACCTCCTGTCTCTACCACATCAAAAATAGTGCATGCAAGTTACTTCCCTATCCCCATCCATAAACATGAAATCTTGGATCCTCACAATCTAGAGTGAGAATCAGTCAAACGCCATGACATGGGCCATCATCATGACTAGCCAATCAAAGGTATATTTCTTTATTGACCTTTTTGGAGAGCACTATGTACATTTACAAGTCCAAACTTATTTCTCTATTATTGGCCCATTTGGAGAGCATTGTGTGGGTTTACAGGTTCAAACTGATTTTACACTATTTAAAGCCTAAACTTCATCCACTTTTTATTTATTTTTTAATGTGCCATTACCTATACTGCTCCAGGTAGACCTGCTCTTAGGTTATCAGGTGCCAAACTGAACTGAAAATTGAAAAGTGGAAAGAGAAAGGAACCAAAACAGTTGTTGTGGGTTTGCAACCCATTCATCAAACAACCCACCCAAGGGCAAGGAAATTGATAGATTTCATGACCACCCATGATACTGGGCTTTGGCACACATACACGGAATTCAAACCAAACAAATGCAAAATTTCATGGGTAGAAACTAATGTAGTCTAATGATGCTTTCCATTTGTGCCAAAAACAATTCATGGCCATCATCAAGATTGGCCGGTTACAGCAGTTGGGAAGAAGCGAAGAGATGCATTGCCCAGAACTGGACATAAAGAAAAACAAGTATGCAAAGAGACAGGTCTATGAAAGCTTTTTACTCTCAAAACACTTTGGCATCCCTCCCAGCCACCATGTTTCTACTTTTCCTCTTGTTTTCATGATTCAATACTTGATCCTGTGTATTGCTTTCAGCTTCTATGTGTGCTTGATTTCACAAATCATTTTGTGTTGAATTAGAGACTATGAGTTACAAGTTTTTCATTCACATGGGCTCCACCTGCAATGAAGCACAATAGTTGGGTTTGAGCAGAACCTACGAACATATGTTGGGTCTTTACATGTAGAAGTACTCAACCATGCATTTATGATGGTTTTCATGACACGATTAGAGCACTTAATAGATTACGAATGCTTGGATCACATGGAAACTCAAATTTCTGGTTTGGAAAACTAGCTGAAAGATGTGCAATGTGTAGTAGACCGTTCCACGATCCATAGTAACTCAAATTCTGCGGAGTATCATTTATGATTCTGTGAAGTTATATTGTACTAAAATCGGAGGTTGTTAAATGATTTCTTGAAATCAAATTGACATTTTTCTTCCAAGAACTGTATGTGCTACAAATAGAAGAATCAAGTTTGTCATGGCGAATAAGAAAGATAAAATGAATAGCCAGTTTGCATTCCAAGAAGAACAGGATGCAAGTGGTGTGATCTTCAGCGATTCGTTGAATACTCAAAAGGGAGGCTATCAAGTCCCCTCCCCAACTCCCAAGAACGTGACTCCTGGTAGTAAAGTGAAGGCTAGGGGAAACAAGAGGCAACTAAGCAACCGTGACGAACGCTTGCCCTGGAAATGATCCCCCTTCCTGGGTAATAAAGGGATGTTTCTTGATGTTGTAAATGAAGAGGCAGCTCAAAGACTGTAAAATAACTATAATTTCAGTGTCTTTCTTATGGGGACTTTAATAGCAAACCCAATTCAAAACTTCACCATTACATATTATTTTGGCAAGCTAAGATTGAATCAATATAAAAAGTTTATCAAGATTTCAATTTTTGTGGCATTTCAACTTTTGTGCCAATTTATGGAGATCCACATTCTAGTAAAATCCATCTGCTTGATTTTGTTCACAGACAAATAGCTGCATCACATCCCTAGAAGCCTCATGAGATAAGTCATGGTAAGGTAACAATAAATGGCATCAGCAGCAAATCCTTCTTCTGATCTTTTTTCGGGACCTTTTTTACATGAACTTTCTAAGTAAGCTGCAGAACCAAGGCAACAATGATTCATGGCAATTGTGTAACACCTAATTTCAAATTAAAATGCAAAAGTACATGATAAAGGCCAAATTATTGCTTCCAAAGATGAGAACCTCAGAAAATGTTTTCCTTGCTTCTTTGATCTAAAAGTCCTCAAAACTTGTTTGCTTTTTACAATAAGTGTGATTAAGGGGAAAAATTATTGATTTTGAATTAGGAGATGATTTGTTTCAACTTTGAACAAGGAGCCTAAGAAAAATTACTTTACAAAGTACAGAGCTCATGTTCTTTAGGTGCTTTTGTACAAAATTGCAGCTGAAATTTAACATTGAATTTTTGTATCGAATTATAACTTTGCATCAACTGACATTTGAGCATCATTTGAGCATCAATGCTGAAACATCAAACTATTTCAGTATTGTTTCCCCAGAGTATGAGTGGGTAAGTAGATTGAATTAGAGATAACTCAATTGTGGTAAGACTTCGAATTTCATATTTGTTTTTTCGTGTCAAAAAAATCAAGCAAGGTGCTTCTTCAAACACAATTGTGCAACACAAAAAGGGAAAATTCTTTAAAAGAACATTCTGGGTTGGTTATGGTAACAAACTTTGGACCATAATAATTTCTTCAAACCCTTAACTAACAGGCCTGGAAGTTTCGCTAGCTATCCAGCCAGTTCAAAGCAAAACCATGAAAATGAATTTCTAGAATTATCCCATGAATAGTCAAATACTTTAAAACAATAGAAAGAAATACCAATGTTGAGGCAATGATATTGAGACCCTTTCCAAGAGTTTAAAACACCCTTTGTTTCTTCAACTTGATATAAATTGAACATGCAGCATCAAGAGGTTCAGCTGGAAATATGACAATGCAGAACTTTCAACACCAAAATTCTTTTCAAGAAGTGTGAAAGATGAAGCCTAGAATTCATGTTTTGAATTTTAATCATTGACAGCAAGCTAGGATCTGCAAAGGACCAACAAAGTAAGCAAACTTCAAGTTGGACTACAGGTCTATGCAACCATCACAGCTTATATTGGAATTACTTGGTCAAACAGTTGCAATGTAAATTACACAAAGCAAAAAATAAAACCCATTTGAACCACAAAGAAAGTTCATTGAAAATTGAGGGTGTAGGAAACAGAACCTTTTTATTCTTCCCAATTTCCTCCATCTTGCAGGCCATGCTCAGCAAGCATGGGCAAGAACATGCTTTCAGAAGGAACTGCAAGAGGACAATGTTGCAGTTGGGTATTTTAAATCTGCCCTACACTGCTACTGTTTCCGCATTGGTGCAGCATTCCAAAATGCACCGACTACAAATGAGACTCCTTTTCAATCATGTTGAGAACTGTCTGTAAATGGACTTGTGGGGAAGCAAGATGGGGTCCTTCATTGTTCAGTAAGTGGCAGCTGGCACTGGTAACCCTGCTGAGATGAGGCGGCGCCTACCCTCTCCTAGATAGCAATCTCTGTAACCAAGACTCTTCATCAATGCCCGCAACTTATCTGCTGCTTTCACATCACCTTCCCTTCGACACCGCCTCCAAACTTTGAAGAGTGTATCACGCATTGGTGTGTGGCCATCATCCATCTGAAATTCTTGCAAAATCTCAGTACATCACCTTGCAACATAAATTGGATGGCAATTCCTTTACAAATTAGACTCAACTTGTAAAGGGGGACAAGTAGACAAGTACCAGGGTAGTGAGTGCACCCATGGCTGCTTCAATGTCACGGTTGATGACATGGGCAGTGATAAGCAAATCATATGTCCGATGATCAGGTTTCAATCCCAACTCCTTCATGTACTCGTACAATCTCTGCACTTCACTGATCTGAGAAACATAACCCCCACACACTGATCATTTTAGCACGTTCCCTTGGAGGTCACAAATTCTTCAGCTCAATCTACTCCAGTATAGTAACACAATATGGAGAGTGCCTGTACTTTAGGAATCTGCCCACCTTTCTAGCCTTTCCAAAAGCATCAAGAAGGGCATTGATGGAATGGATGTCAGGTGTCAACCCAAATGTGGTGCTGATAGCTTCAAATGTCTGATATGCACGGTCCACATCCCAAATATTTGCACAACCCTGCAACACAGAATTTATTGCTGCCAGACATACAGGTCTTCCACTCGCATGAATCTCAGCCAGCTTGTAGTATGCCTGTCCACACCAGTGTGTACTTCATGTCAGTAGAAATGCCTTGACTAAGCTCATTGTATCTGCAAGGACAAATAATCTTCAAGACTCTCAAAGAAGACCAGAAAAAATGCCCTAAAACTGAAATATCAGTAACTTCTTAAACAGTGACATATCTCACATTTCCAGAAGCAACAGGACAATGCAGTCATGATCTTGGCAAGCAGTCTTAATCATTGCTAAGCAAAAGTGATTTACTCACAGCATCTAGAGCTCCAGGCCCTGCTCGTGCAATTGCCAGTACTAATGGCCGCAATGACGAACATGGGCTTAATATCTCAGGGTCATTGCCACCCTGCAGATTGCCAAAGGCAAGCTCCATTTCACGAACAGTGTTGAATGCAGTTTCAAAGTCTCCTGCTGAGGCACAAGCATGGACCCGTGCACAATAGGAAGCTGGATTTGGTATCCTTCCCGGTCCAAGAGAGCTAGTGAGAAGGTTCCAGGCTTCATTGTTAAGGCTACCATTGCCTGTTCGGGCAGCTGTCCCAAGTAAAGCTACCATCCCACCTTCATCCATATTGAGGGGCTGGGAAGGTCTTCCCAGTGTTTGTTGAGTAAGAAATTCAAGTGTCAAGAGAGCACACTCAGCATCATCCACCTCTGTTGAAGCAATGGCCAGTTCCCCAACAGTTTGTACCTGGGGCATCAGCTGCTGAGTCTGCATACAAGAAACTTAGCAAGGTGAGTGAGGTCTAACTCATCAAGAGGAATATCTAATCCAAATGATGGAAAATCCTTTGAAAAATGCCATAGTGCTGCTACCTTGAGCTCCTTCAAAAGCGCAACAGCAAATCGAGTTCGGTGAACTCGGGCGCAGGCAACCAATAATTCATTGTATGTTGTCTTGCTGGGCACAAAACCTCGTTCATACATGGATTGCATGTGCTTCAAAGCTGGTGCAATCCTTCTGTCTAGAGCACATAATGCAATCACAAAGTTGTATGAATCTCCATCAGGCTGTGCCTCTGGCCCAGCCTGTTCCATCCTGCCAACAAACCCCAGAAACAATACATATCTCTAAGATTGCAGAGCAAAACTCCACAATAAAACTTTGAAGGTAGGTTACCACAGTGTCATAAATCAAATCCTGCCAGGTTTTTAGCACCAACAAAGTCCTTGAAGGTGGGTGTTTCTTACAGAGCAAGAAGCAGGAATTTGAGCTCTCTTACTTTTCAAGTATTTTCTCAGCCAATCTTGAATCTCTTTGCCGAAAGACACTTCGCAGCACAAAGTTGTAAGTCAGCTGCGTTGGAATGATTCCAGCACTCTCCATCTCGTTGATGATTTGGTACATACCGTCAGGATGAGCACCAAGACGCAGCTTGGCATGCAGTAGCAGGTTGTAGGCCAGAATGTTGGGCTTGTTAGGGTTTCCTGCGGCATCTGTAAGCTTCACCCAATCGTCGAAGAGCCGCACCGTCTCCTCCAACCTTCCATGCGAGAGAGAATTGGACATCTCCCTGGAAAGCAAGGTTGCATCCAGCCTTCCTAGTGGTGTGGTGCCAGAGCCAAAGCCCGAGGGTTTAAGCGCCGCAGGCACAATGGAAAACCCTGGCACCCTGTTCACCGGGGTTTCGAAGGCTGAAGGTGCAGGAAACCCTGGAGCGGGGTTAGACGCAGCAATGTCAGCTTCCAGCTGCGATATCTGTAGGCAATGCGCCTTCGAGCTCACAGTTCTGACGGAGCCGCCACCGCCCAACCGTGCAATCACTAAACCCCGTGCGTGCAAATCCCCAAACAAATAAGCTGAAAACTTGGAATTCGATAGAGGAATCGAAGACAGACATCGGGACAGAAGAGCAAGGGAAGCCACATCTTTGTGTTTCGCGTTCAGTTGCCTGTAAAGGCAATTTAGGGCTTCGCGTCTGTACGCCATCTCTTGCTCCGGCCTTTTGAGATGTCCTTGCAAGCAGCAACTGCCCTCTTTAAAGCAGCAATGTTCTCTATCCTGCTGCACAACCACAAGCAGAATGTACGCTTTCTTGCAGCTTCCTGCAATTCTTGCAAGAGGCCATACACCTACTCAAGACTTCCCCACTCTCGGCACCTCGATCATTCCAAAACACATAAGACCAACGCCAACAGGCCTAAATATCCTCTCCCAAAGAAACCAAAAACTCAGCTCCGTTCTGCGCATCCAACGACAACAACACCAACAGTTTCGCAAAACACAACTGCTGCAATTTCATCAAACAAACTAGGGTTTCAAATTTCCTCCAAAAACGACACAAAGAAAAAACCACGGAAAAAAAAAAGATTTAATCCAATGAACCGTTATGTTAGATCGGATAGTGATCACAGATGTGATCTACGTTGAGGAAAAACAAGAGGGAAAAAGACTGCAAAGATCGAGACGAAGCTCGAGAGGCGCACGTGAAGCTCGAAAGAGCCGTCGTCGTCGTCGTCGTCTTCGTGCGCCTGCCTTCCTTCCTTGCCAAAGGGTTGTTGCACCGGGTCACCCGATGTTAAAACGAGGGACCCGTCGTTTTTCATTGCCTGTCTTGAGCTTAAGACCGGCGATTTCCGCGGGTGATCTGGTGAATCGTTAACCCCTAAGAGCCTAGCTAGGGAATACCAAAAGTGTAGGGTAAAGCCCTAGTGTGGGGGCATTCTCAAAAATAAGGGGCCTAGGATGAGGCAATAGACGAGTCTGGCCCCACATTTTGTGAACGTCCCCCACCCATGGGCTTTACCTATTGTAAAGCACAAGTCAAAATTTATCATGAACCAAACCTATGTAGATCAGGAGGCATATGAATGGGAGGGTCCTTATGCCTACTCCTCAATAGTGAGAGGGTTCTTACACCTACAAGTAGGCATAATTTCCCTCCCATCCTTCAGGAGTAGGCATAATATCCCTCCCAATTTCTAGGAGGGAAATTGATAAATATAAGGAGCCCATACAAATTTTCTGCTAATGTTTTATGAGTCCAAAAGGCACATCACAAGCTAGAGACACGTCTTTGGTAGAGTCATAGGAATTTACAATTTGTTTAATATGTGAGAATTTCAAATATAGATTAGTGAAAACACTTTGGGTTAGCACATTCTACTCTCAAGATATAAAGTTGGGCTCATGCCCAATTGGTGGAAGACCTTATTTGAGTTTTAAATGTATTGAAATAATATTAAATAAGCAAGCTTGAACATTTTTGAGACCCATAAAAAAAGAAACTTAGGTCCGAGTGTCTTCTATCTTGAGATCAATAAATTAAATTAGGGCAAGAGGTTCAAAGTGTTAAGGTAACACCCTAGCTCAAAGGCATTGCATGACCCAAAACATAACATTTTTTTTTATTTTTTTTTAAATTGTGATACTTGGCATGATATCGAACAATCTCAAGTGGTATGGATAAAAGAACCCACCAATTCTAAAGTCTTCAATGAAATGTGAATTTAGGGCACATTATCTTATATATTAAAGCTACAGTGTCTGTCTGTGTGGGCAATGCCTGGAAGATTCTTCCAATCACTACCCGTTCCCCAGAAATAATTCATTTGAACACACTGAACAGGGCGTTTTTAACTGTCTCAGTTTTTGGCCACCTAGAGTTTGCTTGCACTGGGGGTTCACCAAAACTTAGACATGGAATTTTTAAGGACATGATTTTCAGGACGTGAGATTTCAGTTTTGGGACGTACACGGTGTGGGTTTCCAAGACCCAAACCTGGAAATTTTTT
>Ga0209208_10011061_pt1 | contig 11608 bp, 5 predicted proteins | sample S1TSphfallax_3_FD_187694 | JGI IMG/M metagenome (GOLD analysis project Ga0209208, IMG submission 187694) | Host-associated microbial communities from peat moss isolated from Minnesota, USA - S1T2_Fd - Sphagnum fallax MG (SPAdes) (version 2) | ecosystem: Host-associated > Plants > Peat moss >...
TGCAACTGATTTCTTCTGTCAAAAATATATAAAGTATCTACATTATGTTTTTCGGTACTTCAAATACTAACAATTTTTAATCCCAATGTCCCAAATGCCCTCATTCTTAACACCGGTCCATGATAAAGTTTTAAGAGACTTTGAGCTTTTTATTACATCTAAGTTATTGCCTCTATTAACCAGCTTAATTTATTTTTTTATCTTTTATAAGTTTCTTTATTAAATCATTTTCTAGTAACTTAGAAAACAAAAAGTTTGCTATTAGCATATTACCTCTATCCCCAAAATGGACGTGATCAATAAAAACTGATAATTTTTCATTTTTAATAGCTTCATCACAATCCCAAAATAAATAATTATTTTTAATGGCATTGTCTTTTAAACTTACTCTTAATTCTCTATATGCTTCTGAATTATATTCAGCATACCCTACATCGGTTTCAACAGATCTTATTAAAATGGCTCTTTCCCAATCTGATAATTCTTTGTTTGTAAGATATATAGTAGGCTGGAGGCAATAAATCATACTTATATCTTCTTTCTTTAATAGATGATTTATTAATTCTATATTGTATAGAGTATTTTGTTTTATTTTATTAACATCTAACGATATAGTTTTTATTTGTTTTAACAAACTGCTTACATTGTACCTATATTTATATATAACAGACAATACTAGATATAAAAACTTAGACTTGTACTCCGAAAACCTTGGTGGACATAAATTTTCAAATTTATCTTGATATGTTTCTGTCAATCTTGCTTGCGGTTTCAAAAAATTTCGAGCATTATAAATTGCTTTTCTAAAAAATAAGAAGTCCTGATTTTTGTTAAAGTCACGTCCTGTATAGGCATTATAAACATCATTCCATCCAGAAAACATAATTATTATATCAGGATCGTATTCCATAACATAATTAGTTATGAATGCACGTTCTTGAGAGCTTACCCATCCACCAGCAGCTGCTATAATGACTCTAACTTTTTTAGATAAAGGGATTTCATTAAGTTTTCTTTCTAATAAATATGCAAAAGTTTGATGTTGTTTTACACCAGCTCCCCAAGCAGATGAACCTCCTGTTATAAAAATCCTAAATTCATCATTGGGTTTTTTAGCACTTAAATTTTCATCATACCTATAATGAGAGGAATTAGTGTACCAACCAGTACCACTATGGTTAGCTACTGGTATATAACCTACAAATGTATTATATTCCATTTGCGCCATTTCATCTTGTGACCTAGGACATTGATTTTTTTCAATATAAGCAGAAGTATCTTCTTCTTTACATGAAGTTACAATATTCTCAATCTCGGGATCAGTTACGAATATACAAGAAAGTATTTCTAATATAAAAAACATTGACAATACAACTAAAAAAACCAAAAAGATTTTGGTCTTATAATGAGTAAGATGTGATTTCATATAAATTATATTGCAACCAATTTAATTATAAAGTATACAATAAAAGTACATAATAAGTTACACTTCTTCAACTATCAATATATTTTTGGAGTATGGAAAAGAAATTTGGTTTATTAATTGGATCTTTAATAATTTTACTTATGTTTTTTAAAGGTGCTGAACTTTCACGATTATTACTACTAATTTTGACATTTTTGTTAGTAATACTTTTGACTATCTCTTTCTTTTTTCCTTTTGTCTTAAAGCCAATCGTTAAACAATGGCTTAATTTATCTACATTATTGGCAAAAATTACTAATCCCTTAATAATGTTTGCTATCTTTTTTATTATATTTATGCCTCTTGGTATATTGTTTAGATTCATTAAAAAAGATATATTGGATATAACGATATCAAAAAAAAAGAATACATATTGGTATGATAGAAATGATATATTCAATCCTGATAGTATGAGAAATCAATTTTAAAAGTGAGTCGTATTATGGAGTTTTTCTACGAAATTTTGTCTTTTTTAAAATCGAGAAAAAAAGTTTGGATCATTCCAGTTTTGTTATGTATGTTTTTATTTGCTACATTGTTGTTTTTAGCTGAAGGAAGTGTAGTAGCCCCATTTATATATACACTATTTTAAGGTTGAATTAACATGAGAATCATTGGGATTTCCGCTTTTTATCATGACAGTGCAGCTGCGTTAATAAAAAATGGGCAAATACTTTGTGCGTTTCATGAGGAAAGATTTACACGAGTGAAACACGATTCTTCTTTCCCTATTAATGCATTATCCAGTTGCCTAGAATATGAAAACCTAACAATAGAAGATATAGATCTAATAGTATTTTATGAAAAACCGTTCTTAAAATTTGAAAGATTAATAGAAACATATTTAGCTTTTGCTCCTAGAGGATACAAGTCATTCATGCAAGCTATCCCTATTTGGTTAACACAAAAACTATTCCAGAAAAAAAATATCATTAATTCATTAGGTAGTTTAGGTGATGTTAAAAAAATTAAGGATAAGATATTATTTAGCGAACATCATCTTAGTCATGCAGCAAGCGCTTTTTATCCTTCACCATTTGATGAATCTGCAATTCTTACAATGGATGGAGTTGGAGAATGGGCAACCACAACCATTGGAATAGGAACATATAACAGTCTTAAAATAATTAAGGAAATTAGATTTCCACATTCTTTAGGGTTATTATATTCTGCATTTACTTACTATTTAGGATTTAAAGTTAATTCTGGAGAGTATAAGGTAATGGGTTTAGCACCATACGGAATACCTAAATACCATGATCTCATACTTAGCAACATTATAGATATTAAAGAAGACGGCTCATTTAAGTTAAATATAGAATATTTTGAGTACTGTACAGGTCTAACAATGACAAGTAAAAAGTTTCATAAACTTTTTGGAAAAGAACCAAGGAAACCTGAGTCTACAATTACCCAATTTGATATGGACATAGCAGCTTCAGTTCAATCTGTTTTAGAATATGTCGTTATTCTTATTGCAAATTATGTATACACAATAACAGGATCTAAAAATCTATGTTTGGCAGGTGGGGTAGCGTTAAATTGTGTAGCAAATAGCAAGATTTTGAATAAAAGTCCTTTTAAAAATATCTGGATCCAACCCGCCTCTGGCGATGCTGGATGCTCCATTGGAGCTGCTTTAGCTGCATACTATCTTTTTAAACAAAAACCCAGGAAAGTAAATCCATTATTAGATGGTATGTCTGGCACATATTTAGGATCTTCATTTACTGATGATCAAATAATGGAAGTGCTGCAAAAAACAGGAGCTGTATTTGATGTATTTAGCGATTATAACAAATTAATAAAAAAAACAGCCGAATTAATTGCAAAAGGTAATGTAATAGGTTGGTTTCAAGGTAGAGCTGAATTTGGGCCTAGATCGTTGGGGAATAGATCAATTTTAGCTGATCCAAGATCAGCTACTATGCAAAAAAACCTTAATTTAAAAATAAAATTTAGGGAATCTTTTCGCCCTTTTGCTCCATCTGTACTTATAGAAGATGCATCAAAATGGTTTAAACTTGATGTAGCAAGCCCATATATGCTTATTATAGCTAGTGTAAAAGATATAATAAATGACTCTGAGTTAGATAAAATTGAGGGTTTTAAGAAGTTGGAATATATTAATTCGCCAGTACCTGCTGTGACTCATGTCGATCATTCTGCAAGAATACAAACTGTTGATAAAAAAACAAATAAATTATTTTATCAACTAATTAAAGAATTTGCAAAAATTTCTAATTGTCCAGTCCTTGTTAATACAAGTTTTAATATTAGAGGTGAACCAATTGTAAATACTCCAGCTGATGCATTTAGATGCTTTATAAATACAGATATGGATTACTTAGTTATTGGTCATTATTTCCTTGAGAAGAAAAAACAGAACAAATCTAAATTAAATTTACAAAACTATATTAATAAATTTGAATTAGATTAAATTTTTATGGTATAGCAGAGTTAATTGGAAGAAGGTAACTATTCATGGGAAAAATATAAAACTTTAGAAAAGACTATCTCTTCAAAAAAAAGAGATTCAAGATCAATATGACACTTCCGAAGAGCTTTTTGCTATACAAAATTACAAATATGATCAGGAGTCTAAAGCAATTAACAAACAGAAGAATACAATAGTTTTAGCTGGGTATAAGCATAAAAAGTTATTACTTAATCTTACAAAAGTGGATTATAATAAGGTGATAAAATCACACATTTAATTAAATAACTTTTGTAAACGCAGATATATAATTCTTAATATTGAAGTTTTATAAGTCAGTTTATTAATTTGATCATTTAATTCATTATTTTCTTTTATTAGTCTCTCTTTTTCTTGTTCAATAGAATACATCCAAAATGGGATATTACGAAATTCTTTAGGTAGAAGATATTTATATGCACTTAATACTACACGAGTTTGGTAGAATTGAGAACGATGAGCTTCATACACATGATGATTTTGTCCTACAAAATTATATATATAAAGTGGTTCTAATGATGTTACAATTTTTATATTATTTAGTCCAGCGCGGAGATAAAACTCATAATCAGAGTAAAGGAATCCATAAGAATCTAGATAACCACCTAACTTTTGAAATACTTCTTTTGATACTAAAGCGATTGCAGAGTATCCAACATGATTTTCACCAATTATCGTTGTAATATGACTTCCAGGCGTTAACCACAATTCATCTGGATAGAACTTATTCTTTGAGGCTAAAGCAAGGTTAGTATTTACAATGTCTGCTTGTGTCTTTTGTTTAATTCGCACAAAACGTTCAATAGTGTCTGGAAGTGGTAAATCATCATCCTCAAAAAGTAACAACAAAGAACCTTTTGCATGATTGACCAGGTTATTTCGTGCATTAGATATAAATTGATTATCTTGATAAAAAATTTTCCAACCATATTTCTGCATAAATGGTTCTATTTCTTTTCTGAGATATTCTATCACTTCAGGTTTAGAACCGTCATCCATTACTAATACTTCAAAGTTTTTATAAGTTTGGTTACTAAACCTATCTAAGGCTTCTTTTAGCTGTTCAGGACGATTAAAATGAGTTATACATACACTAACTAATGGATTCTCTGTATACTGCTGAGGAAGTTTAGTACTTGAATTGCTGGTAGCTTTCATGTTAATTTCATTTATGATTTCCTCCCATTCGTGAAAAACTTCTTGTAAAGATTTTTTAGGTTGAGGAAGTGAGGAGGGATGTACCAACTCATTAATTAGTTTTCTTGCTAAAGAAGATGTATTTAGATGAGGACTAAGAAATTCAGTATTTGCTATAATCTCCTCTAAAAAACCATCTTTCATTGCAATAAATCGTGCCCCTGCATAGACAGCAACATACTTGTCATAAGACCCGAGATCTTCACGGGAGGTAAATACAATAAGGCGGGTTGGATCCTTAATATATTCTATGTAATCTACATTAGTCAAATGATTAATCTTAAGTATATTAGAATCAAATTGTACTATATCTTCAGTTTGATAATTTAAGGAATCTTTATGTAACACAGTAATTTTGATTTTCTGCATACTTTCAGGATTTAATTCATAAGCTTTCTTAACAGTCTGTAAAAAAAGATCGTAACCATGACGAAAATCATTAGGTTCAATAAAAACTATTTCTTTGATTTTACTTGCAGACACTACGTTCTTTGATATCTTACTAACAGTAGTGCTTTTATTTTCATATAAAGGAAAAAGAACTTTTGTAGTGTGAGGAAAGTTCCATCCTTTATCACGTAATATGTTATACGCAAAATTTGATGGGACTATAGCAATATCAGCCTGTTCAACTGACTTTTTTTCACTATCTGCTTGTAAATAAGATGAAATATCTGGTACTACAATATTAGAGATATCCCATAACCATTCAGCAGGTTCAGTTACATAGTTAATAAGAATTGTCTTTTCAAACGCATATCCTTGTTTTTTGGCTTCGGTAAGGTAATAACCATAACCATTACGCTCAGGAAAAAATATAATATTATAGTCCTTGTCTTTTAAAAACCTATAAAGACGGAAAGAAATTTTCTGGTACTCTGGTATCCACTCTGCTATAGGTATACCTTCCCATTTTTGTTCATTTAACATTTTTTGATTAGGATATTCATTAAGATCCAACTGTTCTACTATGTAGTTATGATTTTTTAGAAATTGAACCAATTGTCTATTTTCTCCTATAACTAAAACTTTAAACGGTTCTGCAAATATACAACTATTATACAGTATGCTAAATATTAATAAGTATTTTTTCATTTATCTGTGTCTAAATATTTGATTAAACTATTACTGAGCTGGTTATTCCTTCTCACCATAATATACTAAAATTAACTATAACAAAATTCAAATTCCTATGTTATTAACCTAATCCCTGTTAGTTAGTGAGTCAATAAGTATTTTATATTTGCAATAACCCTAGGGAATAATTATAGAAATCTAATTTTCTTAATTATTTTAAGACTATTAGATGTTCTTATTCCAATAGTTGTGGTTGTCCATCCTCCAACTCCATCCTTGTAAAAATTGCTAGGCAACTGGATAATACATTAAAGGGAGAAAAAGATTAGTGTTTTAGTCGCGTAAATCTCTCTTCATGAAACGCAAAAGTATTTGATCATTTTTTATTAATTATGCGAAAATGGACTATTCAAAATTGGAATGAAGCCATGGCTCATTTTTTAATAAAATTTGAGGATAGAATTTAAAGTACTTATGGCTGAATTTACACAATTAATTCAAAAGACTCCACCCGTCTCGTCAAACTTATCGTGTAGATTTCTTACAATACACTTTCGTGATAACTTGATATCAAAACCTATGGCCTATTAGCTGGAATTACTTTCAAAAGGCTGTAGTATCAAATTGGGTAAAATAAAGTTTTACTCAAAGTACCTAATTTTTTCTAAAAAAATATTACAAAATAATCTATAGCACCTAGAGAATATATTTGACTTGATGTAACTGACAAATTGATTTTATATGTCTGACAACACTGAGATTTACCAATTTATGGTATGCCTTAAAGATATAAGTCCTATGATCTGGGGTAGATTTCTAATTTATTCAAAGTCACATATCCATAGTGTATGAATGTTCCCTTTCGTGTTGTCGATTATGTTCCTGTTTTATTATCTGGTTTATCTGTTTTATAGGTAGTAAATTATGATCTACATTATTCTTCCAATGTTCTAAATATTTTATCGGACATTCGAACTTATGGCCATCATGGCGAACGCTTAAATTATCATGCAATTTATCTAAATGCCTGTTAATTATATTTGTATGATGATTATGACAGATCTTACTTAAATCTCTATGCAACTCGCCAATGCTGCAATCAGATTTAAAATATTTTGTTAATTCCTGCTCCGAAAATATTTTACTCTTATAGCCATAACCTGCAACCTCACGTAAACGATCCATATCTTTATTTAATTCTGATTGATGAGCTTTACTGATATTATGCAGTAACTCTATATTATGATCCTGATGACGTAAGTTACCATGAAGGCTACTTAAGAACTGCTGCTCTCTATGAGCAGCTCTTAATGTATCTCTCGGAGTTTTAGCGTTGTATTTTTCTTCTTTGATCTTCATAAGATTAACATTAATATTGTGTGCTTCTATATCTTTATCGAGTTTTTGATAGGTTACTTGAATATCAGAGGTATTTTTTAACTCTTTCATTAATGTTTTTTCATTCTTAATTCCTGAGCTTATAATTTCTTTTGTAGCACCCCCTAATTTATCAATCATTTTTTCTTCTTGGAGTTTTTTTGCTATTTCAGACTTAGCTAGCAAAGATTGATGCTCATCAGGGTATTTTATATTATCACGTAAACTTACCAAAAACTCCTGTTCCTTACTGATAATATTCATTACTTCATCAGGAGTTTTAGCAGTTTGTCTCTCCTCCGTAAATCCTCTCAAAGTAATATTGATATTATGTACCTCTATATGTTTATCCAGCTCGGTATAGCTTGCCTTCAGGTCAGTTGTCTGTTTTAACTTATCAAGTAGCTCATCCTCAGTTTTGACTTGGCTGTCTAATGATTGATGCGTAGCGGTTTTAAGAGCCTCAAAATACTTATTGTCTTTTTGCTCAGAGGCCAGCTTGACTTTTTCTACCAACTTTTCATCCCAGCTATAATGATTTAGATTACTATCCAAGCTAGCTAAGTAATCTTGTTCTTTTTCTATTGCCGTTAATGCATTATCTACAGAATCGGAATGCAAACGCTCTTTTGCAAGTTCTCTTGGGCGATCATAGACGTTGTAAGATTCCATTTCTCTATCCAGGATAGTATGTAGTACATCCATCTCATTCACGGACGACATATTACGTGCTATATTAATTTCTGATTGCCCGCCACTTTGATATAAAGAATCCGCTACCTCAAATACCTTCTTTAAAAGTTCGGGTTGCTCAGAGACCACCTGACCTGATCTCAGACTGTGGGGCACTTCAAAATCTTGATCTTCTTTGCCTCTGAAAGCTTTGCATGTTTCGTATGTTTCCCTTAAAAACTCTTGTTCGGCAAGAACAATCGGCTTAATTAGTTCAATATCATATTTGCCTGTCTTTTGCTTTGTAAATTCTCTAATATTCTTTTCCAGATGTCCAAAAAGTTGGTTATCCCTAATTTCCATGCAGTGTTTCTTGGCATCATCAGCATCAATACCTATCAAAGATTTTACTATTTCTGCTTCACTTGCTTTATATCCCCAATTTTTTGCCTCAAGTAACATCTCCTTATTTTGCTTATAACAGGCTGCTGCTAGTTCTAGCGATTTTCTTCTTTGTTCAAGTTCTAACATACCGCAAGTCCTGTCTCTGCGGTAACCCTCTACTATATCTCTTTCAGGCAAATCATATTTTTGAATATAGGCAAGGTTTTCTTTTTCCTGATCACTTAATTGGTATGCAGCTTTATTCCTGCTAAGATATTCTGTCAAAGTAACGGCACTGTAACTTGCAAGCACATTTTCAAAGCTATTTTGAATTTCTTTCTCTCCTAAGGCTTTATCTTTTAATATATCGTTAAAATCACCCACTTTAATTGGGCGGACTATTTCTACAAATGCACCTTTAGAGCTAAGCTTAAAGCTAGCATTTTCAATTGTTTCATGAGTTGTGGAATCATGACCGTCATTATCGGCTGCTATGATTATTTTTTCTCCTTCCCTTGCCCTGTAATTTTTGATATTACTTATTCCAAGTGAGCATAGTATCCGCACCGCTTCTGTATTACCCTTCTTCTCGCTATGCTCACTGAGTGCCTGCTTGACTGATAGTGCAGTCTCTAGTCCTTCGGCAATAATGGTAATGTTATCCTTGTGGCCGGAATTATTACGTATACTACCGACATCTACAAAAGAACCGCTAATCCGACCGAAAGATTTTTTTGGAATATCAATCTCAGCTTTATTACCGGTTTTACTATCAAGTAATATTTGTAGCCCGCCCGTAATATTACCGCTCTCATCTCTTGCAAAGGCTATAAGAGCAGGAAAACTCTTACCTACACCTCTTTCATATACACCTGCTGTTTTGATATCACTACCTAAATCACAGGTAATATTCCGCTCTTCTCTCAAATAACGATAAGCAACATTGTTATGATTGATTTCCTTGGCTCTCACCTGTAAATTAGATGTTACTTTTAGTTTCTGTTTCTCCAGTTTCTCTTCGAACTTTTTGGCTTTTTGATAACTTGCATATTTATCGCTACTGTTATGATCATGTACTAACTGCAAGTTACCGGTATTTTCCATGCCGATGACTCCACGTAAATACTCGGCTGCCGTCTTAAAATTTCCTCCCCTTACCTGTGTCACTAAGCTAAATAAGTCTCCCCCCTTATCACTACTGAAATCATGCCACATTCCGGCTTTTTCTCCTTTAATACGCACGGCTATTTTTCCATGTTCCCCGTATCTTAGCTCTCTGCCGTTTGATAATCTTTTGTTAGGCTCACCGAGTAAATCCCCTGCTATACTTTCAACTTTAAACTTCAACATGTGCCTTAATTCTTCGGTCTCTCTATCCCACTCCGCTTTTAGATCAGCTCTGTTCTTTTGACCACGTACATAATCGGCATTTGCATAAAACCTCTCTTTAGCACTCATCCTTGGTTTATTAGTAGTACTTACTTCTCTAAGTACATTACTTATTCTAGTACCTGTATTCTCACCTACGGCTATTTTATGCTCCATGCTAAATCCGACTGCTTCTTCTAAAACCAAGCTATCGTTTACTTTCTCTACGGTAGTAATAGCCTTTGCAGGCTCTTTATAGTTATAATATTCCGACTTTGGAATGTATTTATCTGTTACCTTTTCTAGCACATTTAGTACCCCGACTAAGAATTTACCTGTTATGGTTTTCTTGGCCTCCCCTACATTATTTCTATATCTTATTTCTTCTTCCGTTAAATACTGCAAGCTGCTTCCCTTATAAAAATCTCTACTTAGCTGTTTTACCAGCATCTTCATATCGATAGTAGATTCCCTATTGGTATAAAGCCTTAACTCGTCTATATGCCTTGATAACGATACATAACTGTTACGAATGCCGGAGAATTTATCATGGAATACATAAACGTCTTTAATTGATGCTCCTTGCGCTTTAAATATTGTAGTTGCGTATCCATGCCTGAATCCGTCATATTCCTTAGGATTAAACTCAATTGTCTTTTCGCTCCCCAAGATCGATATAATAAACTTCTCTGTTGATGCGCCTATTACTTCACCTAAATCCCCGTTTATTACTCCAAGCTCTTTATTTGTAGCAGTAATAAGTATCCTATCACCTTTCATATAGTAATTACCGCTTACCGATATCTCTTCCCCTTCTAATTTTCCATTAGCTTTTAGATATTGCCTTGCCCCTGCATTTAAGGCGTTTACGTGCTTATTCTCTACGGCTAGTATGATTCTATCACTGATATCGTACTTGCTACCGTTCCAGTCTCTAAGTAACTCCTGCATTGATTTATCAGCATTACCGTTCCACTTGATACGCTCATTACACTCTAATATTGTAAGACCTTCTAAAACCCTACCTTCAGCAAAACAGCTAGCTACCTCCTTGCCCCAATTGCTACTTTGCCGTTTTATATCAAATACAGTACTACTTCCCTGTTTCTCTGACAAAACCTCAAACATCCCTCCACGACTGACTGAAGATAATTGCCGCTCATCCCCCGAGAGAATAACGTTACACTTACGGGTTGCAGCTACCCTAAGTAGCTCCTGATAGTCATCGTTTCCTACCATTCCTGCTTCGTCTACTACGATTAAACTATGCTTTGGTAAACTGAACCTTCCGTTAGCAAGCTTGAATAACATTCCCTTAACCGTATCGTTTTGCTCGTATCCAACCTTTGCAAGTTCAAGCTTCGCCTTATGGGTTGGTGCTACTCCTATTACATTTACTCCCACACTTTCACTAATCCGGCAAACCTTACCCAAAATATAAGACTTACCGCTTCCTGCTCTCCCCTTTAGTACCCTAACACCGGAATCGCCAAGTATAGCATATTAGATTAAGGTATAGACAAGTAGATAAAGATGCTGTTAAATAGAAGAAAAATGCCAAAACCATACAGTATAGATTTAAGAGAAAAGTT
>Ga0209208_10011063_pt1 | contig 11608 bp, 8 predicted proteins | sample S1TSphfallax_3_FD_187694 | JGI IMG/M metagenome (GOLD analysis project Ga0209208, IMG submission 187694) | Host-associated microbial communities from peat moss isolated from Minnesota, USA - S1T2_Fd - Sphagnum fallax MG (SPAdes) (version 2) | ecosystem: Host-associated > Plants > Peat moss >...
AAAGATTAATGGAAAAAAGGTTCAACATTTTTTTTTAAGACTTAATTATGCTCAAGCACATATTAAGGATTGACCACAAATATGGCATTCTTTTGTTTCACTAAGTTAACCTTACAAAACAACACAATTATTCTCACAACCATAGGGCAAGATTTTGAACTAATTTTTTGACCTCATAATGTGACCCAAGTAAATTGTTAAATTTTAATCCAAGAATCGAATTATGTAGCAACAACATCTCATCCACAAACCCATTAGTGATTTGATGAGTTGCACATGTATTCAACAACATCAATTAAACACTCCTTATGTATAAATTCAACTTGGATTTTGTTGTTAATTTTAGGCAATGAGATTTGTATCTTCAAGCATGAAACATCTATCTTGTTTTTGCTTCATTTGAACCTTTTATAATGATGTCTTATTCTATAATAATCCCAATATTGAAAATATCTTCTTTGGTTTGATTTTTAGTTTCCTTTATGGATTCATTCATGATTTCATCACATGCATGCTAGGTATTATTGGAAGCCTTTGTCATCTAAAATTTCAATTCAACATTATCATTGATGGCCTTTAGTGTAATAGTAAGCCCACATTACGATCATGAAATGGGGTTATAGAAGTATCATGCCCCCCACTAGTCTAGTTTTTTTCAAAAGAATCAAATGACCAACACATTTTACAATAAATGTGAACAAGCTTGAGATTGATTACTAACTATGCCATAGCAAATCTACCAATTACAATTACTTGATTTTATTAGTTGTTGCCCAACATTGGCATAGATTTGAATCATTGCCATTTATTGTCATGTTCTAGTTACAATATGTGAATTTAGCTAGTTGCTACCCATAATTACTATAGTCATGTAAGTACAATATTTTAAGTTTGGACAACCCAAAGATGACAAGGAAATAGGGTTGCAAGTTTAATTAGTAAGGCATAAATTCTAAACCTCAATTTGTTTGAAGATGGAGCATTGAATTTGTCCCTTATGTGTTAGTAGGGTGCACAAATTGCTAGTTACACCTCCCAATGTTCACATTCAATGAATTACATAGAAACAATGATTTAGAAAGTACAAATCAATATTTCTTACAGGTCTAAGTTTGGCACATCGTAAAATAAAGTCGCACCCAAATTGAATAAGGTGTCGATGGACCACCTTCCTCGAACAAATTTTGCTTCCATGGAAAAAGTTATGATTGTAAACCATCTTTGTAAGCTTATTAAAAATGACATACACGTCCTCTTTTCACCAAAACTTTTCATCTCTAACATGTAGTCAAGTTGCAAGGTTCAAAGGCCCATTTACTCAAAACGACCACATTTGATTAAACCTTATCAAATCTTGTGATGCAACATCACAAGAAGATGAATTAAATGACGAAGGTCTACATCAATAGTCTTTGAAGGTAGTAAACTTCACTCATAGTTGCACAATAGGCGCAAATATGAAGTTGGCAATAATATAAAACTTATTGCCTAGTTCATAATGATTTGCAATTTGTAATTTATGGTGCCTTCCCCTTCATCCTACAACTTAAGAAATCTATAGTTGCATTTATTTGAATAATATTACCAATTTTGCATTCCTAGACTCTTCAAGTTTAAAACACATTAGGAATCTTCTTAGATTGTCATTAGATTATATAAAAGGTCCATCTATTGTCTCATGTTTGTGTGTTCAAGAATAAATAACATGACAAGTTTATTAAATTGAGGTTAGTACCACACTCTATAATTAATCTTGGTGCAATAAATGACCTAATCCTAATGTAGGTATATGATTTAATTGTAGGTTTTTATGGGACGGTGACAAACCATACTACAAAATATGATGATCATGACAATACCATGTGCCACACCAATGCATGAATGTTAATGTACAATGTGTGGGCATAATTGACATATTTATAAGGGCAACTAAATGCATAAATGTGGTGTTAAATATCTAGACTTCAATGTTGTGCATGTTGAAGAATCATGGATATGCCTTGGAATTGTACAATTGTTTCATGGGAATTAAGGTGTTTGATCTGTAAGAGCTTCTAACAAGGCACATTTTGGATGTAATGCATGTTGAGCAAAATATTTGTGATAATTTGTTCAAATGCCTATTTGGTGAGAAAGATACAATGGGTACTAAGCATGACATGGAAGAGGTTGGTATTTATCCATGGCTATGGTTGCAAAGAAGGGCTTGTTCTTTTATGAAACTTGTTACACCATGTGTTTAGAGTGAATTAGAGTTGACAATCCTTAAAGCTTGTTTCATCGATAAGGGTGTTAATAGCGTATGCTAATGCTTTCAAAAAAATGTTATGAAACACAAATTATTGGTCATGAAAAATCATGACTATCATGTGTTGATATAAGAAATTTTGTCCATGTGTGTGGAGAACTTGTTTTAATGGTGAATGTACATCATGCTATCATTAGACTTTGAAAGCTTTTCAAAAGATATGTGGAAAGTGTTGAGTCCAAGGGAAATACCTCAATTGAAAATATACATTGTGAAAATATTGTGCATGTTTGAAATGTGGTTTCCAACGGCTTTTTTGGCATTATGATTCATTTACTTGTCCATTTAATTAAAAAATTTAACATATTTGGACCAATTGGTGCAATTGATGTTATCCCATTAAATATGTTTATTGAAATGTTATTTGTGAAACAAAGGAAAACCAAAGGGGATCACCCTATGCAATATATGTATGTTGAAACATTGGGATTTTGTATCAAATATTTATCATTCTACAAGCATGCACACAAGTGGGTGCGGGACCCAAAGGAGGAGAAAACCAATGCAAGTGAAGTTCTTCAAGGGATGACAAGGAAAAAATAATTGACAAGTAATGATATTAAATAAATTATAAACAAATGCTCAAAAATTAGTTACAATTTAAAATCTGCTTCAATGAATTGTTGGGACCCTTATTTTTTCATGGGTAATGATTTCAAGTAGTTTGTATTTGAAGATTAATAAAAAAGGCATGTAGAGATTTGAATATGAATCTACTTAACTAATGTCCATACATTATGGAGTATAAGGAGCATCATGCATGTTAGGCTTATTTGGAAGATGAAAAAGGGAAACACATTTGTCAAAATGGTAGAAGAGGTCACATTCTCACCAAAGTTGGTTGGAGATGTACCACCATTTTTGGAGTGGTTACAAGGTTATGTTCAAGATGATATGAACTGCAACTAACCCATTGACGAAAACATTGTCCATCTTTCACAACCTCCATTTAAAATAGCCTACACATATGGTTCAATGCACATATTTATATAACAATCACTATTGTGTGGACAAAAGAAGAGGTGAATAACACACTGCACATGATATTAGAATTGCATCTTTGTTCATATAGGGTAGTTGTTTATTTACACATGATCACAATATTGTTAATACAAGCATAATGTATATGGGAACCTAAAAGAGATTTTACTCATCACCTATTCAACCATAAACCACATTTTGTTTGATGGGTCTTGGCCAATTCCATCAAACATGGTTGGGATGCAAACAATTTGACATGATGAATATAGATTTTGACATGTTAATCATGCAAGGAGGCTACCTACACACTCCCAACCCTATGCCTGCCCCTCCACAATTTGTCAAGTAAACCTTAGATCTTTATTGAGTTTCATTTGTTGCAATAGTTCAAAGGCATTGTTATGATCTTTCCACCATAGTAGCTTGGTGATTTACAATCATTGTTGTTCATAATTATTGAATGTTACAATGAAAGATTAACTTATTCAATAGAAGCTATAGCTCCCCACAAGGAGTCATCATTTTTGTGTGCTAAAAGAGAAAGGCCTTCTTTAGCCAACTATAGTTCAAATGCTTGAAAACTTTCACCAAAAGAGGTACTAACACTTGTTGATCATATTTTTTGACAAGTATTGCGGGCAATGGTAGCATTGAAGGTCATTCTAAATGGAAGAAAAATGTCCAACACCTTGATAATCTCAAGCTCCATATAAACATATTATAGAAAAATTAACTTTTGTTTAAATTTTCCACATGTTAGAACTCATGGATTTATTGCTTCTTGATTTCCATATTCCATAAAATCTATTACCAATTGAAAAAATAACTTTTTTTTTTGGTTGATAATAACCAATAATTTATGGTTTGGTTTAGAATGCATTATTTTTTTATCACAAGGCTTAAATTTTGCAAGAATTTTTATTGTTGCAATTACTTAAGTTGAACTTGAGGTTAAACCTAATGGTACATGAACATGCAATTTGAAGGTTTTTCAATTATAACATAAGAATTTGGCAAAAAAACATTCAAAGGTCTTTTAAAATGAAACAACCTTCAAAGCAAATTGAGTTTTGATTAGTGTTTTTAATTTCCTTGGCTTTAAGCTAATTTTTTTGGATGTTAGTTCCATTCTTGCTTCCCTTTTCCTTGACTTCTTTTTCCATGTTATGAAAAAAATTGTAAGGCATTTTGAGCCTCAACTATACTCATTTATATCATCTTAGTGCCGATTATAATATTGGTTGTGACATGCTTTAAACATTACATGGCCAAAAACATGTGCCACCAAAGGGGTAAAGGAAATTGTAATGGTGGATAAGATATAACATTTGTCAATGTAGAAGCAAGTGTGTTTGCTTGAACATCCTTCACATAAGTTAAGATCTTGTTTTTATTTGTGAGTTGATAATTAATCAAAAGAAATTTCACTATTTCAATTAATGTTTCTCAAAAGGTGTTGGAAGCCTTAAATAGTCCTATGTAACATTATAAGGCACTCTTTCATCATTAACAAAATTGATCACAAGTGAAATGTATCAATTCAATATTAGATATCCAAAGGTAAAACGTAGTTTTGGTTATTGCAATGGATGGGAATGCATATTATTCCATCACCTTCATTAACATAGTTGAGGTATGTGCCCAAACAACTTGCTTGTTCAACATAAATTTGACTTTATGACATTGTCACATCATAAGGCACCATGGTTTGCAACCAAAGATTTTCAACCATTAACAATAACACATTATACCCTTAATAATCTACAATTGACTAGGGTCATTTGACATGCAAGGGTTTTGGCTTAAAAAAACCTCAACATTAGTTGTAGCTTGTAGGAGCTAATGTGTTCCTCTTTTTTCTTTCTCTCAACTGCTTCCAACTTCATTTGTCACTTTCTTTTGCTTTTTGTACGAAACTAACACAAACATGACATGTTCATTAACAATGTGTTTTTTCATGCTTGAGGTGTCATGAAAAATTGTAAAACATATTACATTTCTTAGAGTGTATCATGTTGTTGCTATTGGACATTTGACCTATAGAATGGCACATGATGCAACTCGTGTACTTTAAATAACTTGGATTTTGACATTTTTAGTTGAATTGTTGAATGTGTTGAATGCCCAAGTAGGTGTGGTTTGGTTATGGGTATGCCAAAACTTTTGATTTTTATGTGACTTCAAAAATTGAACATTTTAATATTCCTCTTGCTCCACATTGACCTCCTCATTCATTGTTTTTATGATATGTGGTTTGTCCATAATGGTGATGGGTTGTTACATCAATTTATTGGTGACTAGTGACCATAAGGTATTATGTCTCCCATGTAGGTGTTCCAACATCAAGACTATAATGAGTATTTAAATCCATAACATTTTACTGAAACATGAAAACCAAAGATGTGAAACTTCACAAAACCATAGTAGACACCTAACCTTCATTCCATGTAAACAATTACAAGGATAATGACAACAATGAGAAAGTTTCACAACAACAAAACTAACCATTAGACTAACATGATCACAATAACATGAAGATGCATCTTTGCTTTAATTGTATTGTTCATTGCTTGTGACATAGATTGAAAATACGAATATTTAAATAAATCAAAATCCACAAATGAAAGTTGGAATTGATAGTTCAACAATTTACATAATCTAGGGTCTTATCAACAAGCTTGGGCAACAATTGCATTGAATTTGGAAGGAGGTATTGGATAACAAAAATTGTAATTGTATTTGAATTGACAAGCCACCATTGCTTTCAACACTCACATGTTAAAACAACAAATCATAACAGTGGCTTGAAAGGAATGATGCAAGAATAACCTACATTAAAACCTTGGGGTTACCCCAAGGGTGATGGATCACTTTAATAGTATAGCCCTTGTTTAAGATCTTAGAACCTCAAAAAAGGTTCTAGGTTCAAACCTAGCGGTATATAGGTGCTTTACCACCAAGCTTGTTTTGGGGGTGTTAACAACTTGTTGGTCAGGTTTTTTTGTGCTTCAAAAAGAAAGAAAGAAAGCTCGGGGTCACATAAGCACTCTATTTTATAAACCTTATCATTAAGTTAGTTTGGTTGTTGATTATATTGCATGTCACCTTAGGTTAGTTTGCTCATCAATTGTATTTTGTAAAACATATACTAGAAATATATTGGTATTAAGCCAAATATATGTTTAGCATATTCGTATGTTGATACTAAGTGTCATCCTATATACCAAACCAACATTGGTTCCTATGTGAAACCTCCTTTACTAAGCCCATTCTATAGAGCATAACCCATTTTAGTGGCAAACAGAATGTGCCTTATGGGTTGAGTCCTTTTGCACATTCTACCTTTTATAAAACCTTTGTAGTAGCCTTACCTTTACCAAGGGTTCACCTTCGAATTTTTGCAAGTAGAACTTTCTTGCACCATAACTTGTCATGACTCATGATAGAAAATGTGAACTATGGGATTAGGGATAGGTTTTAAAATTGAAGTACTTTGACCCCACGGGTGATAGCTCACAAGTATAGTTGAAATCCCCATTGAGGTTAAAATATAAAAATGAAACACATGGCCAAAGGCCTTGAATGGCAAAGTTAAGAAAAAGAAAAGGGTTGGTAGACTTGGAGAAAGTACCCACAATGTGGAAATCCTAATTATGAAAAAATACAAACCACTATAAGTAAGAGGAATGAGACCTATGTAAGTGGAAAACCACTCATGTAGATTGTCCTTGGAGAAAGGGCCCATTATTGCCACGGGTTGTTTAGGGTCCAAGGACTTAAAATCAATAATGGGGTTAGAATAAGGCATTGATTGACGTTTTCTTCTTTTCATGTGTTTGTTTTTTTGCTTATTGTGAACATCGTCCTGCTCCTTCTCATGAGCTTCCCAATGTTCTTCCTCATGTTCACCATTCTTCCTTTATTTTCCCTTGTGTTTTCCATCTTGATCCTCCCCTTCATGATCTTGTTCCACTCCACTCAATTTTTTGTTTTTTGGCGAAATGAATGTGTGTACTTGGTTTCAATTTTTTTGTGCAACATGTGTTTTTCTAGAGTGGTGCTCTAAAAGGTCTGTTCAGTTAAAAGGTTCACCATCTCCTTATGCAAGTGTGTCGAAATCTGTCAACAGAAATTGGTTGAGGATGGTAGAGTCCACACTAAAAAAGGTTGTCAAGCTCAAAAGGAGTTGAGAGGGAAGAAGATAAGGAAGTCGATCAAAGTTGTAGTTATGCTAATAAAATATGGGGATGAGACCTTGAAGTGGGGATGGTAGGAGAGAGGTTTATTGATAGAGGGCTCCAAATTGGAGTGTTGGGAAAAGGATTGGGAGAGGTTCTAAGTGACATTTAGTAAGAAGGTGTCTATGACAATTTCTAGGATTTCTTCACTAGTTGATGTGTTTTTTTCTTCAATGTCTAGGGATGGTGAGCATCTAAGAAGCTACATTGGTTGGATGTTGAGGCAAGAAGCTCAGGGAAGGGTGAGAGTTCATTTGATTGAACATTGAAAAGATGCAAAAAAAGAAGAAGAAGATGTTTTTGGTTGTTCATATAGTGATGGCTTTTGTCTCAAGATGTAGTATTCTTTTAGTACTTGTGGAGTGTAGTGTTATATCTCTCCATGCTTCCATCCTTGTTGTAACAAATCATTTGCAAGCTTTCAAAGAAGACTTTCCCAAGATGAGTAATTGAAGAGTATAGCACCCTTTTGGGGACCCTGGGACCACGGGAACAACAAGTGGGGTGGTTTGATGATAAGGGTGTTTGGCTCCATTCCAAAAATCAAGGGACCACGGAAGGTCTTGGGTTCAATACCGGTGGTGTGCAGGTGAAATTCTTGAAGGCCCTCTCAGAGGCCAGTGAGCTTTTTTGACTTGGGTTTGCCACCAGCTCGCTCAAGACTTTGTGACGTGGCTAGCCTCCAAATGGCCCACAACAGTGCTAGAGTTGATGATGTGGCGAATAGTTCGTGGCCAGAGTTTGATGACATGGCGTAAAAGGGTAATAGTGTGAGAGAACTTGTGCGCCAATGTCCAGAACGAGGTGACGAAAAAGGTAGCTGGTTGTGATGTGGCAGGAACAAGGTTACAACAAATAGCTGACTGGGTTATGAGTTATGACTTGTGGGGGGAACGAGGTTACAAAACAGCTGGCATGGGTTATGACGTGGCAGTAACGAGGTGATGAAATAGCTGACTAGGTTATGAGTTAAGATTTGGGGGAGCCAAGGTTCGAAAACAGCTGACTGGGTTTATTGACGTGGCAAGAACGAGGTGACGAATTATCTGTGTCGTCGGTGTTGTATCCGAGGTGACGATATATGGAAGACACCTCGGATTGATTTGGGACCTGGAAAGGAGGAGGAAGGTGGAAGACGAAGGCTTCTGAGAGAGAGGAAGAAGCGAGAGAGCCTTGCAGCGCAAGACTTGTTGATGGCGATGAGCGGGAATTCAAAAGCTGCGATCGATCGGAGGTCTGGAGGTGTACAGATCTCACTTCTCTGCTGCTGCTGCTGCTGCTGCTGTAACAACAAGCTTCTTCTTGTATCTGAATAAAAAATCCGTTCGTTATCTGCAGGGTTGCTGAAAGCCGTTTCCAAGCTGCAGGTAAAGCTTGAAAACTCCCATTCTTTTTTCCGTCTCTGCAACTCCCTTTTTCTATCAGCCTTTTTCTTTTACTTGCGGAGTCTCTCTACCGCATCTCGGTAGAATTCCAGGCGCAGATCGTTGATCTTCATCACGCAGGGGAAGTACGTACTACCTTTGTATGAATTTTTGTATATTAGGGTTTTGCTGCTTGTTTTCTGAGAAGAAAAAGGAGAAATGGGGTTTGCATTGGGGCTTCTGTGTGCTGTAACTGCACCTGCGGGATTTGTTAGTTGAGTTTTCAGGGAGTTGAAATGTGGTAGGATGCTGATTGTATCAGATCTGGAAACATTGGGCCTGTTACAGGGATGCTGATGTAAGATCTTTTGACATTGGATGCACGATTTCCCCTTCGTTGCACCAGAAACTGGAAGTTACAATTGCAGAAAGAGTAAGAGAATTCTTTGTCAAGTTCCTTGAGCAGCACTGCATGACTCTCTGTGTGTTTTTCTCAACTTTTTTTTCTTATTCCAATCAGTTTGCTGATGTGTTTCTTTTGTTTGTCTCCAGCAGACTCACAAGGAATCTCAGATCTAAATTGTAATCTCTGCGTGCAAGGGACTGAGTAAAGGGGGGCATGTTTCTTCTTTGATTGAGAAACCAGTTTGTTTGAGGATATTGTCACTTAAGGATCAGCAAGCAGCAGCATGGCAGCCACACTATCTGAGGTGTATGCTCAGGCTCGCCATACATTGCTACAGGTCCGTGATGGGCTGGAAAGGTTGGAACGTCTGGAATCATCAGGACAGCAGCCCAGCCCTAGCTTTGGAATATTGGGGCAAGAAGGACCAGTGGCGCCAGACCTTGCACAACGAGTGAAGAATGAACTAGGGCAGCTGCAAGTGTGGAGCACAGACATGGATCGCTTGTGGAGGCAGCAAATGCCTAAAGGACAACGTGAGCTGTGGAGACGCAAGGTGGAGCAAGTTGCGGAGGAAGTGGAGGCTTTGAAAGCAGGGCTGGAGAAGCATCAGAACCGCCAGCGGCATCGCCAAATTGAGGCTCAAGAACGTGCTGAACTCTTCCGACGGACAAGAGGAGATGGTGCTCAGGTGTTACAGGTGTACGACGAGGAGGCGCAGTCAATGCAATCGGTCCATAACTCTTCACGCATGCTGGATGATGCTTTTGCAACTGGGACTGCTGTTCTTGCCCAATTTGCCATACAACGTGACCGTCTCAAGCAAGCTCAGCGCAAAGCATATGATGTGTTGAATACTGTTGGGCTAGGGAATTCAGTGATGAGAGTGATTGAGAGACGGCAGCTCATGGATAAATGGGTTGCATATGTGGGGATGCTTGTCACCATTATCATTGTCATAGTCTTCTGGAGATGGACTCACTAGGCAAAGGTCTGGAGAAGAATAAATAAAGGAGTTTTGTCAGCTCTGAAGATATCCAGTTTCATGGCTAGCACAAAAATCCATGTAAACAATGGCAACCTGTGGTCAAGCTGGAGGTGCTGGTGATTTGGTCACCATTACAATTTATCAGAGCTGAGGAAACCCTACCCAAAAAACTAAGGTCTGTACAGATTGAAAGATCCTATACCCCTGAGAGGCGCAAGCAGGACTGATTCATGATCTTCTATGGTCAGAGAGCAAATTTCCAACAATTTTACATTTTGTATGTGCATAATTGTTGCCTTCAGTGAATTTCTGCTGATTTTGAACAACAGAGGATGGCTATGGCTGTTCTAGAAGTTCTAACTTCTGTGCTGGTAATTGGTTTGCAGCATGTTCCACTAACATACGCTGGTTTCCATCCAATCTTTCATTAATACTTAGCCACTGTTTAACATTCTTTTGTTGGTAGGTTGATGCCATCAACAGTCATCAAGAAAGTAACAGCTTTTTACCAAGTCCATTTGAACTCACAAATGGACATTCAATGGTCTGTAGGATGTCAAGCTCTCTCCCAGGATCCTTGTGATCAAGTAATGTTTACTCACCAAGGTTTGGGTCCTTTCAAATTGTTCCCTAGACAATAGTTAAGATCGAAGATCTTAAGCAAATTTCCAATTTAGCATAACCCCTCATAAAATTGGTTGTGTTTTGTTCAATGTCATGCAACTACCTGAAAATGTAAACCCTGCCGAGGGTTCAACACTAAAATCATTTAAAATGAAAGCAAAGAGATTATAGCTCCAAAAATTAGTACAAAGAGAAATGCTAGACTACTAGAAAAGTAGGACTCCAACCCAAGTTTAAATAATAAAAAATATATACATATTTATAAAATGGATGTATTTATATTCAATAAGACCTATATTTGAGCTCTAGATTTATGTAGAAGGGTGGCTTATAAGTATAGATTTTAATATGCCAAAAGTATTGTCTTGATTGTAATGCAACAACCATAAAGAGATCTCTACAATGAATCTTGAGATCAAGGGTGACATAAAATTCAGTAGATATGTTGTAATTGTGTATTCATATCCCTCTTGCTATAAAACTTACCTTAAAAAAAAATTTCATTATTGTATTCTTGTCACTTTTGTTGATAAACTTGCAAAGAAAACTAACAAACATATAAAAAATATTGCTATAATATTTTTGTCAACTTTTGTTGACACCTTTGTAAAAAAACTAACAAACATATAAAAAATATTGCTGTAATATTTTTGTCAACTTTTGTTGACACCTTTGTAAAAAAAACCAAAAACTATATAAAAA
>Ga0209208_10011064_pt1 | contig 11608 bp, 7 predicted proteins | sample S1TSphfallax_3_FD_187694 | JGI IMG/M metagenome (GOLD analysis project Ga0209208, IMG submission 187694) | Host-associated microbial communities from peat moss isolated from Minnesota, USA - S1T2_Fd - Sphagnum fallax MG (SPAdes) (version 2) | ecosystem: Host-associated > Plants > Peat moss >...
CTGACAGAAGTCTGATTTGAAAAGAAAATTTCAAATGTAAAATGGGTCCAAATTTGCCAGATTTTTTTCTACATAGGTTCCAGCTGGTAGCCAAATTATAATATGTTTTAAGTTTTCAAACTTTAAATATCTAGTTTATAACCAAATTTGGCTAAATTGTTTTATGGATGATCACCACTTTGACTACGTCAGAAAATTGAAGAAAATAAATCCACTGCAAATTGGGCCCTAATAACTAGGCTATACAGTGCACAACAGCAGGTTGGTTCACTCTTTCACTCTGGCCCTAATCCTCATGACCTGTAGACCAGCGATTTTTTCATTGGCGAAATTTTCGCCAAAAATTAAAAAATAGAAAAAAAAACTGGCTTTTGAGAGGTTTCAATTGGCAGAAGTCAGAAAAAAGACAACAGTAAAAGTTTCCAGACTTCTATATTTGCTTTCAGTAAGTAACCTAAAGGTTTAAATGATGAATAATTTTTTAATTTTTTTCATATTTTCTTTATAGCCAGATTTGGTTAAATCTTCTTGTGGATGATCGCCACTTTGACCACATCACAAAATTTAAAATAAAAAATGGCTATAGATTACACCATAAAAGGTTGGTTTCAGCAGACTGAAAGACGTGGAACTGGAGAAGTGTGGTGGGCTGGTGTGACCCAAGACTCGCCAGTGTACTAGTCCGTTTTGGGGTCAATTGGATGAACCCAACTTGAACCCCAGCTCCTCACCCAGGTTAATCCTACCTCCTACCTCCTCTTCTTTCCTCTCTTTCTTCTTCTTTTTTTCCTTTTGTAATGCAATGCAATGAATTTGTGGTGTGTTTTCTTTTTCTTTTTGTGCAATCACATTGCGTAGTGTAGTTATGGTTTTTTCCCTTTTTTTGTGGTCTTTGGGGTTGCAATGCAATCTAGGGCACACAAAAAAAGAGGAGGTTACATTGCACACCAAGCATTGAAACTATGTTTGTTTTTTTTGTTTTTGGGGTTGTAGTCATGATGCTTGGTGTGCAATAGAACTTTTTTTCTTAAAAACTCTCTTTGTTGTTTTTTTGTGTTGTATTGTGATTGTTGTCTTTTGTTTTGTTTTGGTCTTTTTTATTGTTTGCAGAGCAATGGAGAATTGGCATCTTTAAGAAAAATCCTTTTTTTTAAAAAACTTCCCTTTCTTCTTCTTCTTCTTTTTTCATTTGCTTTTTTTGAAGAAGGAGGATGAGGAAAGACGAAAGAAGAAGAAACAAAGAAATTTGAAAGAAGAAGGAAAAAAAAAAGAACACGAAGAAGAAGAAAAATCCAAATCCTCAAACAAAGAAGAGGAAGAAGAATAAAAAGAGTTTTCAGTCCCAATTTAGGCATTGCAAATGCGCTTGGGTTTTTTTATTATTAGAGTTTGCAATCGAAATGAGGAAAATGCACTAGCCCTTGGATTTTTTAAACTTAAGTTTGTCATCTTAATGGAACTACTATGAATGTCCTTGTGTTTTTTAATTAGTATTTGGAGAACAAGGATATTGAAGTGCCTTAGGCATTTTGTCATTGTCCACTAAAAGCCTTCAAGACAATGAAAGTATGACATTTTGTGACATATATACACTTGGTGTAAGCCTCTATTTAAATGACACCAAATAGTTTTATAATGTATTTCAACTCTGAGTATTGCAATGTGTGTTGATGCATCTATTGCCCTATTTCCATGTTGCAACAATGACATCGAGTCTTTGTGTCAAGGTAGGTTTAGTTGATCACTAGGTTTATGAAGGTGCATTCACACTTGGTGTTAGGGACTCTAGTTTTGAGTCCACTAACCCCATGCATTTAGGACTTAAAACTTATTTATCATGAAGATTTTATATTATGCTAACCTTTGCTTAACATTAAATGGTTTCAAGTAAGTAGGTAGTAAGTTGGTAGTCACTAATTAGTAAGTAGGTAGTCAATAGATAGTAAGCAAGTTAGTATGAAGGAGGGGGAATTTTGTTTTTATCAATTCTTTGGGTGGGGGGGTTTGCAAGTAGAAGTAGGTAAAGCATAAAATAGACTAACTATGGTAACTAAGGGTGGTTAGGTGGGGGACAGGAACCCAATGAAAAAAGAAAAAACCCTGTCCAACCGGCATCCATCCAAAATGGTGCACCGTGAGTGCAGGAAGGGTGCGTGATATTACTGAATGGATAAAAGGGACTGTGATAGGTTTAATAGGATTAGCTTAATTTAAGGCTAATAATATTAATACTAATTAAAATTGAATAAGTTAGCTGGTTAGCAGTTAATATAAAGATTAGCTGCTAACCCTAGATCACGGCAAGCCAGCACAGGTAGTTACATAGCTACTAGTAACTGAGACCGTCGTAAGTCGTAACGTTGCTTGGACTCGTTAGTTAGTTAGTTACTTGTTCGAGGGGTTACGGAACGGATGAAATGTGTGCTTTACTGTTTGTTTGTTTTGGAACTTCGTCATCCATTTCTCTCGCTCCTCTCCTTCATTCCAGTGTTTCTTCATCCTCTGGCTCCGCTTTTATTTCATCCATCCTCCAACTCCGGTGTTTATTCATCCATCCATTCTCTCGCTAGTCTCGTTCCTGTGTTTCTCCATCCTCTGGCTTCTCTGTCTGTTCTTTCATCCATCCTCTGGCTCCTCTGTTATTTCATCCATCCTCCAACTCCTCTGTTTCTTCATCCATCCTCTCGCTCCCTGTCTTTCTTCTTTCTCCTCTCGCTCGTCTGTTTCGCGACGGGCTTGTTCAGAGGAGTTGCGGTTGCTGTTGGTTTTTGGTAGTGTCGAATGCCTTGCCAGTGAGTTGTGAGCTTTGAATGTCTCTCCTGTTTGCTCCTTTCTTAACCTGTGGATCTTGTGGAGGCAGCCTGAGGAAGTGGAGTTGTAGTAGTAGAGATAGGGGATGGATTGAGTTCCTAGCTCCCTCCGGAGCCGCTGCTGCTGCTGCAGGAGGAGGAGGAGCTGGAGGAGCTGGCGGAGACGGTATAATGGTGGGTTGGAAGTGAAGCAATTGGACCATGGTGCAATCTGATCCGGCAGGGAATAAGAGTAAGAGAAGAGATGGTGTGGGAAGGGGTGGTGGTGGGCGGTTGCTGCAAGAGTTGGAGGAGCTGAATCAAGCTCTGTCTGAAGCAGCAGGAGGAGGATCGGTGGGAGCCTTGACAGCAGAGAGAAGAATGGGAGGAGGTAGAGAGACTACTGCAATACCGCCGCCACCGCCGCTGCCGCAGCGTAGTACGGTGAGTGAAACAACACAAGCAGCAGCAGCTAGAGGCAAAACCCCAATCCCTTATTCTCTCACTCACCCTGCTCTTCGATCCCCTAGCAACTCCAGATTTCCAATTGCTGCTTCCAGACCTAATAATGTTGTTGCAACACAAAGCCCATGGCATTCCCAAGGATTTGAAAAATACATACCTGAGGTGAGAAACTTCCCAGATTGGCTTGAAGAGAGTCTGGCGTTTAGCCAGCGCTTGGAAATACCAGCAGAGGAGGAGGATACCAAGAAGAAGAAGAAGAAGAGGAGTAGTGTGTGGAACTGGAAACCCTTTCGAGCTCTTGCACATTTAGGGCAACAGAAGCTCAATTGTCTTTTCACAGTCCTTGTGCATGCCATCGAAGGCTTGCCTCCAGGCATGTATGGCATGCGGCTTGCAGTTCACTTCTGTCGCAAGGATGATGAGGGTGTGTGTACCTCGCCATCCAGAGTATTTGATGGGGTGGCGGAGTTTGAAGAATCTCTTGACCTGCGCAGTTCAGTTTATGGTTCCAAGAATGGTGGTGCACAGGGGGGGATGAAGTACGAGTCAAGGGAGTTCACTCTTTCAGTTATTGCTGTGGATGTTGATGGACTCATCCTTGGGAAGCATAAGCTAGACCTCACTCGATTGCTGCCAAAGAATTTGGATGACAATTATGAGCGGCAGGAGTCATGGAGGACCAGCTTTCAGCTGACAGGAAAGGCAAAAGGCAGTACACTTGTGGTCACACTCGGGTATGACTTTCTGAAGAAGGATGTTCACAACATAAATCTGGCATCAAGCTTGAGGTTTGGAGCTTCACCTGTCCTCAGGGCTGCACGGTCATTCAACAGTTTACCCAATTCAGGCCATGCAAGTCCTCGAGAGCACCAGTCAAATTCACAACATGTTTCACCTGCACTTTCAGAGCCACCTGCCAACAGTTCAGACTACCTTGGCATGGTTGGCATGGAACATTTGAGCCTTGATGAATCGTTGACAGTCAGCCCTTACTGTCTGGATCCAAGTCCTCCAATTGGTGTTGGCATGCAGCTACAGCTGGGATTCAAGGAACCATCATCACCTAGTGAGGCCACAGAACCTCGAGCATTTTCTCCAGCTCCTTTAGTTCTCGAGCCTTTGACTCCAGGGAATTCTAAGGAAGGGACTTCCAAGTTTGCCAAAGACTTCAGACCTGAGACAACCCAAGGAAGAACTGTCTATGAGACCTCAGACGAGGAGGTGGACTTTACTGTTGTTGACCAAGGAGTTGAGATGGGCACTCTGTCCAATGCAGTTGCTGCAACATTGGACGAAGAAGATGCAGAAGATGCAGAAGATAGTGAGCACACTTCAGTTCTTGCTGAAAACCACACTGAAGGTGAGAGAGAGAGAGAGAGAGCCTGATAAATCTAGCATGTCTGTTGATTTGTAAGATGATAATTGACCTTGAATATCTGTGTAGTGAAATCAGGCTATGTATATGAGGTATACTCTTTGGCATGTGTCAGTAGGAAAAATCTCAGAGGAGAACCTTTGGTTTGATTAATTGGAACCCATTATTATATGCTTCTTATGGAATTCTCATATTGCAGATGCATCAGTTTTGCTTGATTCCTTGACCTGCTGCATGACCTAATGTTTCTGGCAGCTGGTTCGTTGATTGCATTTGAAGACTCGGCAGAGCCAGATGCAGAGTTGGAGGATGGTTTTGAATCATTTGACATCAATCAGGACAAGGGCAGTGTTGTTCAAGAAGACCACAAAGCAAAAGCAGAAGATGATGAAGTTGAAGACACTGAATACAGTGACAAAGACAGTGAAGAAACTCAAGTGACTGTTGTGACAATGGAGGTGGAACTTGAAGAAGGTGATGAAGTCAATGAGAAAAATGAAGCAACCCTACACAACAACATGAAGCTGGAGCTTGAACCAAAAGAAGCACAAGAGAATGATGCAGAACAGGGTGATGGACCCCAGCTGAACATTCCTATGCTGGTGCTTGATGTAAAAGAGGAGGAAAAAACTGAAGAATCTCAACTTGAGATTCCCATGTTGGAGCTTGAACCTGAAGAAGACAAGGAAGAAGGTGAGGAAACCCAACTCAAAGTTGCCACTTTGGCCAGTGAACTGGAAGATGAAGGAATCCAACTCAAGATTGCCTCATTGGAGCCTGAACTTGAAAAAGAAAAAGGAGAGGAAGAAGTTCAACTCAATGTCAGCACATCAGAAGAGGTTGGACCTGAAGAAGACAAAGAAGAATTTGAAGAGACCCAACACAAGCTCAGCTTGTTGGAGCTCAAATCTGAAGATTATAAAGGAGATGAAGAAACCAAACTCAAGTGTGCCACATTAGATCTTGAACCTGAAGAGATTAAAGAAGACAAGGAAGGTGGTGGAGACTCTGAAGTCAGGGGTGCCACACTGGAGCTTGAACCTGAAGAGTACAAAGAAGTAACTGAAGAAACCCGAGTCAAGATTGCCATAATGGAACCTAAACCTGAAGACTACATAGACAACCAAGAAGAAGATGAAGAAACCCTGGTCAAGGGTGTGCAAGCCATGCTGGAGCTCAAACCTGAAGAATGTGAAGAAATCAGAGACTCGGAAGTAATCCAACTCAACATCAACCAGCTACCAACGCTATTTGATAACAGCAAAGATGAACAACAAGGAGTTGAAGACGCTCCACTCAACGTTGCCTCACTGGAGCTGAAACCTAAAGACAGTGAAGTGACTGAACTCAAGATTACTAAGCTGAACTTGGATTTTGAAGAAGAGAAAGAAGCTGAAGAAGCTGAAATCAAGGTTGTGATAATGGACCTGCAATCTGATCGAGATGAGGAAATATCGATGGATGAACAAAGTGAAATGCTGGAGCTTTTGGACTGCTTGGGTGGAGCAGGAGCTCTAGGAGATGCAGGGGACCAGGGTGTGGATGAGGATCAGGGGCAAGGGGAGCTTTCATGGGCAGTGAATTCACCATATTGTTTCTTACGTCAACACTCAACTACCCATGAGGAAAGCGATTTGCAGGAGCAGATTTTGAATGAGGAACTCCTTTTGTCTTTTCCTACCAAGGAAAATCTCATTGTAACATCCAGTGAAGAAGATCAAATTAGCAGGTTTGCAGAGTTTGATGATGAAATTGACCGTGTAGCAGGTGAGTTTCTAGATTTGTTGGAGACTCAGGCAGGACCTGTCCCTCTGATATTGACTTCTGATAGTGAGTCGGATTCGCCTCGAGCACGACTGCTGAAGCAGTTTGAGCAGGAAGCAATGCTTGAAGGAGGTCTAAGTCTGGGTTTGGATTTGGCTGAAACACCTGCCCTCTACTTGAATGAAGTGGAGGTGCCTGAACTTTACTTGGATGGTATGCCTGAAGATGTGAATTTTGCAAGTGGACACAGTGAAGATTCTGGCAAGCTGCTTCTGCCACCTGGTTTCAACTCTCTAGGTCAGATTCACAACAAATGCTCATCAGTCCTCTGTTTATCTGGCTCTGTCCAGTTTTTTTATGTAAGGTTGGGAGGTCAGACATCCACAATAGAATTGCAAGGTGCAGGAAATATGTGTAAATGAGGGTTGATGATTGTATGATCAAAAGTACATGAAGCAACAATTGCAAATTGGGTCCCTAATTTTCTTGCTAATTACAACAGTAGTTTACTTGGAACAGGCTGGGGTAGCGAACAGGATGTGGAACTGGCATCAATCATGGAGGCTGCAGAATCTGAGCTTCAGAAAGCAACACAATCAATGTTGAGCAAGAGCCGTGGCAAACTGCTGGAAGATGCTGAAACTGAGGCACTTATGCAAGAGTGGGGCCTGAACAAGAAAGTTTTTGAAGGATCTCCTCCTAAACAGCCTACTGTTTCTGAAGAGTATGGAAATGACCTGTATGCCCTCACCATGGCTGAATCACCTGCTTTGGGAAAGGATGTTGGTCCCATAGTTCACATTCGTGATGGTGGATCACTGAGGTCTATGAGTCCTGGAAATTTCAAGAAGAATGGGCAGCTTGTGATGCAGGTGTCTAAACCTGTGGTGGTACCAGGGGAGATAGGGTCAAGCTCTATGGACATCTTGCGTCAGATGGCAATTACTGGCATTGAAAGCATGGCAGACCAGACCAGGATGGTGATGCCTCTTGAAGATATCACTGGGAAGACAGTGGAGGAAATTGCAAGTGAAGGACTGCTTGCTCTGAAAGGAGGTCATCATGTGCGTGCCAACTTCAGGAATGGGTAAAACCTAGACCCCCATCCCTGAACATGTTTGAACTTGCAAAAAACAATTCTTGGAGATGGCCACATATGTGTTCATTGTATCACATCGAATTGAGGTAGTCCATGCAGTCCCTCGGTTTTTGCCAGATATAAATCAACTGATCCATTGCCCATTTGGGTGGGAAGCTATGCAGCATTGGGCCAAGGGGAAGGTGGGGAAAATAATCTACATCTAGAGTATGGAACAGCTGCCATGGCCACAAGATTTGATTCAAGCATGGCAACAAGCTCCAGTTACAATCCTAACAGGCATCATGGCAGTTTGGCAAAAATGTCTGATGACACGTTTGTGTCTTTGGAGGATCTGGCACCAATGGCCATGCAGCAAATAGAAGCACTAGCTTTGGAGGGCCTGAAAATACAGTCTGACATGGCAGAGGAAGATGCACCATACAATGTTTATCCACTCTCATGGGAAGAAATTGCAGCTCTTGAAGATGGCAGGGCCAGTGCTGGCAGCTATGTGAAGAAAATTGGTGGTGTGAGGGGTGCAGAAATAGGAATATTAGAGGGTGCTGCTGCTTCTGTCCGCTTGCTGGAAGGAGGAGCACAGACTAGTGTAGATGGAGAATCTCGGGGAACCTCTGGCGGTTATGGTTTACTTTCGATGGCTATCTCCCTAGATGAATGGATGCAGCTTGATGCTGGTATTTTTGATGAAAGTGCATCAATACTTGCTGCTCATCAAGCTGCTCACAAGGATGTTTCTGTAGTTGCTCAACAGAAAGACAAAGGTGGTGCAGGTGCAAATAATATGAGAGGGGGTTTCATGGGTGACATTTTAAACCTGGCCATGTTGGTTCAGCTCCGTGATCCGCTGCGGAACTATGAGCCTGTGGGTGCCCCAATGATGGCGCTGGTCCAAGCAGAGAGGGTTATGTTGCCTCCTCCACAGGTGAAGGTTGGACGCTGGGTTTCGATGAAGAGGAACAATGAGGATGTGGAGGAGGATCCTCAGGCAATAGTGCCACAACAACCACAGTTCAAAATCTTAGAGGTGACAATGTCTGGCCTGAAGACAAGTGATGAGGGCTTAGACAAGAAGAAGAAGCTCCTGGGATGGGGTAGTCACAAGCAACAGCAGTCAGGCTCTCGCTGGCTTGTGGCCAATGGGATGACCAAGATGGTAAAGCACCCCGTGCTCCAATCCAGAGCACCAGCCCCTCTGGGAGCAAGCAAGAAGATAGCTGGCCAAGGTGACTCTTTATGGAGTATTTCTGCAAAAACTGGCTCTAAATGGAAAACCTCTACACCCAATTCCAAGACAAGGAACCCGGATGTTGCATTTGGAAAGAGCATCTATGGAAAGAGGAAATAGGAAAGGGAAAGCAGTATCCTAAAACCCTAAACCCACTGCAACTTTCTGTTCTATATATCAGCTTGATTGTCAACAGGCAATGCCAGGTTTGGGATCATATAGGCCTGGATGAGATCCTTTTTCTTTGTGCTATTTGTATGCACAGGTTTCGGGAAATAGAAGAATAGTGATTAGGATGCTGTACAAATATGAGAGTGAACTTAGGATACTAGTGGCTACTGCCAGGAAATGTCTCTGTTCTGAGAATCCACTTCACATGTTGCTTTTAAGTGGTAATTGGGCAGTTTGGCTTACCATGTCCAAAGAATTTAGGAGATGACCCAACATAGCATTCTGATAAGAAAGAAATTGTATATTGTGTGTGGATGATCAATGAGCCAGTGTGGTTTTGTAATCACATTGTGAAATTTTGGGGTATGAAAGGTCCAGAGGGCCTCCTCCCCCTTTCAATCCTCGTCACCTACTATACCTCCAGGCAATAAATCTCAATTTTGCTTCAAAAAATGCAAAGCTGTCTTCCATCCTAAAGTCAGGCAGCAACAGTGAGATTGCTTACATCTGCTCTTCCACCCCTTACAGACCCACCTCCTGCTCCCACTTCTGACTTGTTACTCACATTGTTGGTAAGTTGAATATTATTTTTTCTTTATTGGCCTTTGCTAGTGGTTATTTGGCCAAAGACATTAAAATAGGACTATTTTTGTGATTTTGGCAATTGTTCAAGATGGGCAATTCTAAGCAACCCAAGTCATTGGCCAAATCTCTTTGCCTCTACGATCTCTAGCTGAACACTTGTGAGACCTGATGTAAAAGATTTTGAAGTACTTAAAATTGTTTTGAAAGTAAGAAGGAAATGATGTGGTGCCCTTAATGTTACTGTATTCCATGTTTCAAGAAAGCTTGTGATTGTTTATGATTTGCATTTATAGTGGTAGTCACTGATCTTGAACTCGTAGATACTAAACAATCAGAAGAGACCATAGGACAAATGCAAGTTAATACATGAAGAGATAAGCATTTTGCGCAAGTAGAGTGAGGCATTTAGACTATTCATGATAGCAATGAAGCATTCAAACTTGTACAAGACTAAAAATTCTATTGCAGAGCAAGCTCCTTGCTTTTCATTACTGAAAGATACTTAATGAGGTCATTTTTTAGATTATGGTGATTATCAACATCTTTTGTTACATTTGGGCCATCCATGTATGTTGCAAATGTGAGGCCTCTTTCTAGATTGTTCATTGGATCCATGTGCTGCACAATGTAAGGATTATGAGCACAAACATCATTCATGATTCTAGAGATAAAAAGAAATCGTCTCATCTTGTACCATTTGCAAAAGAGCTTGTTGTCATAGACTGGCAGCCAAGCAAAGCAGTCTTTACAAACCTTGTTTTCCTTTTTGGTCTCCTTGAGCAACATGCATATTGACATGCCTTGATGTTAATAGTGAATTGTTTCATCCAACAATACGAAAGATTAAGTTAATCTACAACATTGCAAGGACATAACAATGACATGTTTGCCATAACCTTAGAGCCAAACCAGAATGTTTCATGACTACATTTGAAAGATGAGGTTGAAAGACAAGTGTATATTTTACACAATATGGTGCATAGAGGTCTTTTAACTCTTATGGAGATAAATATCATGCATATTGAAAGTGCTTTTAGCGTCATGTCTTCTTCTTGGCTTGTAAGGTCTTCCAACCAATCATACTTATTTACCATTAATGCTTTTGGCCTCATGAACATGCAAGGGAATAGTTTTTATGGGCATTGTGAACATAATGTAACCCTTTTTATTGCTAATACCTATTGTCTACACAATTGTGATGGGATTGGTTAGCCATGATTACCTTAATATCATAGCTTATTATTTATCCACGTCCTCCATTTCCAAAACTATTATCAAAATTTAGTAACATAACCTCACAAAGTAACTATCAAGGTCCATGAGGATCCAAACTCTTATGGTCCACCATTTCAATAATGAAGTGAGCCAATCAAAGCTTATTCAATACAAGTTGCATTTTGAATGATTCAAAAATGATGTTCAAACCTTATCCCCCATCAATGAATACTTCCATGTGATTATGCAACCCACTTGCACTTCACCATGTTGATGTCAAATAGACCATGTACGCATTTTTGTTGAGCTTGAATATAATGTGCTAAGAAGGAATTTTGAAATTTCACTTGTTGAAATTAGTTAAAATGAAACTATTGGTAATTGCCTTGAAGTTATTATCAAGGGTGTCATTAACAAGTGTTGGCTAAAATTCCAAATAGGCTCATTCAAGATTTCATGAAGCCCTATATCCAATATGGCTTCTCTAATTTATATTTTTGTGGGTTCTTTATGGATTTTGACTCAAATTTTATTATATCAGCTTAAATGAAAATTCAACTGTTTTGGTTTTCATCTTCAGTATTTCCATGGTATATATGTGTTCATATTCTATAAATCAATTATATATTTTTTTCTTTCTTTCTTTTTCTTAGGCACCTTTTTGTCTATGATACCAACATTATTACATGTTTTCACCATAAATTTAATAAGATTGAAAAACTCAATTTCCATATTATTTATGTTAATATTTTCAATTATTTAGTTTACATTGGGTATCTTACTTATACAAGAGAGCAATGTGCATCTAGAAGCCAAAAACCATGTCAAATAGTGGTGAAAATTGTGAACTTTTTTACATATGTTTTTTCTTGACATTTTAGAATTATGTTAATTAGTCCAAGTTGTGTTAAATGATT
>Ga0209208_10011065_pt1 | contig 11607 bp, 17 predicted proteins | sample S1TSphfallax_3_FD_187694 | JGI IMG/M metagenome (GOLD analysis project Ga0209208, IMG submission 187694) | Host-associated microbial communities from peat moss isolated from Minnesota, USA - S1T2_Fd - Sphagnum fallax MG (SPAdes) (version 2) | ecosystem: Host-associated > Plants > Peat moss >...
CCCACCATCTTTTAATTAACACTTTATCCTTGAAATTATGATGGCCCATCATTAACATTTTTTGTGTCCCTTACACAACTATGTGGAAGCACATCACGTCATCATTGTGAATGAACACCTTAGATCTCATCTTCCAACTATTTTGCATCCATAATCCTCTTAAATTAACTATAATGATTCCATGTCATTCTCCCTGTATTCCTTTCATTGCTTATGCCAATGCATCTATTGATTGTGTCAATATAATTGCTAATTATATTGATATTTTGTTGATTGTGCCCATGCGTTTGATGATTATGTGAATACATTTACTAATTTAGCCGATATTCCAGATACACCAAATTCATATTTTTGTGTCTTAGATTCTTCATTTTGTACTTCATGGTTCATATTATTAAAAATCACCCATTCCTCATTTCTGTAGTTATCGCTCAATGATTTGTTTGTCATCTGAAGTTCTGAAGTCAATATTGTTTTGACCTTAAAATCTTCCATCTGTTCTTCTTTTTCATTGTTCTGTATCTATGATTTTTATTTTACATAATTTCATCTTCTAGCTCCATATTAGACTCCTCTTCTTAAAGTCCACTTGTACTTTGTTCCCAATATTCTAACATCTGTATTTCTTGTTTCTGAATTTTAGATTCCATGTATTTGTATGGTTTGAGCTTATTCACATTAACCAGCATAGGAATAGTCTCAAATTTCTCAATTGTCACCAATAACATATTTTAATTGGTAACACATATTGTATTTTGTATGGTCCAAACCATTTCTTAGTAAAATTCCCTAGGTGTGACTTATTTCCTTTTAAAAAGCATAGAACATAATCACCAAAATTAAACTATTTTTTTGAATTTGTTTGTTGACTCCATGATGTTTTATTCCATTGCTGAATACTAGTAGTTTTATAGCTTGCATCCTAGTTTCTTGCAACTTTTCCGATTCTAAAATTCTATTAGTTAAAACTTTCACTAAAGTATTCTTTTTTTGATTTCCACTATCAACTAGCATTATGTATTTTGTGGGCATTAATGGATGTAATCCATACACTAATTGATATGGTGTATACCTTATTGTTACTTTGTATGTAGTTCTATATGAAAATAACACTATTGACAGATGCTCATACTAATTTCTTTTTTTTTCACTAACTAACTTGGTCAAAAGTGTCCCAAGTACCTTGTTAATAGACCTAGCCTGTCCATTCCCTTAAGGATAATAGGTTGTAGAACTCACATGTTTCAATAGAAAATGATCTATTAAATACTTGATAACATCATTAACAAAATGAATGCCTGATCTGTGACTATAATCAAAGGACATCCAAACTTGGTGAATATGCACTCATATAATTTTTTTGTTATTACTGTTGCAATATTGATTCTCAATGCTCTTGTTTCCACCCATTTGGTAGCATATTCTAGGACTACAAGAATGTAATTATTTCTTGTATATTTTCCTATTGGTTTAATTGGTCCCACAAAATCAAGTCCCCATTTCATAAATGGTTCTTTTGGAAGATTTGTGACCAGTTTTGCAAGACTTTGAATTGCCAATCCTTTTATTTCTTGGTATGCATCACAAGATTTGTAATAATCATTCACATTTCTGTACAAAGTTGGCCATTAATATCTCACATCCAATATTTTCCTATGTGTGATTTCAAGTGCAAAATGATGTCCTAGTGGTCCTTCATGTGGTCCTCTCATCACCATTTGTGTTTTTGTAGTTGTCAAACATCATTGTAGTTTGTTGTCTTGGCCCATTTTATACAATTCACCATTCTTGAATGTGAAAGGTTTTATTCTTCTAACCAGTTTTTGCTTTTGTTGTATAGATAATGTGCCCTTAATTTGGCCTATTTTCAAAAATTCTTTTACATCATTCAACCATTTAGGTTTTGTGTAAAACAAACTTGCATCTATGGTTTGATCATGCACACTTGTGGGTTTTGTAATATCTAGTAATCTTGAAAATTCATTTGTAAGTACATGAATTCTGCCTAGCTTACACTATTGTGAAGTCATATTCTAAGAACAATAACAACCATCTAGTTATTGTCCCTGAAACTTGTGGTTTATTGACCAAATAAACCAATGCCATATGATCTACATAAAAGACAACAAATAATGTCTAAACTTCTGTAAAGCAAGAACCATTGCTAAAGCCTCTCTCTTTGTTGTGCTATAATTCTATTTTGCTCTATTCAAAAGTCTAGAAGCATACACCATCAATTGATCACTCTTCCCTATTAAATTATGAGACAACATAGTTCCCACAGCTAATAAAGATGCATTTGTATGAACATGAAACTCCACCTTCCAATTTAGTGATATCAATATTGGTGGTTCAATATACGTAGGTTTTATCAACTCCCAAGCATTCTGACATTCCATTGTCCAAAGAAAAGTATCTATCTTTCTAGTTAGTGTAATGATAGGTGCCATAATAACATCAAAGTTTTTGATAAAACATATGTAAAACTATGCCATCCCATTGAATACTTGAATATGTTGTGGATTCTTAAGTGGTGGCACGTTTATTATTGTTTGTATTTTCTTTGGATTGGATAGTTTCCCTTCTTTGGAAACAACAAAACCCAAAATCATTGCTGAAAATATCATGAATGCACATTTGTCTGGATTCAAACTATTGCCATATTTTTTGCACTTTTGAGAACATAATATGAGCTTTTGTAGATGATTGTCCATGTAATTGTTCATTATAAAGTCATCCAGAAATATCTTCATAAAACTGTCCAAATATTCTTTGAATGTTTTGGTAATAGTTCTTTGATATGTTGGAGGTCCATTTAAAATTCCAAACAACATCACCTTTCATATAAAACCCCCCAAGTCTAGTACAAATGTAGTTTTTAATCTGTCTTTTAAAGCTATAAAGATTTGATGATATCTTGAATACCCATCTAAGAAGGAATATGCTTCATACCCTATTATTGTGTTCCGAACTTCATTTATAAAAGGTAATGGGTATGGGTCTTTCTTTGTGGTTGCATTTAGTTTTTTGAAATCTATACAGATTCCCAGTTTGCCATTCTTCTTGGGCATTATTACTATGGGTGGCAACCATGTAGCCTCCTCTATAGATTGAATGAATATAATTGCTAATAATTTATCAATATCTTATTTGATTGTTGTAACATAATTTGGATTTAATTTGTCCCTTGCTTGATGTCACTAGTAGAAATTAGCCAAAATGTAACCATTCCATTTATGATTGCATGCAACTTGTAGTTGTTTGCGACTAGGTTTGGGACTATTTACAACTGCAAGACAAAATTTCAACTATTTTGGTCATTCTAACAATTATGATGCAACTATTGGAAACTTCATCTTATTGGATAGATCGATTTTATGTTTATTTTCATCCATTAATAGGTTGATAGGTCCCATTAGTTGTAGTATTCACCAAATTAGTTGCATCTTAAAGGTATTCTACAATGACATATTTTAATGTTCTATATATATAATATGTATATGTATGTATATTGTTCATATTATGAATCTAAAAATTAAAATTTGAACTTTGAAATTTTTTATTCAAATCTGAAAATTGATATTTTGACTTGAAAATTCTTATTTGAATTTAGAAAATTATTTGAATTTAAAATTTAATATTTTAATTAAAAAATAATTATTCAAATTTATTTTATTCTTTCAATTTAAATAAAAATTATTAGATCCTGAAATATGATATTTCAATTCTGAATTTTAAAATTAAAAAAAAATTGATCTGAAAAAATATCTTTCAATTCTGAAAATTGTGTTTTTCAAAAATAATAATCTATTTTTTTATAAAAATATTTCAATTTGAAACTTGATACTTGAATCTCAAAAATTGCAATTTCAATTGTTTAAAACATTATTGAAATTTGAAATTTTGAATATGAAATGTTCTATTTAAATTCAAAAAGCTTATTTGATCTAAAAATTGGTATTTGAATTCTAAATTATTATTTTAAAATCCAGAAATTATTCTCTCAATTCAGAAATTTATTAATTGATTATAACAATGGACATTTTACTTTTGAATATTTTTATCTGACTATGAAATTAATATTTCAACCCTGAAAAAATTTCATTTAAATTTTAAACAATCATTTGATTTGAACTTGAAATTTCAATTCTGAATTATTATTTTGAATTCTCAAAATCAATACTTCAACTCTGAAAATTATTAATTGAGTCTAAAAATGGACATTTCAATTTTGAAGATTGTTATTTGAATCTGAAAATTGCCATTTCAATTCTGAAATTTGATATTTAAATTCAAAAAAGTTATTTGATCTAATTGATATTCGAATTTTACATTATTATTTTCGAATCTAAAAATTAGCATTTCAATTCAAAAAAACAAATTGTGTCTAAAAATTGACATTTTGATTTTAAATATTTTATTTAAAGTTGAAATTTGATATTTGAGTTCTGAATTTTGAAATTTAAATTTTAAGAAATTATTTAACTTCAAAGTTGAAATTTGAATTATTATTTTAGATTCTTGAAATTAATATTTCAATTCAGAAAATTCTTAATTGAGTCTTAAAATTGACATTTCAATTCTGAAATTTGTTATTTAACTTCAAAAAAAAATTCATTTAAAATTTGATATTTGAATTCTGAATTACTATTTTGGAATCTTAAATTTGTATTTTAATTCAGAAAAGTATTGATTGACTTTTAAAGGTTTTCTCTACTACTGTTATCCATAATAAATCACTTCTATAAATAATTATATATGATTATGTTTATTAATAATAAGTTAAACTAAATAATTATTGTTATAACATAGATTTGTATATTATATAATTTTTATTTCTATATTAAAAGAAATTAATTAATGTAATTACTGTTATGATATTTTAAAATCATTGTAAAAACTTCAGATAAGAATTAATCAGTATGTGCATAATTATTTTCTAATTGAACATAATTATTTGCAATTTGCAATTTATAACTTTAAACCTGAATTCAAATTTTGGTAAAATTAAAAATTTAGGTTCACGAATTATCAAATGATTTTTCTAATTTTTCTAATTATTTGATTAATCATTTATGATAAATATTTTATAGTAATTTTACTGTAATTATGAAAATTAATGTTATGTTTAACAATTTATTTTATTTAAATTTAATAGTTACCAGGAAAAAAATTTACTTGACCTATAATATTTTTACAACAATAAATGTAATTATATAATAAGTAATGTAATTAGTTGAATATTATTATTTTTAAAATTCATGTAAGAATTCCCTTTCTAATAGCAATTGTTAGTTCATTATTTATAATTTAAAAATAAATATCTAAAATAGTTATTTTAAAATTAAATAAATTAAATATATTTTACATTAATTATATTATATATAATTGGTTCAGATTCTAAAAAGTGATAAAATGTTTTAAAATATTTTAGTTATGTAATTATCTATGAATTATGTTTTAATAACTTGTGAGTAACTAGATAACTAATTTGTTACATATTAAGAAATTATTACTCATTTAAGAAATTGATAATGAATACTAAATATTTTTAATGTATACTATATAGTTTAAATATATGTAAATTTAATCATTATTTAATTATCTAGTGAACCATGTATTTTAATTGTTTAAAAATCTAAAAATTAAGAACTTAAGACATGAAGAAAGTTTTGGAATCACAACTTAGTTTATGAAGAAGTTGTAATTTCGAAACTTAACCCATATTGTTTGTTTTTCATTTTTATTTTGAACACTATATAAACAAGGGGGTATGGTCATCCAACTTCACATAAAAAAAATTGTGCACATGGGATGAACAAATCAAAAGGTTCAACCCAAAAATAAAATAAAATTATACACAATTTTAAAGTACTTACCTCTTCAACCTACTTATCTACCCAGCTAGGTAGGTACCTAGTTTGACCTACCCACATAGGTTGACATGTACCTACCTACTTATATGACTAAGTATTTAGCTTAGGAAAGTAAAACCTATTTACCTACCTTTTCAATTAAGTAGGTAGGTAGGTATGTAACTAAGGTTTGTAAGCACCTATTTATGTATCGACTTAATATTAATATTTTTTATTAAATTATTTTATTTATAGTACCACGTGGCATATTTACATTGGGCCATGTGTCATAATATGAAATCATCCAATCATTTGAATTAAACGTTTTGGATTTTTTCAAAATAATAATAATAATAATATAAATTATAAAATATTGGGACATGTGGCAGCACGTCATTTGCTCTCAATTGTGACTAAAATAGTTTTAATTTAGTCGCATGTGACAATATGTATATAATGGAGTCAAAGATGAATTTTTATTTGTTGACTTTTTTTTTCATCTAATACTTTTTGTCATTTATGACTAATTTATCCCATGTGACTTATCTTAGGCGACTAAAAATATTTTAGTCACAAAATGTCGCTTGCAATTAAAATTTAGTCACAAAGACCAATAAAAAATGCATGTTTTTCTTCTAATGTGTGTCGATGATATAATAATATCTAGTTCAATTATGTGTTGTGCCAATTTTTGTGGAATCCCTTTCAAATCTTTATATGTCCATGCAAAAAACATCTTTGAACTCCTTCAATAGTTGTTCCACTTCTAGCACTTTGCTTGTCTCTACTTGTGCATTAATCTTTACTAGTTGTGGTTTTGCATTAGTTTGTAAGTTGAGCTTCATCAATTATTGATCTTTAGTTAATGTCCATCCAACTATTTAAAATTCCTATGCTTTGACTTTTGTCAATGTTTCATCCACTGCAAGAGTCCTTGGTTGATGATTATAGTATGTCTTTGAATACACCTTATCCTTTAGAGCTATTTCTAGCTCATATTTGTTGCTAGTTGATTTCTTTTCTGCGCTATGTACCCCATAGTTTAGCTTTGAAGTACTAGTCTTCCCATTAGTATCCATGATTTCCACATCTATGGTTTTCACAAATTGAATTGTCTTAGGTAAACCAATTGCTCTTATTGAAAACAATTTCGATTTTGTAGCTAAGATGATATCTTCTTCTTCATTTGTGATACCATTTTGATAGTCGTATCATAATAGCATTTTTAATCTTCTTACTTCACCTCCCAAATGTTTGGTGATTGCATGTAATTATTGTAACTATCCCATTCCCCTGTATGGTAACAATGTTACTCCCCCAATCATGTGCCACTTTAGCATCCTTCAACCATGGTCTCCCCAACAACATGGAAAAACTTGAATCCACCACATTATTTTGAAGTATAGTGAATGTAGTTATGTAAAGAATACCATGAACATATATCTTCAACTTTCTAATCAAACCACTAGTTTCGTGGTTGTTTAATCTACCATCCTCATATTATATGGTCTAGGTTTAGGCTTTAGAAACCCCAACCTCAATCTCAACTATTGTGATGATATATATTCCAGAACCTCTGTCTAGCAACACATTTTTTATTGTATTTTTCCCAATTTGTATTTGGATAATTGCCATATGATTATCTATTGCTATAATGACTGTCCCTACTTCTAGTGTTGAAGAACCAACTTGGTTCATTTGTGGTTGTTTTACTTATATTTTGAATTTTCTTTGGTTTCAACTTCTACCAAAGATATCTCATTAGCTCAAGAGTTATTTTAAGCAATTGTTTTAAGTTCAAAGTATAACTTGTTTCTAGCATTTGCTTACCAATGTCTAGAAAAATCTCTTTTGCTATGGTAAACTTCCCTTGTGAATTCACCACTTCCTGAAATTTTTGTGCATCCACAGGAGTAGTATTTGGCATACTCAGCCAGGTTGTGTTCCATCCTTCCATGGATGTGGATGGCCCTTCGATTTGGGTTTGTGTTCTTTGAATCTATTGAATTGTCTCCACCATAGATTGCTTCAACCACTCTTCTTTCTCCCATTCAACAACACTCTTTGCTTTTCTTAGCTCTCTATCCTTGAACACTTGTTCTTTAGTTGCTTTAATTCTTGTTGTAACATTAACATCCACCACATTCACATTTGTAGTGATTTCTTATATTTTAACAACAAGTTGAACTTCTGCTATTAGACCACAAATTTCCCATGAAACATCTCCTACATCTTAGTAAACTTTGGATAGTTTGTCATTTTATGTCCATTCAAACCATATATGTGGCATGCATATGAAGATGTTTTAAGTGGTTTTTGATTATGTTGTGTTGCATTGTGGTCTGCTCCTTTTTCTTTCTACGTGTTTCCATGTTATGATTAATCATTCCACAATTTGTGCAATACTTATTAGTCTTCCTTGTATTACCTTGTGTTTTCGGTGCTACTACCTGTTTAACATTTTGTGGTACTAAAAGTGCATTCTTTGCTTCAGCAATATTCATTCATTCTTCACACAACATCGCCGCCTCCTTATGTTGTTGTAATGTTGATTGTTTCATTCCTATAGTCATAATTTTGAGGTATGATTACAAACCCACTTTGAACACAATAGTTAGGAAATTGTCTATGGTTGGTACTTGTAAACCATGAAACAATTTTTGAATCCATTCATAGTAAACTTCCACCCTTTTAGTCTCCTCCTGGTTCATGTCCTTCAGCTCCATGTATATTTGCTTGTCATTTTGAATCTTGCGATGATGTTTGCAAAATGCCTGGGTAAGTTTTGAAAAAGTATAGTTAAGAAATTTTGACATGTAGTGATGGCATTAGTTTGATGCCATATCTCTTAACATATAGTTAAACACATTGATGATATATTCTTCAAAAGTCTCTACATTTGTTTTTACTACATAATTGAACATTTTTACATGAGCAGTTGGATCAACATTTTTTTGAAATCAAGATATTTAAAGGCTACCCTATTTGGCCTAACATAATGGCCACCTTTGTGATCAAGAATTGGTATAGTTACAACAATTGGTTATTGGTATCCTTTTCTTGAATGCATGGCATTTGCACTTCTACACCCTTCAATAGCCATTGAGTTCATTAATGGTTGATTTGTAATCATGTTCCCATGAATAGCCATTATCAGATTAATAAACACCACTTGAGGTATGCCAATAACTTTAATAGTAGCTGTTGGTAGCGCTCAACTTTAATTTAGATTCCTTCTTGCTAAGACTCACCCTGATCCGCTACCCAATTTTGTTGCAAATCCAATTAGTACTCCCCTTTTGACAACATCTATGTTGGGCGCAACAACTATTTCCACTCTTGTGGTTATTATACCTACATTAAGTGATTGAATAACTTTTATTCCAACATGTTGTTTCCAGGTTTCAACAACTACCGCTTTTGACACTATTGGTGAAGTTGTGTTGACTCGAAATCAACATTGTTTTAGTATGTGGTTACCCATTTATATTTTATGTGGTGCAATATGTGGATGTGAATATCCTTCTGGTTCTCTGCTCTTGGTTTGAATAGATGAACAAATTTGTTGACTCTATGGTCCCAACTAGTTTTCCAACTCCATGCCTCTAAATCTATTATGGATTATAAGAATTCTTGATTCCTGTTCTTGTGGTTGATCTATTAATGTTCCTACCACATTCTGTAACTCGTGTAACAATACTTACTCTGATGTGAAAAGGCACAAAAGGACAATCCATGATTACATGTCCTTCCTAACAAAATGCACAGAGCTTTAAAAGTAACCTAATCATCTCTAAATCCACAGATTCATGATCTTGTGTTTCAGCTATGTGCCTTGTTTGATCCAACTTTGGATTCCCTTGATAAGAGTATGATTGCAGTATTTCATCCAACGCATTCACCTATGCCTCTGCATACTTAGATGATTTTGGGTAATTTTCTTTAGTCTCCTAAACACATCAACATTGGTGTTTTCATCCACCTCCTAGTGTTCCACTAGTTTGTAGTAATCTAGAGATGAAAATTGATACACAAACGTGGGTTGTATACCTCTTGTAACATCCCTCCCTTGATTAGTCATCGACTCTGGACTTGAAATTTCCTATGGATGATTAGGTACTACAAGAATCCTTGCTCCATCTTGATCTCTATGATTTTGAACCACAAATTGCGACTGAGAAGTATACTGCATTTGTTCATTCATATGAGTAGTTGACTGCATTTTTCTTCGTGGAGATCTTCATTTGGAATTGTGCTTTCTTTGAAGATCCTTGGTCCATATGTCTCACCATACCACTTCTTATGGTAGAAATGACCTATGCCCTGCAAGCCTTTATTTTGTTCTCAAAATTCATCTATCCAACATCAGATTCCGAGATGGGGTTTTTGTAAGCCTTACATACTCCTTTCCATTTTTGAAAATTTCTTTTGTTTGTCTTTCAATAACTCGCCAATTTGCATCCAAGTCCAATTGTCATTGTAAATTTTGGGTCACGATCCAATTCATCTTGCTTCACAATTCTTTGTCTTCAGAGTCTATAGATCACTCTGCAATCCTTATGGTGTCAACCACGTAGACCTCTTATACTTTCTAACATACCCTTTAAATTTTTTAATTAAAAAGAACAACACTATTTGTTTGAACACTCTCATTTACAATATACAACAAAATTTGTAAAAAACCTTCCCATTATTGAAAGAAATAATAGAAAAGAAAAATTTCCCTACAAGATGGTTGCCAAATGGTAAAAGTGAAATTTAAATTCTTGCAAAATATTTCACATTATTGTAACAAAAAAACTGCATTTCACATGCCTATGTTCATTATTTCCATCTTAAGTCTCAACAAACTTACACTACAATGCATTCCAACATCAGATTCATGGTTATTGCATATAACCCAAATATGCACTTTAGAATACATTGTAAAATACTCCAAAAACAAGATTACAATTCATTTCATCATAATTTAACGCTATAAAAAATTCACACGAAAGACGAACTTAACGTTCACTGTCACTACTAGAAATCTTGTCATTTGTAACCATTCACTATGCAACTGGAATGCAACTAATTGTCGTTTGCAACTATCTTGGTCATGTTTGCAACTACAAATTTGGTATTGTATAATTTTTGGGCCATACGGTTGTGTGTGCAACTAACATGCAACTAAATCTATACAATATGGACATGTGTCACAAAAATAATGGCTTAAACTTATACATACTTAAATTATTATACTTAATATATCTACATAGGTTATATACAATAATGTTATGTACCTCTAGTACTAAGTTAACCCCATGCTAACTTAGGCTAGCCTAAACTAACCTAGGTTTAAATAACCATGGCTAAACTAACGTAGGCTAAATAAACAAAAAAATTAAACTAACCATGGTTAATTAAGTCAAGTTAAACTAATTATGGCTAATTTAAATTAAGCTAAATTAAATCAAGTTAAATTAACCATGGCTAAATTAAACAAAAATAAACTAATAATGGCTAAAATAAATTAAGATAAAATTAACCATGGTTAAATTTATTAGGCTTAAATGATTATGGCTAAATTAAATTAAGTTAAATTAAATATGGTTAAATTAAATTAGGCCAAAATAATTATGGCTAAATCAAGTTGGGTTAAATTAAATTAGATTATATTAATTATGGCTAAACTAAATTAAGCTAAATTAAATTAGGCTAAAATAAATATGGTTAAATTAAATTAGGCCAAATTAATTATGGTTAAATTAAG
>Ga0209208_10011066_pt1 | contig 11606 bp, 6 predicted proteins | sample S1TSphfallax_3_FD_187694 | JGI IMG/M metagenome (GOLD analysis project Ga0209208, IMG submission 187694) | Host-associated microbial communities from peat moss isolated from Minnesota, USA - S1T2_Fd - Sphagnum fallax MG (SPAdes) (version 2) | ecosystem: Host-associated > Plants > Peat moss >...
TTTTTTTGCTCTAAAAACATTATATTTATGCCTTGGGTGAACCAACACCTATATTGATACCATGATCAAAGCCACATTCAATCAACTTGAACTTGATAAAATTTGAAATTGTTGGCCATACCCCATGCTTGCACAAAATCAAGGTCATTTGAGATTACATTTGAATTGTTTTGGGCATAATATGGCCATTTAAAGATCGCACTCAAGATGATGAAGGTACCAATTTGGGTGTTGGTTCACCATTGGCCCTTTTCTATTGATCACTAATTGTTGTAGAGTGAATAAAAGTTCATTTTACACATATAAGCAAAATCAAGTTAGTTTGAAAATGGCAACATGGATTATGTACAATGCAAGATTGGAGCCTAAACAAATATATGTTATATTTATTATGGATGCAACTCGTAATAATAGTCATTATGTTGTTGCAAAGTTAGGAAAAGATATCAATATATAGATAAAAGAAAAATCAACTTAGTTTGGGGGAAAACAACATTTACTAAATAAAATAAAATTGATGTAAACAAATATAAGTACTATGTAGTTGAAAGAATTAACAATAATAATCACTACAAAGTTGCTGCAAAATCAACAAAAGCTATGAATGATCTGCACATACAAGGAAAATCAATTTAGCTTGAAAAAAAAATGATTTTGAGTACACAATAGAACATTGGACTAAAATTGATGAACATATGCATTATTCAACAAATGCATTGATAATTACAGTCATTATAAAATCGTTGTAGCATCAACATACATTATCAATAGATGCACATACATAAGAAATCAATTTTGATGTGGACTATGTAAGACCACTTGCATGGGATTAGTCTAAATATATCCATGGAATTTGTAGTATAATATAAGTTAATCACTATAAAAAAAACTTGCAACAAAGTCAACAACAATCATTAAGAATATTCAATGATCTAACTTCATACATCATATTTGTAAATTAAAGTCATCAATACTCAATGATTTTCCCTTACACATCACATTCGTAAATAAAAGTCATCAAAACTCAATACATTTGCTCTTATGATCACATTTGTCAATAAAAGTCATCAAGACTCAATGTAGTTGCCTTTATACATCACATTTGTTAATGAAAGTCATCATGACTCAATACAATTGCCTCTATACATCACATTTTGTCAATAAAAGTCATATAGATTCCATGTTATTGCCCTTATACATCACATTTGAAGCTATTAGTCATTAAAACATTAATGTAATTCACTACAGTTCCTAGAGTGCCACTATAATCCTTGGAAATCCACTAGTCGGCCCTATAAATCCACTTGATTCCATGGAAATCCCCACATGTTAAATTTGTACCAATTATTCACTAAGACATCATGGCAATCCCTAGATGTTTCCATGTAGATATCACTCCTAGTTATTAATCACAAGGCATCATTAGAAATCTTGTAGATCACAAGTCACTATGAATACAACAAATGTCCATTGAAGGAGCCATTTATCAACAAAACTCAATGGAAATCAATCAATGTGTGTATTTAGAAGATCACAAGTGATCAAAAATTCTGTCAATTCATGAAGACCAAATATTGTCAAAATTCATGAACATTCCAAATTTTGTCAAAGTTCATGAGGATTCAAGATTTTTTTGTCAAAGTTTGTGAATACTCTAGATTCATTTATATGTTTAAAATTTTGGAGTTTGAACACCTTCACTTTTAAAGGGGAATAATAAATACTCAAATCCTAGTACTTATCATAATTTGAAGATGTAATCCACAAAATCTAAAGAGTATGTGAATTCAACAAAATGTATTCATACTAACCAAACCTACCATTAGGTTTAGTGTGAACAATTCTTCAACATAAAGCTTATGTAAAATTGAAGTAAGTAGGACATGCTACTAAAGGAAAAGTATTTAAAATTATGTAAGATTTGCTTGTTAAATCATGCAACACAATTATAAATGGTGTGTAATTAAAAACCTAGCTAATTTGTGCAAGATTTAGAAAATAAATTTTTGCAAAAAAATACTTGTGTTCTCAACAAATATTGTGTCAATTATGTGTCATAAACATGGGGTGCCAATCAATTTCTAACCACCTTTTTATGATTTGGATCATCTTAATTTTTGAAGATCGTTAAAATAAAATTGTTGCTTTCGTTGTAAAAGAGATTTAATCATTCCTTTTATTGCGCAAGGATAAAGTCCAAAGAAATTCCCTAGATGAGTTCATGAACTCTCAACGCTTGATAGCCATGGACACATTCCTATGGTGCACCTTTAAGAAATGAACTTTCTGCTTTAAAAAAGAGACTTTTGAATCTGAATTTACAACAACTTTTAGAATGTGCATGCTTAGTTGCCAACTTTGTTATAAAGCAAGAATGTTTGACCTCATTTAAAGGCTGATCTAAACCTAATATAACATCTTGTTCAACAAGATCTTGCTTCGAGAATTTGAAAGATTTAAGGGTATTGGAAATAAAAAAGGGTCTAACAACATTCTTTACATCATTGCTTGGCTAATAAGGACCCAAGGAATAAAAATACTTAAGAAAATATTGTTACATATATGGATTGTGCTACCCTTTTGACCTTTCTATTTGATGTAAACATTGGAACATCGTTGATAGGGGGTTTAGCAACAATGAACCTTGAGATTATATGATTGTTCTTTTTCGGGCATGACAAAGATGTTGTTGCTTTGCAACCTTAACCCTAGTTTCTTTAGCCCTTACCTTTGTTGATAGACCATCTTTGATGGTCCTAGAACGCCTTCCTGATTTTGATGATTACCCATCATGAATAACAGCATTCAAACTTCATTAAGAGAGAATAGACAAGAAGATTCAAGAAGCTCAAGTGACACACCCCCAAACTCCTTTATAGATTTAATTACGAGTCTAAAGGTGAAAATAACGGAAGGAGATTGAATTGGGGTACCCTCCTTAATTCACAGCACTTTAGGGGTAGATGGGTGTGTTGGAGTTCTAAGATGGGGACTAGGATGAATGATAAGCAAGTCAACTATTTACATAGACCTATACAAACCAAATAACAAATTGGTTGATGTGTAGTTGGAACACTTTTGGTGCACGAACGAACCACGACATACACAAACTCATAAGTCTCACCACAGCCCGAACTTGGGGGAAGCCACCGCCTTCCCCCATTTTCCCCCTTATATAATTCTTTGTGATTAGCCATAGGGGCTACATCCAAATGTCATTTGTCTTGGAAATTGGGACTCCCATGACTTTGGAGGCTCATAACTTTTTGTTTGGCCTTTGATTGAGGTGATGTTTAAAGCAAAGTTATAGCCCTTGTCGAGAGTTTTCCAATGATATGTGGCACGCCACTTAAATGTAAGTAAATGAAGGTGATTCTTAACTTTTAATGGTCGATAATGAAATTGAAATTTTGATTCCTGACCTTTCTTTCAGCTGCAACTTGTGTTTTAAGTACTCAAATGGGACGTGTGAGCCCATTTTAAACATATACATTCCAAGAGCTATCTAATGGTAAATTTTTTCAATTCAATGAGTTTTGACCCTTGTAATCATTCTTTAAAGATTCGAAAGTCCATTGGAATTCTAATCCCCAAAGTGTGAGCCCACTTGGGAATGTGTGGGTTCATTTTGTCACACCTTCCTACACTCATGGGAGCATAAAATGTGACTCTCGGGCTTCACTTTTGGCTTGCACCTTTGCAAGCCCTTGCCTTGATTGTGAGCCTAAGGTGAGGGTTGCGACATTAAGGATAATGAATTTATATAAGAGCGTGATGCAACAAAGTTCTACACAAAACACGATATAAGAAAATAATGGAAAAGTTTAGAACATTAAACTAATGTAATGTGACACAACGCATGTGAACAACATTAAACCTTAAACAAAACCCAAAAATGTTTTTCGCATGAGTGACTATTTTGGCTTCCTTAACTTCCTTGAACCCTATTTTGAAAGTTCTAAGTGATTTAGCAGTGACATCATCTAATTAAGTCACTAGAATTTGGAAGTAAAAAAAAAGTCCATTTAAGGTGTTTTAAGTAAAGGCCCAAGTAGATATATCCCTACCAATAGGCTAAGAACTTATTTGAATCCAATCCTCCAAGAAATGAGACTTCTAAGGACTTTTGAAAATAAGGTCGATATAATGTCCTTCAAAAGTCCCTAAAAATTCCTTAAAGATTTTTTAGTTTTATTTTGATTTAGGTTGTTTTTTCTTTAATGCATAATATAGTAAGTCCTTATAAGAAGTTTGGAATACAAATGATAAAGGATAATCCACTTAGATAACAATATCGACATGAAACCAATCCATGTTTTTTGACTTTGGAAGTCCATTATTTTTTTTTGGTGCACATATATTGCAATCTATTGACTTGTGTGTCTATTGATTCAAGTTGACAACCTTAATCAAAATGTTAATTTGCATACTAATCATTTTTTCATTTCATTATAGGTATGTTAATACATTACACCCTGGAAAAAACTGTAGTGTGATGCACAACGTGGTTTGCCTTACCTTGCATCTATTTTGATAAATTCTTTGAGTAGAAGCCCAATTCTATCTATTAGTTTTTTGAATGTCCTCAAATCATAGACCATGTTGATCAAATGTATATTTGTTATACATTAAACCAATATGCTCAAGAAAACAAGTTTCTACCCCTAATTGTAAGGACCTCATTGGACTATCCAATGGGTTGATAAGTTTCTTACCATTGTGAATGTAATCCTAATCATGAAGACCCCAAACATCTTGAACCTCATTTAGTCTAGCAAACATCAACCACCCTAGCCATTCAATTTTCAAACGCAAACCTTGCTATATGGTATAATCTATTAACATTAATTAGCATCTACGGTTGTCACCATCACTTGCATACCCAACAATGGGTCTCACAATGGTTTGACATTCTAACTTCCATAAAACATCTATAACATCCCATTTTTGCCAAATCCAATTAACATTGAAACAATTACAAGTACAACACACAACATGAACCAATATTGGCAACTTTTCATGCAAAGGATTCACGATCATGACTGTCGCAAAACTTTTAATTTTCTTATTTGTGAAAGCTTCAAGGACATTGTTATACTGAATGTCCCTAATTCCAATAACAAGATTGAAATTAATCACACAACAATGATTTTCTTTTGCACCACAAAATCTAATTAAATTATCACCTTAATTAGAATCTCATGAAACTCTGGACTTGACCTTATTTTCATCTTTAGCCAATATAATAGGGACATGTTCACCAATGTTATGAATTGGTTTTGCCTCTTTATGAATTTCTACTACACATTTGAAAATAGTAGCATGTTCACCAAGTATAAATTGCACACCTTTTTTCTTAGCTTTCTTTATTACTTTGTAGCTTGGTCCAACAAAATTCAGTTGAAAGAAATCATACATGTGTCATTCACCATACATCTTCATAATTTGGGCAAAGCTTTTGTTATTCATACTCCACTTGTAACCTTCTTTTTTCCAATTTAGATTTCTTGCAACATCTTTTAGAAAATCCCACAATGTAGGTTTTCCACCAAAAACATTTGTGCAATGGGTAGACAATATATTATTACAAAAATTGAAACACATCTTTTCTCTTCACACATTCAAGTGAACTAGCCTTCAATGATGGCTTAGACATTTTCAATTGGGCAACCCTGCCCTTTTGAGACTAAAACGCAAACTTGACAACTTGATATTTTTTACAAATGGCATGACTATGGGTAGATAGTTCATGAATAGACAAGTACCTTAACCTACTACCAAACCTTATTCCCCTGGTAGGTGAAAGCACACTAGGGTGGCTAAGTTTTAATGGATCAAGTCCCTTTTTAAAATCCTTTTCTAGTGTAGTTGAAAACTGGCATAAAATATGAATATTTAGAATATATTGAAAGTAATAGTTTTTTCCATTTCCAATTTCAAGCCATGATGTTATAAGACATATAAAAAATATCACAAAATATTTTAAATTTTTTTTTAAATGCTTAAAAAGGATTTAAAAATAATTATAGTTTTTGGGATTTTAAAAAGTCCATAACATAACAAATTAGAATCACATTCCATTCATTCAATGGATCTTTAGTTTCTTAAACATAATTCATTTAATATCCCAAAGTTTCAAACACATAAGACTAACACATTGTAAAATAAAAGTCCATATCAATGAGTTTTGTAGGGCGTGATAAAAATTGTTGCTAAAATTCAAAATTTCATTATTCATTAAATATTTAGGATTTTGATGTGTTTTTTTGCATTTTTAAAATGCCAATTCTATTAGCATTACATATGTGTCTTTTTTTTGATATTTCAATGAAAATATTAACATTTTATATTTAAGTTTCAAAGAAATGTAGGAAAAACTATAAGTGTGACACCTAAAAAAGGACTATGCAGTGTGATTTCACCTTGACACCTCTTTTTATGATGGTTGCATCTTCTCGAACTACCTTTTTAAAAAAATTAGGTTCATGTGGAATTTAGAAACAAACATCACAAGTGGGTTAATGAATGGTTCACCAAAATTAAATATCCATGTTTAAAATAACCATCAATTTTGTACTTCAAACATTTTAATTTCAACTCCACTTTTGTTTAAAGTTCAATAACCCATGTAGACCCAAGAAGAGGGTTTTGCAATAAGTTGCGAACTTCAAAGATTTTGTTTGTGGAATATTTGCAAGTCTTTAACAAATAACCCCAACATAATAAACCAAATATAAAATCAATATTACCTTCAAGTTTTGCATCAATATTCATAGATTTGTTTGAGTTTAACCATCGATACAAATTCCCTCCATTCCTTGAAACACCTTTGTTGGATGTTATAGGCTTCCCTTTCGACCCTATTAACAAAGTTGATGCTATAAAACCCTTCTTATTCAAAACATTTTCAATTGCTTTTACATGTTTGCACTATTACAAAAGTGGGATGCAATTCACTAGCTTAAATCATTATGGGATTTTAAAAGTGAAATAAGTTAATTTCATTTTGGTGATTTCACATTCATTAAAGTTATTTCAATATAATATCACTATATGAACATTGTGTTGCACTATTAGCTGACATAATTCATTATAATAATTTATTATAATAAATACGTTTATTTTTATGTTGTTTTAAATACCCTATATATGTTATTTTATGATATACCATATATTATTTTAGGCTACTTTAGTTATTTTAACTTATAATTTACATTATTATAAGTTATTATAATAAATAAGTTTATTTTTATGTTGTTTTAAATACCCTATATATGTTATTTTATGATATACCATATATTATTTTAGGCTACTTTAGTTATTTTAACTTATAATTTACATTATTATAAGTTATTATAGGTTATTATAAATTATTATATCGTAAACTATTATATGTTATTATATTTTAAGGTATCTTAGTTAGTTTATTATAAATTTTTTAATTATTTAAAACTAACTATTCAACTAACCTTAAGTTATTTATTTTAAGTTAATATATGTTATTTCAAGTTATATTTTAAGTTATTCAAGGTCATTCTACTTTATGTTATTATAAATTATTTTATCTTAGATATAATAAAATAATTTAAAATAAAATATAATGGCTTAAAGTTATTAGCTTATGAAAAATAATTTACAATAATTTACAATAGAATAACTACCAATAACCTATGATAATATAATTTAAAATATCCAACAATAACTTATAAAATAATCATTAATAATCGTAATATAACTTAAAATAGCCACCAATAACCACTGATAGAATAATCATCAATAACCATCAATAACCATCATTAGAATAGACACCAATGGTCATTAATAAAATAACCAATAATAGCCAACAATAGACACCAATAGCCTATGGTAATTTAACCACTAATAACCATTAATAGAATTACCACCAATAGCCATTAATAGAATAATCACCAATAACCACTAATATAATATCATTTAATAACCATCAATAGCCATTAATAAAATAACCACCAATAACCACCAATAAACATTAATATAATAACCATTAATAATCACCAATATGCATTAATAATCATTAATAGAATATGCACCAATAGGCAATAGTATAATAATCATTAATAATCACCAATATGCATTAATAGTCATAATTAATAGAATATGCACCAATAGGCAATAATATAATAACCGTTAATAATCACAAATATGCACTGATAGCCATTAATAGATTAGCCACCAATAGGCACTAATAAGCACCAATAGGCAATAATATAATAATCATTAACAATCACCGATATGCACTGATAGCCATTAATAGAATAGGCACGAATAGGCAATAGTATAATAGTCATTAATAATCACCAATATGCAGTAATAATCATTAATAGAATAGGCACTAATAGACATTAGTATAATAATTAGTAATGATCACCAATATGCACTGATAATCATTAATAAAATAGGCACCAATAGGCATTAGTATAGTAGTTAGTAATGATCACCAATATGCACTGATAACCATTAATAGAGTAGGCACCAATAAGCATTAGTATAATAGTTAGTAATGATCACCAATATGCATTGATAACCATTAATAGAGTAGGCACCAATAGGCATTAATATAATAGTTAGTAATGATCACCAATATGCACTAATAGCCATTAATAGAATAGGCAACAATAGACATTAGTATAATAGTCATTAATAATCACCGATATTCAATACAATATTCACTAATAGCCATTAATAAAATAACAACCAATAACCACTAGTATAATAACCATTAATAACCATCAATATCCACTACAATCGACACATGAAAATATTGAGTTATGATTTATTTATAAGACTAAAAATTAATTACTTTTCAAAAGTACATAACATATTAAAAATAAGATGATTCATGTTAAGATTTTTCACACATGTTTTATTTTATGACTTTTACATGTATTAACTTATCATGGCATAAAAACTTTAAAATTAGTACCCTATGATTGTGTCATGTTCTGATAGATTATTAAAAATCTGCAAATGGATTTTTAAAGAACATTTTTTAAGGGTCACATTGACCTTCTATTTCTAGTCAAAGCAGATGCTTATGACATATGCTTGAGAAAAATATTCAATACAATGTTATTTAATGTGTATATTGAATACTTCCAAGATTATCATTGAACATTTAGCAAAATATCCATCCAAGCACCACATGATTAAATAATAAATTTTAAAAATTGAACTTTGATTGTTACTTGTAGGGCTTGTGAAATAGTATATATTTGTAAAAATTGATTTAAAAAATGAAACCTTTGGTACAATGATGCCATCAAGCACTATGAGGTTCAAGAATATGTACCTTCGAGAAGGATGAAATCGTGCAACTTAGTGTATCTCACAGATGTGTTACATGGACCTTGGCTCTGTCAAACTTTCATTGTTCTGTTTTGGGTGAGGTGTCCTTCTTTGCGCCAAGTCTAATAATATGTCACATTCTTGCAAACAAAAATATCTATTGTCTGATGACTTGACACTCAGATGTGATAACAACACATGGTATATCTCACATAAAGATGTATGAAACCATAGATATATCATATGGGGGAGGGTGGTTTGTTTGTTTGTCATGTTGAGATCTCCCAAATCACAGTGCCTCTTGCTGCACTCTTGACCTACAGTTGGAAACTCCCCCCAAAATGAGAGCATATTAAAAGAAAAGCCCATGTAATATTATACAATTTTGCTGTAAAGGGTCACATGAGTTTCAAAGGAGTCCCAAATCACATTCATAGGAATTTAAAAGGGCTTCAGTTGCCCAACAACAAGGGCATCAGATCCCTGTGAAAACTGCAAACAATTAATGCATAATCATACTGAAATGAACAAACAGTTAAATTGCGTATTATCAGAGTTCAGTTGAAATGAAACTCAATCGGATAATTAGAAACTGACAAAATTAATCCAGCTGACCATGTAGTTGATCAGTTGTTAATTAGCTGAAAAATTTCTCTAGTGGATCCTTAAGAGTTAAACTGGTGACAATTGGCTCTAATCTGGCCTGCAGTACCGGTGAGAACCTCGACGTTGCCCATGGCGATCATGGAGCTAATGAAATTGGCGGCGAAAGTGTTGAAATTGGTGTTGGCACTCACGAATCCTGACGTTGATCCGTCTGATTGCAACTCGGCATCCGATGTCAGAAGTCCTAAACCCACTTGCAAGTTCCTGAAGTAGGCTGCGTCGAATTTTGTGGGGGTGGTGACATCCAGGTTCGTCGTGTTGTTGCTTCCCGATGGACACAGCGTTAGCAATGACTGAGCCAATGGTGAAGCCAGAGTTGAATCCAATGTGGGTGACAGACGGTTGGAAAACGCACTGCAATGTGCTAATCCAATTGTGTGCGCACCTGCAGCAGCAGAAGATCATCAAAGTGCAGTCAGCGGTTTTGAATGAATCAAGCAAAATATTCATGTTTCGAGGCTATGAGCTTTGATCAAATTACTATGAGCTTCATAATTAAAAGGAGCTTTCAAGACGAATACTAAAGACATCTTTCCATTAGGCTGTTGTCACAGATTATGTGATCACAGCCAGATTTCCATTTTGTTATTTAAACTAGCTATGCTCACATCTCACAGCTATACAGGTCAAGCATTCAGGAGCTATGAGAGATCAATCAAACTGTTCTTCACCATACACTCACATGTATCCTCTGTTTTCATCATGTATTCCTAGACCTTCTAACGTGGTTAATTACATATTTTCAACACACTTGCAGCTCTCCAATGGAAAGCGACTGTCATAGACAGCGAGAAACAAGGCCCTATGTCAATGGCTTTTCATTAGGCTGTGTGTAACTATGATCACAGCAGCCTAATAAAAAGTGACCCTGAGTTCTAACCGCCAGCGAAATGAATGTGTTCGAGCGTTCATCACAAGCTCGATCGATTATGTGCATGTTTTGTAAATCAGTTCATTTGAAGCAGTACCTGAGAGGGCCACCATTTGCTCTACTGAAAGACCGCGTGCGGCAAACTTGGATGTGATGGTTGCCACAGTATCAGTGGGTCGGGGAATGGCTGCGAGTGCAGCTGCGGCGCTGGAAACGAGACCATCTCTGCGGCCTGTCGGCACCTCCCATGAGACTCTTCCTCCAGAGGTCTGCAGCAATATTTTTGTGTCAACATGACGTATTCGTCAGCTACAATTACAGATATAAGGATGGCAAGTATGAAGTTTCTGCTAGGCTATGAATTATCCATAATCTTATGTGGGTTTTGCAGTGTGGATCATCGTGAAGATGTTTCCTTTCAAACCAGACGATTTTGACAACCAGGAGTTGTATGCACCAGGACTAGCTCCTGCTAAATCACGTGTACTTCTGACAGATCGATCAATCATTGACAGCCCTTGAGAATCCATATAGAATCTATCTAAGTTGGCAAGAGGACATACAATTGCCACACTGGTTTCGGCGGCTAACGCCACGATGTCTGCGCATGACACGATACCGGGGCAAACTTCCTCTACTTGGGCCTTTGCCGTATCTATAACGGCGAAGCCATGAAGAGTCTGGTTGGGTATAGCATCTTTCTCCGATGGAGAGTCGATAAGAACTGATGCGTCGCAACCCTGCC
>Ga0209208_10011067_pt1 | contig 11606 bp, 10 predicted proteins | sample S1TSphfallax_3_FD_187694 | JGI IMG/M metagenome (GOLD analysis project Ga0209208, IMG submission 187694) | Host-associated microbial communities from peat moss isolated from Minnesota, USA - S1T2_Fd - Sphagnum fallax MG (SPAdes) (version 2) | ecosystem: Host-associated > Plants > Peat moss >...
AGACAACACTTAAAAGATAACACATCGTGACAATTGCAAAACCATAACACTAAAAGGATGACACATTTGTGACATTGTAAAGGGATAACACTTAAAGGATAACCCATCGCGATAATTGTAAAAAGATAACACTAAAAGAATGACACATTTGTGACATTGTATAAAAAATAACACTTAAAAGATAACACATTGTGACAATTGTAAAAGGATAATATTAAATAGACGATGCATTTGTGACATTGGAAAAAAAAATTACATTTAAAGGATAACATATCATGACAATTGTAAAAGATAACACTAAACAAACGACACATTTGTGACATTGTAAAAGGACAACATTCAGAAGACAACACATCTTAATAATTGTAAAAGGATAACACTAAACAAATGACACATTTGTGACATTGTAAAAGGATAACATTTAGAAGATAACACATCCTAACAATTGTAAAAGGATAACACTAAACGGATGACAAATTTGTGACATTGTAAAAAGATAACACTTAAAAGATAACACATCTTGACAATTGTAAAAAGATAACATTAAACAAATGACACATTTGTGACATCGTAAAAAAAATAACATTTAAACGATAACACATCATGACAATTGTAAAAGGATAACATTAAATGTATGACACATTTGAGACATTGTAAAAAAATTACACTTAAATGACAACAAATCGTGACAATTGTAAAAGGATAATATTATAACAATTAATGAGAAGGGATAGGTTGGTGGGTAACTTTTTTATATGTGGAAATTATTTTGACAATTTAAAAATAATTTTTGAATTGTGTAAGTTATTGTTTTTGCAACATCACTATGACATTAACAAACATAATTTCTTTCATATTGTATGAGTTATTGTTTTCGTGACATTATTATGACATCAACAAACAAGATTTATTTTAAATTGTGTAAATTATTATTGTTGTGATATCACTACAATGTTAATCGACAAATTTTTTTTAACCTAATGAGAAACCAAAATATACCAAGGAAAAAATGAGATGATGTTTCACATATTAAAAAAAAAGTTCCAAATTTTTAAACCTTTTTCCCTAAGTAAAATATAACAAATGTTTTTAATAAAATAATTTTATTTTAAAAAATGAATGACTCCAACTCCCAACGTGAGAGTTCCCTTTGGACTGTGAAAACCTATTCCCTCACACTCTTTTGCACTCCCAGGAGCATGTGACATGACTCCCATGCTTCCCTCTTAGCCCGCAACCTTGCAACCCTTTGCCTTGGTCACAAACCCAAGGCTAAGGTTGCAACATTTTCATTCATTAAAAATTATCTTTACAAGCTAGTGTATAAACTTTTGAAAAGGGTGTAAGCTACCTTAAGAAGTTAGCATCTAATTTTTTTAAATATTTATGGGATTATCTTGAACTATTTTTTAAACCATTTGAAAGGTTATTTAATATTCATCCTTGGGATTACTTAAGTTAACAAAAACTTACAAAATACGTGTGAAGTCAATTAGCACGATATTTAGATAATCATTTTGGGATATTTTGAAAAAGTTATTTAAGTTCTTATGTAAGGATTGTTTAAGTCATGGGAGACCTAAATAATATTTGTGGCGTTAATTCAAGGGCTATCTAAAAGCTATCAAGGGATTTTTTTGGTATCACCTAGATATTATTTAGAAGATTACATAAGAACTTTTTTGGGGGATTTATTTATGGGGTTAAAGAACGGGTTATTTAAAGTACACCTAAGGTATTATTTAGGGGTTATTTAGGGGGCTATATTGGAACGTGTTTTGTGATTATTTTGGGGAATATTTTGGGTTTAACTAAGGGATTATTAACGAGATTACCTATGGATTTTTATTTTTATTTTTTAAATTAGAAGATACTTAAGGATATTTATAAAATTACATGGAGTTGTATAAAAGTGTTATGGATACCATTTCTACATGACAAATAATTTTTTTTCATATGGATGTTTATTCATAATTAATTTTTAATTCATTCCTAATTAACTTTTGGTTCATTTTTAATAATTTTTCAGTTCATTTTTAGTTAATTCATAATTCACTTTTAATTAATTCATATTTTATTTTAAATTTATTTTTTAATTAACTTTTAGTCTATTCATAATTATTGTTTAAATCCCTTGTAGTTTAAAAGTCTTTTAAAAAGCTTCCTTGGTCAATAAACACATGGAAATTAACATGAAAGTTTTTTTGAACTAGGTCCCCAAAATAGTATAAATAGAGTTAAAACCCCCCAATTATTTTTAATATGTTCAATATTAGTCTAAAATACAATCTTTTTTATAACCTTGTTTTTTTTTCTGTGTGTGTGTTTATGTTTGCTTATTTTATTATAATAATAATAATTGTATTTTAGTCTTGCAGATTTTATGTATTTGGTTTTAATCTTTGTGTTTTTATTTTGGTTATTTCACTTTGTGTTTTAAAGTTAATCTTAAACTTGTCTTTTTGAATTTAAGTCATTTACCAATGCTATAATGTTTTGCATGTATTTCCTATATTATACAAAACATATATGATCATCCTCAATTTATATTAGTATTTGAATTATTTTATTAAATTATTACAAGTTTATATTTAATATTTTCCAAATCAAATTATTCAAATTATGTGTTATTAATGTTTGAACCATCATGTGTATAGATTCAATATTTTTCAAACTTGAACATTTTAATTAGGACGATGTTAAACCCCTCAAAATAATTTTTTTCCTTGTTTAATTCTAAAGTGTTAAGAACCTACTTTTCTATATGAAATACAAATGCAAATGTGTTTGTAACATGGTAAAACATGTTTTAAACATTTTTTTTAAAAGTGATAAGAATGAAAGGTCATGATTTTATATTATGTCTACTATGCAAAATGGGACAAGACTAACAAATTAAGAAAAATGAATAAAAGTCGATTCAAAAAAATAAAATGCAACACCTTAATATATTTTTAAAAAATTTATGTCAATCTATATATGGGAAAAAAAATTAACATTATTTTTCAAGAAATATGCCCTACTTTTTAATTTCCAAAGCTAAGAATTTATTTATATTTTGCTGCATTTGAAGGATTTTGTTTTTTACTTCCTTTAACATGCTTATGTTTCAAAAATTAATCCATGACCTTTGTTGGCCCTGCCCCCATAGGGATAGGGATTCTCATATTGAATTCAAGTTTTTCAAGTCTATTATATTAGGTGAACCAATTTATTTGGTGAAAGTGTTTAGACTATTTAGATTGAAAATATTTAGATTGAATGAGATTTTTCATGTTTAAAATTTCAACATAGTAGGTGAACTATGTGAAAAAAATTTAAGTTTTTCTAAAAATCATGAGAAGGTGATGGATACATGCATCATCTTTACAATTAGAACTAAACCTCACCTTAAGAAAATACAAACACACATTATTGTTATCATTAATGTTCCCGCTTCAAACCGCACAAAAAATTGTGCAATTGTGCTATTAGATAATTTATAATCAATTTTCTTTAGTTCTTGTACTAGTTCATGTGTGCTTTCCAAGATGTAACTCAACTTGAACTTGTGTCTCTTCGAGCTTTCATTTGCCCTTGACTAACAATTTCAATTTGAAACTTTCATTCTTCTACTGATGTTTCTCACCATGTTCACAATTTTTTCTAGTTCTTACACACTCCTTTCTATGCATTTTATTATGCATCATGTGCTCACAACTTCTCTATGCACTAGCAATCAACATTCCCAATTGTAAACAAAAACAAAAAAGGATGTTGAAAAAGAAAACCACAACACAAACTTCTAACAAAGGTAAAGCAACTTCATGAAAAACCAATTTTGACCCTTGTTCGAGTTTTATTTAATTAATTAATTAATTATTGGTGATAATTGGGTTCAAAGTTATGACCTTTGAATTGAATAAACATGGGCTTTTGATGTTATGTTTTCTTGATTTTAATAATTAACCTTTAAATTACTATGAATTAAGAATAGTTTTTTATAAAAATGATTCCAAAAATAATTTGAAAAAAAACTTTATCATTTTGAAAAGTTAGATTTTGAGATGTATGGTTTTTTTATGGCTACCTATTGATGCTTGGCCATGAAATAGAACACTAGGTACCTAATTTGCAAAATTGGAAAAAATTGAAACATCTTCAAATTTAATGATAGTTCATTTTGGAAAAAAAAAAATTGAATCTTGCACATTTGACAAATTTAAAAACATTTCATTTTGGGAAAAGAAAATGAGATCTTATTCACAAATTTAATGATAGTTCATTTTGGAAAAAAATTTATTGAATCTTGCACATTTGACAAATTTAAAAATTTTCATTTTGGGAAAAGAAAATGAGATCTTATTGACAGATCTATTTACAAAATGAATTGTCTTGCACATTTGACAAATCTAACAACATTTCATTTTGGAAAGAAATATTGGATCTTTGCACATTTTACCTATATATAATGACACTTAAATTTGAAAATATGTATTATTTTTTACACATTTGACAAATCTAACAACATTTCATTTTGGAAAAAAAAATGGATTTTGGCACATTTTACGTATATATAATGACACATCATTTTGAAAAAATATATGAAATTTTGCACATTTGAAAAATTTGACGACATTTCATTTTGGAAAAAAATTGGGATTTTGCACATTTGACAAATCTAACAAGGGGTATGTCACATTGTGGCCTTGTCATTTACATTAAAAAATATCTTAAAGCAAAAAGGAAAAAATATGAAAACTCAAATACTTCATAATGCAAAAATATTATTAATTTTTCAAAAATCCTCTACAAAAACCAAAATCCTTTAAGATATTATAACTTTATAATGAAAAACACAAAATTCCAATAAAAGATTGATGGCCAGAACAAAAAGGGAAGGCCAAAGAAATGCCAAAAGACGAATAACTTGCAGGAACCAAAACAAAAGGGAGAAAGTTAATCCCTTTCATGATAATAGGAAATTATTTCACCCACAACCCTTCTAATGTCACCTACATGCAAATCGTGAGATCTAATAGTAATAGGAGGTTTAGAACAAGCATCACCTGCCAACACAATCTTCCTTTCTATAACAAAGAAGGCGGAAACACACTGATAATAATGGGAGGTTTAGAACAAGCATCACCCACCAACACAATCTTTCTCTCTATAAGAAAAAAAGGTTGAAACACACTAATAATAATGGGAGGTTTAAAACAAGCATCACCCACCAACACAATCTTCCTCTATATAACAAAAAAGGATGAAACACACTAATAATAATGGGAGGTTTAAAACAAGCATCACCCACCAACACAATCTTGCTTTCTATAACAAAGAAGGCTGAAACACACTAATAATAATGGGAGGTTTAAAACAAGCATCACCCACCAACACAATCTTCCTCTCTATAACAAAGAAGGCTGAAACACACTAAGAATAATTGGAGGTTTAGAACAAGCATCACCCATCAACACAATCTTGCTTTCTATAACAAAGAAGGTTGAAACACACCGACAATAACTGGAGGTTTAGAACAAGCATCACGCACCAACACAATCTTCTTCTCTATAACAAAGAAGGTTGAAACACACTGATAATAATGAGAGGTTTAGAACAAGCATCACCCACCAACACAATCTTCCTTTCTATAACAAAAAAGGTTGAAACACACCAATAATAATGGGAGGTTTAGAACAAGCATCACCCACCAACACAATCTTCCACTCTATAACAAAGAAGGCTGAAACATATTGTCAAGTTTCAACACAATCCAAAATATCATCTTTCAAAAATCCTCATATAAAAATAATAGACCTTAATGTTATCGTTGTACCTTTCCAGGTTTGACATAAATTAAATTATTTTTTAATTTGTCATAATTAATTAATTAATTAATTAATTATTTAATAAATTAATTATTCGACACCTCAATGTCGAACCTGAAAAGGTACTAGGGTATAATAATACTCTATAATGAATCTAAACACAATATTTCTTCTTGCCTTGGTATAGGCAAGGCCAACAGCCCTTCAAAGCCTGCCTTTGAGAGGAGGCCCTTACTAGGGTTCCACCAAGGGGCTGGATGGGGGACCAGCCCAGGTCCCTAGGGACCCACCAAGGGCTGGGTGGGGGACCAGCCCAGGCCCCTAGGGTTTCTCACATGCTGCCCTTAGGGTTTGGCGCATCCTAGGGTTTCGCTGTGAGCGAGCGAGCGAGTACTCAGAGAGTGGTCTCTGCGTTGCTGTTGCTGTGGAAGAGGGAAGCTCTGCAATGGATCTCCTGTGCAATTCTGTTGTGCAGCAGCATCTGTTACTCTCCTGATTCTGTCTCTGTGTCGACAATCAAGTGTCTGTTTTTGGGTGGGTTTTTGTTTGTTGGTTTTTTTCACTTCACAAATGTTCCTCAGCAAGTGTTGTAGACCACCCATGAACTGGAAGGCACCCAGAGCAGCAGGAGCAATGGCTCCCCTCTGCTTCATGCTCGTTCTGTTGTTGATGGGGGCATCAGGGAGAGAAGGAAGAGGAGGAGCAGCAGGAGTAGGAGTAGGAGGAGGAGGAATGGGAGTAGTCATAGGATTGGCAGCTCCTGTCTCGCATTACCAGTCCAAGAATGTGAACGTCGCGGTTCGAGCTAAGTGGGCAGGTACCTCGATTCTGCTGGAGGCCAGGTATGAAAAAGAAGAACAAGCTCCCTGATTGTAAAGAAGAAGAAGAAGGAAAAGCTCTCTGATTGTAAGAAGAAGAAGAAGAAAAGAAGCTCTTCCTGATTGTAAGAAGAATGCATCCCTTGGATTCCAATTTAGCTGGTGTTGTGCTGTTTCTCTGTTGTTGGGTTTTGCAGTGAGTTGTTGGCAAAGGAGAGAAAAGATTTTTTCTGGCAGTTTCTGGAGCTGCAGATTGCTGCTGCTCATCCTCATCAAGGCGCTGCAATAGGAGGACAAGAACAAGTATTTACTGCTACAGATCAAGAGTGTGTGCAGCAGATTGTTGAGCAAGGGAGTTCTCTTTTGGGACCATCTCTATCACCTCTCTTTCGCTTGTCCCTTTCCCTTCGCTCTGCTTCTCCTAAGGTTCTTCTCTACCAGCAGCTTGCTCAAGAGTCTCTGGCAGCAGCAGCTCCTCACAACAACTTCTTGTCCCACACAACAACAACAACTCCCAATTCCGAATCCGTTCTGAATAAGGAGGAGACAGATCCACAACATTTCACACCAAAACCCTATGTTGCAGATCGGTGGTCCATCAGCAAAAGCCCTGTCGCTCCAAATGGTGGGACTAGTTCTTTTTGTTGTTGGGTCGATACCAGTTCTGGAATTTTGTTACAAGAATCTGAGCTCTTGGATTGGTTGAAGCTCATCAAGAAGAGGTAGGTAAATTCTCCATGCTTAGGAACTTGGTAGCGAATGAATGAATGAATGAATGAATTTTCTAAAGGGCTACTTATGTATGATGATTCCAGATCCCATATTATTGTCGGGGGGTTTTTTCCACTGACTGACGGGTTTTGTTATGTAAGGACCAACAGGGATTTGATTTGGACTTGGAAGTTGTTTGGATAGTGAATGAATTTCTAAAGGCTATGAATCACAATTCCAATCCATAATTGTTGGGTGTTTTTCACTGACAGGTTTTTAGGGTTTGTTGCAAAGTGTGTAAGTACTGAATTGTCGGGTTTGTTGCAAAGTGTGTAAGTACTGAATTGTCGGGTTTGTTGCAAAGTGTGTAAGGACTGAGTTGGCGGGTTTGTTGCAAAGTGTGTAAGTACTGAATTGTCGGATTTGTTGCAAAGTGTGTAAGTACTGAATTGTCGGATTTGTTGCAAAGTGTGTAAGTACTGAATTGTTGGATTTGTTGCAAAGTGTGTAAGGACCAAATTGTTGGTTTGTTTGCAAAGTTTGTAAGGACCAATCAAGGGGTTTTGACTCGGACGTTGATTGATTTTTTTCTTTGTGGGTGGGTGGGTGGGTGTGGTTCGCAGCAGTTCTCCTGATGTGGACAAGAAGCAGCAGCCAGAAATTTTTGAATTTGACCACATTTACCCCAGTGGGTCAGAGGATGCAGACTTCTCTGCTGTTCTGTATGGGTCATATGGAGTACCGTGTTTTGCCCGCTTTCATTCTCTCTTAGTGGCAGCCTCCAAACAGGTAGTACCAAACAGATGACTCCAAGTGTCAATGGGTCTTTTTCATATGTTCACAGTTTCCCTGTTGATTAGTTGTAGTAGTCTTCAGTTTTTGAGTGGGGATTTTGCTCTCTGCAAAATTTCAGGGGTTTTCATCACAGATTGATTGATTGATCTACACTATCTTGAATGAACAAGAAATCAGTTTGTGTCAGTTTCACAGTCAAGAGCTCAACTTTTGGGGGGCTTATTTTTTGGGGGGGGCTTCTGATAGAGGGAGATAGTGTATGTGGTGCGACCAGTGCTGCCAACTGGCTGCAAATCAAAAGCCGACACTTGTGCTCGAGTTGGTGTGGACCAACCAGTCAATTTGGGAGGTTTTGGAGTTGAGCTTGCCTTAAAGAACATGGAGTACAAAGCAATTGACGATAGTGAAGTCAAGAAAGGTGGGCTATTTCTTTGGCCCTTTTTCTCTGAGGACTCTTTCCTGAAGGTTGCAGGAATGCAGGTGGGGAGTTTGTGATATGAAGAGTTAATGAATCTTAAAGAAAGTTGTTGGTAGGTATCAATACCAGCTTGCGTTTTAAACTGCAACCAGTGTGTTTTGAGGAAATCTCAACCATATGCTGGCTGAAATTCCACAGGTGACATAGGTGATGAAACTCTCTCAGAAGATTTGGGCGAGGAAGTCAGAGGCTTCATTTTCTCCAAGCTTCTGGTATGTGGCCACTGGCACATAAGTCTACAGTTTTTTTGGAGCATTCGGTCGTTGATTGATTGCAGAGAATTGGGGTAGCTGGGATTCATGTCTGATGACAACAAAGAAAGATGAACTGAGCAGAAGAAGTCACACCTCACCGAGACCCAAGAGCTTCATGTAGGAGATTCATTCAACGGAAGTTAGCTGCTCTTTTGGACATTATGTCAATCAGATTTTCTACTCATGAACCCTTAGAGCAATGCTTACACAAGATGTATCTGAACATGATTCAAGCTGCTTGATTGAACTGCACAATGTTCTGAACAGGAACGTAAACCCGAGCTTGCAGGAGAGTTGCTGACCTTTCGAGACCACTTGCTTTCTGCCGGTGTTGCTGAGACTATGAACGTTTGGGAGCTCAAAGGTGTGAATCTTCATATCTGGGTGCAAACAGGATAAGAGAAGTCACACATGCGTGCTCACTTAGGTGACTGCTTAGAAAGCAATGGGTTTGCTTGCCAAGATGATGTGATAGACTGGGATTGGTTGCAGAAGGTGATGGATTAGCAGAAAATCCATGATTTTTACAATGACCTAAAATGACTCAGGACATCTGCTTGTCAAAATGCAGATTTAGGGTATCAAACAGCACAACGTATTATCAGAGCATCGGAGCCACTCAAATTGATGCAAGAGATCAACCAAAACTTCCCCAATTTGGTTTCATCACTGTCCCGCATGCAGGTCCTGTTTTGTGGCTTTTCTTTTCTGATCAATTTAGTAACAGTTCTTTTTTTTTTGATGAAACTCAAGACTAATAATTGTGACTATCATAAACACTGGCACAGTTCAAGATTTACAATGGGTCCATATTGATGGAACTGTGGTCCCATGCTCTTGTTGGATCTCTGCAGGTGAATGAGACGATCAAAGATGAGATTGTTTCAAATCAACAGATGCTACCACCGGGCAAGAATCTGGTGGCTATCAATGGAGCTCTCATCAATTTGGAAACTGTTGATATTTTCTCGTAAGGCGTCCCTTTTTCTCTTAGATTTCTTCATTTCAATGAAAGAAAATGTCCAAGATAGTGTTTTTTCTCACTATGCCTGGGGATGATGATGGGCTTGTTTCTTCAGGTTAATAGATCTTGTGCAAGGAGAGCTGTCTTTAGCCAGCAGCATCATCTCACTCAAGGTGACGACTTCCTCATGTATTGTAGGTTTCGTTTCTAGTCTGGGGTGGCAGTTTGACACCTGAATCTCATTTCCAAATGAAGAAGTATTGAAAGGGTGGGTGTGGTGGGGGTGGGGTTGCAGATTCCGCAACGTGTTGTGAGACAGTTTCTACAGCTCCCTGAGCCATCAGAGCAGGGTGGAACTCGGTTGGACTTCCGATCCACAGAACATGTCCACTACCTGAACAACATTGAAGAGGACCAAAAATACAAACGGTGGCGTACCAATCTGAACGAGGTCAGTCATTTGTGCATGCCATACCCATAACAAACATGTTTTCTGTTGTGCTTGCGTAATTAAGGACCCAAGTTTTCAGGGAGTGTTGTTCCTGGGGAATTCAGTCTACTGTCAGTTGGGTTAGGGTTTAGAATTTAGCAATTTACAGCTTTTAGGGTTTAGCAATTTTGCAAAAAGAACAGACTGGAAGAAACATGGCGGTGTTGGGTTGTCTCACTGACATTTGATGTGCAACACCTGGCTTTGGGTGATGCAGCTGCTTATGCCTGTATTTCCAGGGCAGATGCGCAGTATACGCAAAAATCTGTTTCATGCAATCTACATAGTTGACCCGGCATCCCCTGATGGGCTTCTGGCAAGTGGTCGCATTTCTTTCTCTCAACAGTGCTAATGATGTCTGAGTTTTTGTGAAATTGGGTGCGTAATTTGAAGTTGGTGTTGCAATGACTATATCATATGCAAGGACTACGCCATGTGCAACAACTAGGCAATGTGCACTTGTCTGAAAGTATGAAATTGTCAAGATTGACCTGTTCTATCTGTGATGAGAAAGGTGGGCTGTTTGTGCATTTTTTCCAGGCGTTGGAGAACATGTTTTATTTGCATTCAAGCAATGTACCAATACGTTTTGGGGTCATTCTCTTATCTGCAAAGGCACTGGAACAGAGTGAAGCTTTCAAAGAAAACTCTTTGATAGAAGATGGATCAGAAAAAAGAGAGGCTGGCATAGATGTCAATGACACACAGGACCTCTCCACCTTGGTAAAACTTCCCGAGTTTCCACCCTCCAGTTTCCACTGTTGTGATCACTGTTTTTTGAATTTTTGGTGCCAAATGAGCACCTGACTGCTTTCGTGCTTTAGGGTTTAAACATTTGGGCATAAGCAATTTGTGCTCATCACCATGTAGAAAGGCTCATCATACCCATTCCCTGGATGGTAGATTCCTCTGCAAAATGCGCAACAATAGTCTCTCTGTAGTTCTAGATGCCGATGCTGAAGCTGCTGGATATATCTTGATGGCATGGTTTTGCTTTTGCAGGTCATACGATTGTTCCTTAAGGTGAAGGAGGATTACGGTCTGGAATCAGCTTTCTCACTCTTGAACAGTGTAAGAGTGCAGTGTCACTTCTCCTTGTTATATGGGTTTCATGTGAATCTCCAGTTACGCTTGGTAACGCTGCAGGAGAAATCCAGCGACACCTCTCTTTACCTAATATTCTAGATGTGTTATAATAACTGGAATGTGCTTTTCACCATGCAGTTACGTGTAGCTTGGGGTGGAGAAGCTGAGGAGGAGAATGAACCTGTGGAGATGAGCCATGT
>Ga0209208_10011068_pt1 | contig 11603 bp, 7 predicted proteins | sample S1TSphfallax_3_FD_187694 | JGI IMG/M metagenome (GOLD analysis project Ga0209208, IMG submission 187694) | Host-associated microbial communities from peat moss isolated from Minnesota, USA - S1T2_Fd - Sphagnum fallax MG (SPAdes) (version 2) | ecosystem: Host-associated > Plants > Peat moss >...
ACAATGATGTAAAAACATATTGGCATGTTTGTATAAGCAACCAAATACCTGAATTGCTAAGGGGAGGAATTGATCAGTGGGGTGTCATTTGTGATGGCTCTTTGCTTTGATTTGGGCTACATTGGAAACATCAAATCCTTGAATTGTGCAAGGTCGGAGAAGTAAATTTGTTCAAGTTGGGTTAGCAATGACAACATTGGTTAGAATGCGAATGCCATCTTTGGTAAGCACAATGTCAACCCATCGACAAAAGGAATTGAATGTGGTTGAAGAAAGTGCATGTGATTGTTCTCATCCCACGTGAAAGCCAACATTTGACACAATGGTGACAAAGGTGTCGCAAATAGCATCATGGCTTCCAATGTGTTCACTGCCATGAACACAACTTAAAAGGTGGATACCCATAGGGTTGATGGGATGTGACTTTGTTTTCATCACCATTTTCAAGATAATGGTTGCGATATGGAATACAAAAATGAGAGATGAAATGGCCCCATAATTGAAAGATTAAATGATTCTTGAAATATCATGGTTGCTAAAAGGACATCTCTAAGACATCCCTAAGACCATCTCCATATGACATAAAGGTCCCAAGCCTAATGTCCTTACTAACAATAATTTTTAAAAAAAATTTTGAAATTTTACTTTTGTCATCCAAGCAAAAGTAACTTGCATATTCCCAATTCGATCTTACTTGTTGGCATCCCCTATGGCCCAAGGAAAAAAATCATTTTTTTCCTTGTCCAACATTTGTGCTTCCCCCTTGCTTGTTTCTTAGCACCACATTGAAGAATAAATAGAAATCTCTAGCATCCTTGTGTGGTTCCTAATGCCCCTAACATCCTTCCAATTGCACTTGGTGTCCCTTGGCATGCTTCAAGTGCCTATGGAAAAAAAAAATTGGTGTCCCTTAATGTGTTTTCTTAACACCCTTCCCAACACCATTGTCATCCCTTGGCATCCTTCCCAATGCACATGTCACCTAATATTTCTTTTTTTAATTTTTATTTTATGGTGTCCTCTAGTGTGCTTTTCAACACCCTTGCATATTCATCCTTCCTAGCACCACTATCGTCCTCTTGCATCCTTATTTTCCTTTTCACATCCCTTACAATGCTCCTTAATGCCCAACCATCCATGTTGCCATTGCTTGTTCCTAACCCATTGTAATACTCATAATTTTGTCATTGTTATATTGTCCTTTATCATCTCTTGCCATTCACATTGTCTTATCATTCCTACCCTTATCTAAGCATAAATTAAGTGTTTTCAAATTCAAAATCATTATTCAAAATTTAATTTTCACTAAAAGCAACAAAATTTCAAACATCTTGAAAGTCGTTTCATCATTCCTACCCTTGTCTGAGCATAAATGAGGTTTCCCCAACCTCAAGGCCCCTATCCCAAACCCAATTTTGACTAAAGGCAACAAAGTTTTGAACATCTAGAAGGTTGTCTCCTTATTCCTACCCTTGTCTGAGCATAAATGAAGTGTCCCCAACCTCAAGATTCCCATACCAAACTTAATTTTTACTAAAGGTAACAAAATATCAAATATCTTGAAGGTTGTCTCATCATTCCCATCCTTGTCAAAGCATACATGAAAGGGCCCCAAACTCAAGACCCCTATCCCAAACCTAATTTTGACTAAAAACAACAAAATTTCAAACACCTTGAAGTTTGTTTCATCATTCTTGCTCTTGTTTAAACATAAATGAAATGTCCCCAAACCTAAGACCCCTATCTTGACCCTAATTTTTATTAGAGGCAACAAAATTTCAAACATCTTGAAGGTCAACATTGATGTTGGGTGAGTATACAAAGAGAGGTGAAAACCAACCAAGGTTTCAAGCCAACTTTCACCTTGAATATTTCAGGGTATCATTAAGGGTGATGCATTTTTTGAAATATGTTTAAAGGTTTTCATTAGGCTAAGAAATGCCCATTTGAAACCCTTTCATTTTATAAAAAACATTTTGATACCCTATCAGGGTATTTAAGTTTAATAAAGTCAAGGTGTCAATAATCAATATATGTCATTTAGTGTGGTAGTTGGTAGTGGTAGGTAGGGTTTTTTCAACTAAGTTTTCATGGTGTCACAGAAATAGAGCCACCTTTGGGCTTTTTTTCTTTTCTTTTTTTCTTTCACTCTCCTATAAATAAAGACAGTGTTTAGCAATTACAAGCTATGTTTAGTGTTAAATGTATGTTTTTGGTTTTTGTTTTGCTTAGTCATTGTGATCTTGTGATCTTTCTTTGATCATAGCTTGCATTGTTTCCTTGCTTCTCTATTGGTGTTCCTCAGTGCATTTTTGTTGTGGTCTATTGGTGTTCTTCAATGCATCGTTATTGTGTTATGCTCACACGTCTTCACTTTGTTTTGTTGGTGCTTGTCAATGTTTCCTAACTATATTCTATTGTTGTCTTTGGCTATTTTTAGTTTTTTTCGTCAGTGTTCATCAGTGCTTCCTAATTGTGTTTTGTTGTTGTTCATCAACTCCTCTTGGCTATGCTTTGTTGGTGTTTGTCAACACCTTTTGGTTATGTTCTATTGGTGCTCGTTAACACCTCCTAGCTATGTTTTGTTGTTATTCATCAACTATTCCTGGTTGTGTTTTGTTCGTGCTCATTGGCACCTCCTTTAAAGGGTTTTTTTTTCAAACTTTTTTTTTGGAGTTTCTTTCTTTGAAATGTTATTTTTCTCATTTTATTGTATGTTTATCAGTTTTTTATTTTATTTAATTTCAAATGTGTGTTTTCAAATTCTTCAAGTTTTTTTTTAATTTTATGTAAGCATGTTGTATATATTTTGTCATGTGCAAGAGCAAGAGTGCACTTGTAAATCTTTGACCTTGTCACATTTTTTTTAGATCTTTTACCATGTTTTACATTTTTTTTTCACATTCTAAACCTTAAAACTTCAATGGTGCTATAAATGATTGTAATTGCATTAGTTACTTATAATTGCCTATTTTTTTGTTTGATGTTCTTTGGGGTAGATTATAAAACTAAAATTGCTTTAATTCCTTAGATTTGTTTGTATTTTTTGTTTAATTTCGTTTGGTAGATTAGATAATTAAAACCAAGACCCATAATTTTCGCAAAATTTATATTTATTTTTAAGTCCTCCAATCTATTTAATATTTTCTAAGAAATGGAGTCATGTCAAATGAAAATGTGATAATAATTGATGATGAAAATGAAGGTTTACATGAATGTTATATGGAAGGGTTTATTCATGGTTGGGGTTCCGAAAAAGGAAAAAGGAATTTAGGACTTTTGTGGGGCTACTTTTTGCAAATAACATTTACTTGAAACAAATTTATGTGAGAAAAATTGAATAGTTCAATTTTAAATAATTCATGTGACAATGGTGAGTTTTCACATTCATACATAATTGTGTATCAATATTTTGCTTTATATCCAAAAATGTAAAAAATTCCAAAAAATCCTAAAATGAGTTTCAATGGACAACTAAACATTTTTGTGGCAAAATTATTTTGTACACATGTGACTTGCACCTAAAGCTAAACATTTTGAACATATTAAACCATTTTTTTGTCAAATGGCTTAAAAATGAGTCCTTTGCCTTGCAACCTTATCCTTCAAAAATTTTAAACTTCAAAATTCTTGTATGATTTGGTTTTTCATCAAGTTCATCCAAAGAACATGTACTTTCATAAAAGGGGGCATCTTTTTGTTATACAAAAAATTTGAAATCAATTATATGGTTTTAAGCATTCCTTTTGATTCTTTTTTTTAAAAGTACACTTTAGACACTTGATATAGTTAATTTACAAGACTCAAAATGACATTTACATAGTATCTAGATTATTCTTAATTTTTTTATTAATTTAAAAAGACCTAATTTAATCTATTAGCATACAACAATCCACTACAACTATAATAATGTAAATTTTTTAAAAATCCAAAGTTGTTTTTTGAAGTCCTTAAATATAGGTCATTCCTTTTTGGTACCCCAATCATGAATACACCTAGAAGATGGAATTTTTAATGTTAACTTTCAAACATAACAAAGTATAACAAAAAAATTAATGTAGAAAACAAAAATTCTTAATGAAGGGAATGAAATGGAAAGAAACCTTCAAATATTGCATACTCAAAGAAAAATATGGAAAAGTCATAATAGAAATGCAATTTGTTAGGCTTTTTATTATGTAAATGATAACAAAGAAGGTGATCCTAGGACTTTTGATCAAGTCATAATATGTTTGTTTTGTTACAATAGTCTTGTGCATGTTTTTAATCCAAATAAAAGAAAAATAAAAAGAACTTATAACATATTATAAACATGGTATAAAAAATTTGAAAAACATGTGGATAGTGACCAACAATTATCAAAAAAATTGAAGAAGTAAATGCTATAGTAAGAAGACCAATTAAAAAATAATTGGTAGAAAAAAGAATGAATGTTTAGGAAATGAATATATTTAAGTTTTTTCTATCAAGATCCTTTTTAAAAGGATGATGAGCAATAGAAAGATTTTTTGCAAGATGTTGATCTTCTAATTATGAAAATCCAATTACCATTGTAGTTTGTGGAAAGTGTTTTGTTTAATCGTCTAATTTTTACATCTATGTCTTTGAATTGTCTTCCTTTTTTGAAAACAAATTTTTCATGAGATATTACTTAAATTGGTGAAGAAAACAAAATAAGTATATGTTTTGCCAAAATTGGAAGATTGTATATTTGTAATAACAAATTTGACTTATGGATGTTTAAGGGGCACATAATTTTATTTTTTCTTGTGATTAACTTTTTAGGGTTTGATTGGGAGCTTTAAAAAGTGATTATTAAACTATTTCAAGCAACAAAAATAATTCTTTAAGCCTTGGCTACCAATTTGACAAAATTGCTTGATCAATATGGATTCAGAAAAAAAAATTACATATGTGAAAGATGAAAGGTCAAACTTAACGATAATGTTAACTACCTTGAAATCATTGTCAAATGTGAAGTTTTAGGTTTAGATGAAAGTTTCGAAGACACTTGTGTTGGCCATGTTTTTTTTAAAGCATGTTAGTATGTCACAACTGATGAAAGGTGTGCAAAAACCTTCAATTTATTTTTATCACGTTTGCCATGTTAGAGTTACAAAATTGTATAATTTGGTTTTAAAATTCAAGGAAGGGTAAATAGGAATGGAATACTTAGCATGCTTACATTTGAACATTAACCCCAGAAAATTGAATATTCCAATGTAGACAAGATGTAATTTTTATCTTTTAAAATTTATTATTATTATTATTATTATTATTATTCAATTTTACATATTTAACATTTGTTTAATTATTGCAAGTTTGTTTTTGAAACCAATATGTTCCAAGAGGCCTTGCAATTGAAAAATGTTATTAATATCCTTTCTTACAATAAACAAAATATTATCAAAATTAGTGGCAGGGTGCCCCCTCTTTTTACTTGGCATATTTTTCAAATAATTGTTAATTGTTTTTCTTTTGTTGTGAGTGTATGTGTTTTGAACCAATTTAATAGCCATTGGTTACTATATGATGCATTGTAATCTATTATTACCATGTGCTCAAAATGTATGAAAAAAATTACAAACCTAGCTACCCAAGTTAGTTTGATTGGTGATGATTCTATAATTGCCTTTGAGTTATCAAGTTTGTTTGCTATTAATATTAAAAAGCAAATTTGTGATGTATTGGAATCATTCTTGCATTTTTAAGAAGGTTTGGAAAAATAAATAAATAACATGTTATGTTTAATCCTAGACCCTAGGTTTAAAAGCCTTTGTTTAATATCTTCTTTTATTGGTCGTGAAGAAAGGATGAACATTGTTGAAAAATATGATAGATGGTTAGTATGTCCCACATTTTAAAAATGTTATCATTATTTTCACCCAATGGTAGAATCTAAAGTTGGTTGTGCAGATCAAATAGTAAATGCAAATTCTAATTTTGACATTTTTTAACAAACCCCCAACACAAGTGAACTAGCAACAAAACTTGGTAGAAAGGAAATGTTGATTTTCAAATGTTACCAAGTTGATTCCAAGGAAATCAAGTGCCCTCTTCAATGGTGGGCAAAACCTGAAGCCATGTTTCCTACATTGTGTTTTTGGTTAGCTAAATCCTAAGGATTATTGGGTCACAAATTGAAACTGAAAGGATTTTTTAAAAACATGGATACCTACAAATTTGAAAAGATGTCATTTACAATGAATTTTTTTTAAAAGATTAATATTTGTGAAAAAAAGTTGGCCAAATGATCCTAGAATTGATTGTAAACCACCTTTCAATTTGGTGGAGTTAATTGAAAAGGATTTTGATTTTAAGGAGTTAAAAGAATTTGAAGGTTCTTTTGAATGAAATGAATTGTGAAACATATAATTTTTTTGTAGAATTGATTTAATTTTCATTAAATTTTGAAGAAATAATACAATTTATGAAATAAAAGAAAAATTGATATTTGTTGTCTAAAAACCGCCTTTGAAAATTGGCTAATATGAATTGTTTGAAAACTGACATTTTGAAATTTGATGATTTTCTTTTTAATTTTTTGAAACCTCCCCGGGTTTGTTGTAATAAATAAACAAATAAATGGGTTGGGTATCAAAAAGTTTCTAAAACCTAAATTTGGTGAGTTTTGAAAAAAATTAAAACTTGCCCAACACTAGTTAACATCCCCATCTTGAAATGTCTTGCTAGAGACAAAAACTAGTAACCCTATCCAATATGTTAAACGATGAGAAGCTAACAATACAAGCCAAGAAAGACGCTTTCATAAATGTCACATGTTACAAGAATTTACTTATATAATTCATGAGACCCTTCACATTGAAGGGTTGAAATTTAAATCAAAATTCAATCATGTGTTAAGAGAGCATAAAACAGCATGGCTAAGATCTTTTAACCAATGACAACAAAACTACACCAAACATTGGTTCATGAATATATCAATTGTACATTAAATTTATTTTGAAAATAATCTTTATTTTAAACCCAACTTTAATCATCATTGTACTCACTCATCTTCTCTTTTTAGGTATTCTTAAAATTCATGATTGAAAATTGTTTTTAAAAATTAAGAATGGATTTTCAAAAGTGACCAATGTAGTGTCTTTTTATACTAAACTATGGTTTACTTAAGTTATGGTCACATAGATTTAAAAATTACCTAGGTAGAAGGTTAATTAAGTTAAGGCCTACCTATCTCCCTACCTACCTACGAACTACCTAAAAGCTTTTGATAACCCCTAGTGAACCCCCTAGGTAGGCTCTACATAGCTCTTTAAGTAGTCCCTAAATATCCCATAGCCTATGTAGGTTTTAAAAATGTCTCTTAGAATTCCCAGGTAGACCTTAGTAAGCTTTCTAAATAGTCCTTAAATATCCTATAACCTAGGTAGACCCAAATAAATGTCTCATTAAATAGTCGCTAGATAGGCCCTTGGTAGCCCTTTTAAGTAACCCCTAGGTATCCCATAACTGTAAAAATCCTTAGATAACCCCTTAGGTAGGTTTTGTGTTATCACTTAAATTCCCTTTAAATACACACATAAAATAAGTATTAGGTCTAGTTAGGTAGACACATTAACATACATAATGTATAACATATTTGGTTTGATGGAAATATTAAAGACATAGTGTAAATTAAAAATTTGGGGAACAATGGCCATAATATAGACAACCATTATGCCACATTGAATGTTAATTCATAGTTTTAATCAACCAATATGTTCTTTATTACCAAATGAATGGGACATATATTCATAATATCTTTTATTGCTTGCATTTGTGTGCCAAAACATTGTTTCAGATCATCCTTCAATTGTTTAAATAAATCCTCCAAACCATGTTCCACACATTGGAACACTAATCCTAGGTGCAATAATTTGTTCATCTTTGTAAGGCAAACTTTTTGAACATTTGATGTCAAAACTCTCATGTGTGAAGTGGCATAATCGTTAAACCACCATAAAATTAATTTTGATTATATGTTTACTTTGAATTTTGTCATCATGCATTTATTTAAGTTTTTAGTTTTAGTTGAAAGAACATGAAGAGTGATGAAGAAAGTAAGGTAATTATGGGTTTTGTTAAGAAAAAAAATTAGCCAAAAAGAGATAGAGATTTTTCCAACATTAATGTTTGGCTTGGAAAAAATAAAAGCTTTGTTTTGGCAAGGAAAAAGTAAAGGTTTTGTTGAGAGGTAAAGGCTTAGCCAACAAAAGATAGAGGGTAGGTAAGTAGGTAGGGCATTGGTCATTAGTTGGTAGGTAGGGCCAAAATTGAGATCAACATGGTAGCTAAATCAATAGGGTAACAAGGTGAGAGGGTAGTATGGATTGGTTAGGATGAAAAAAAGCATGGCCACAAAGGATGAAAAAAACGGGGTGAAAAAAAAAGAAAAAAACAAAAGGGGTCAAAAGTCAGCAGCCTAAAAAGGTTGATCGTGGTACAATGTTGGTTACGGAAGGGTCAAGAGCCAGATGAAAAAACACAACCCATCCATCCATCCATCCTATGAACAAAACATCCAACTAGTGCACTAGTGCACTGGTGAGTGCTGGTTCACTCCTGGCTTTGTAGATTGCCAAAAACATTCATCCAATATGGGTACAAACTACAAACCAATGTGGTTTTAATACACAAATTGTCTCAGGGTATAAACCTCTAAAGCTGGATTCACACTTGTCAGAAATTGCACACAATTCACATGTGGCATCTACCCTATTTACACCTTGCTGAACTTGATGAAACTTTTTTTCCAAAGGAATTTTGTAAAGGGATATTGGGGTATGTTTGAGTATGTTGAGAAAAATAGTTTGAGAGAGTAAATTTTGAATTTTGAAAGGGGGCTACTCTTAAGCTTCAAACTTCAAAAGGCCATCAAGAAAAAGAAAAGAGAAACAAACAAACAAACAAACAAACAAATAGAGGGAAAGAGAGAGAAGGAAAGAAGGAAGGAAGGAAGGAAAAAGAGAGGAAGGCATAATACCCCAATAGCCAAATAGCCTTGCACACTTTGCAATTTGGCAACCTTGACATGGCAAATAGGAAAAGTGAGGGTTTAGGGTTTAAGGGTGAGCCAGCTAGCCAGCCTTGACAAAATAGCCAAGCAGATGGTATTATTCCATACACAAAAATTATATAATTATTAGCGTTATTTGTGAAGTCACCCTCTCTTTTACCCCCTATCCCCTCTTTCAGTGGTATCCGCAAAGTGAGGAATTTTTTTTAAAAAAAATAATCTTAGTAGTAATAATAATTGAATAGAAAATACTTAATTTCCACCCAATTTCAAAAAAATTAAAAATATAATGAGCATTTTTCTTTGAATTACTATCAACTTTGAGGGTTGTCAACAGCGGTGTTTTTTTGGGGGATTTTTTTGCAATTTGGTGAATTTTTTTTTCAGAATTTTTTTAAAATGAAAAATCCATGGTTTTCAATATGTTTTCTATTTTTTTTTGAGAAAAAAACTTGAATTTGCCATATCTAGACCTAGGCATTAGGTAAGTCACCAGTTTTAGTAGGGTTTTTGAAAAAAAAATTCTACTCTTCCTCCCACCTCCCCATAAACTGTCGCCATATTTATTAGATCTTTTTGAGGATCCTTGCCACTAAGCCTATTTGAGAAATCTGAAAAAAAGAAAAAAACTCAACATCAGTGGGGTTTTTTTTTAATTCATTTATTTTCAATTTAGTGATGTAAGTGGGGTGCTAATCATCCATAAGACTATTTACCCAAATTTGGCGAATAAAAAAAAATCCAAGAAAATCAAATTGAACATCTTTATTTTTTTTGCCTACCTACTTGAACCATATATAAAAATGTGGTAATTTAAAAAGAGTTTAAAGATTCTTTCCCAAAGATTTGTAAATTTTTCAAAACAAATCATTGAATTTGCACCCCGAAAAAAATCCAAAATTTTGCAACAGTTGCAAAATGTGAAATTTTGCCAAAATAAAAGAAGCTGGTCATTGGTAGCAGCAATCCATTAATCCTATCAACTTAAAAATCAAGCCTACAAAAAAATTCTTCAAAAGCTATACATTAATATTGTAGTTTCTACAACAATGATATCACAGAAGCCAAAAAAAATTAAAATAAAATAAAAATTAATAAAAAAAAACTTTAAATATTTCTTCTTTACTTATGGAAGCATGTTACAAACCTCTTTTGACCTCTCCAGATTCTAATGTTTTGTATTGTGCATTGGACCCCATCACTTGATGATTTTGAAATTTTTTTGTGAATCATGACCATTGACAAGAGTTTATGGTGTAACGGACTTTAACTTGTTCATATTGAATTGAATTCCTTCCATGACAAATTTAACAACATTATATTAAAATTATATATCTAAAAGAGCATTTGGAGTTTAAGTTAAAGTTTTGAATGTTAGTCATATTGCAAGTGCACCCATTACTAAGAAATGCGTCTTAGTTCACTTTGGGTTTCACTAGATTTTGAATGAATTTGGACACTTTTACCTAATGAAATTGTTTAATCCTCTAGTGAACATGGACTAGTTGCTACGCACAATGACTTGTTTCACTAATACCTAATGAAACAAGGTTACTCTCAAATGAAATACAAATTTATCAAACTATTCATTTGCTAGTTGATTAACTAACCAATATGAAAATCAATTCAATTTTTATTATTTAATTTATAATATTATTGATAATTTAATGATTTTTAAGTCTATTATTTATTGACACATGTCACTACCTATGCTAAATTAAAAACCTAGCCTAAGTAGGTAGGTAGGCCACATAATCAACCTAGGCACCTATTTTAGGAGTTCATACAAAAATATTCAATCAACATACCATTGTTGACCACACACAACACCACCTATGAGGTTTGATCCCTTAACCTTTGGAATAAAAACAAACCCTTTTACCACCAAGCCACCCCACTTGTTGAGATAATATGTTACATTACATTTTATTTATCCAATACTTCATTTTAAACATTACAAAAACATAAACTTAAAACATTCATATCTTATTAAGACTTTGTTCAAATGAAATGATTGAAATTTATTTATTTTTTAAATTCAATAATGTACATAATACATTTATTTCCTTTTGAAAGTTTAAAATTATTTAAACAAAAAAAAAGTTGAATATTATTATTCAATAACATTTCAATGACCATTTTTTTAATTGTTTTTTAATAAATAGATTTTTAAAAATATAACAATACTACTTATGTTAAGTTAGTTTCAATTATTATATTACTATTTTTCATTAATTTAAATTATTTCACCCTACATTATTTATGGCTATTTTTGGTTATTTTAAATTTTTTTGGTTATTTTAACTCATTTCACCTTAGGCTATTTCAACTATTATAAATATATTTGGCTATTATAAATTATTTCAGTTTAGACTACTTGTAACTATTATAAGTTATTGAAGGTTATTGAAGGTTATTTCACCTTATGTTATTATTAGCAATTCTAGGTTATTATAGGTTATTTCACCTAAAGTTATTTTTTTTTATTATAAATTATCTCACCCTAGATTATTTTTGGCAATCCTAAATAATTATAATATATGGCTAATAATTATTATTTTATTAGTGTTATTGGTGGTTAATA
>Ga0209208_10011069_pt1 | contig 11603 bp, 5 predicted proteins | sample S1TSphfallax_3_FD_187694 | JGI IMG/M metagenome (GOLD analysis project Ga0209208, IMG submission 187694) | Host-associated microbial communities from peat moss isolated from Minnesota, USA - S1T2_Fd - Sphagnum fallax MG (SPAdes) (version 2) | ecosystem: Host-associated > Plants > Peat moss >...
AAGACAAAAAAGAAAAAAACACAATCAACAACACATCCTACGAACAACTATAAAAAAATATTTTGCAAAAAAATGTCTTCAAAAGCTCTTTACAATGAAAGGAGGACGAGAAAGAAAAAATTATCACAACCCAAGCTTTAGGCTCATGATGAAAGCAAGGGTTTACAAAGGTGTGAGTTGAAAATGAAGCTTGGGAGTCACATTTCATGCTCCCAGGAGTGTAAGAAAGTGTGAGGGAATGAACACACACATTCCCAAGTGGGTTCCCACTTTGGGAGTTGAAGTCTAGATGGATTCTTGAATTTTCAAAAAGTAATTACATGGGGCAAAACTCATTGGGTTGAAAAAAAATTTATACCATTGGAAAGCTCTTGAAATGTAAATGTCTAAAGTGGGCTCACATGACCCATTTGAGTACTTAAAACATAATTTATGGCCAAAAGAAGGGCCAGGAGTCAAAATGCCAATTTGACTCCCAACCACTAAAAGTCAAGAATCACCTTGATTTATTTATGTGCAGGTGGCGTGACACCTATCGTTGGAAAGTTGTCAACAAGGGCTACAACTTTGCTTCAGACCTCCTTTCAATTGGAATTTGCACAAAAAATTATGGGCCTCCAAAGTCATAAGAGTCCCAATTTCAAGAATTTCGAAACTTTCGATTTGGGAATTCGAGACAAAATGACAATTTGGTGCAACCCCTATGGCCAAGTACAAAGCATATTATAAGGGGGAAGCTAGTGGTTTCCCCCAAGTCCTAATCGTGGTGAATCTTATGAATCTATGTATGCCCATGGCTCATTCGTGCACCAAAAGTGTTCTAATTCCACACTAACCAACTTGTTATTTGGTTTGTGCAAGTTTGTGTGAATAATTGATTCACTTGTCGTTCATCTTAATCCCCTTTTTGGAGCTCCAACATGCCCCTCTACCCCCAAAGTGTTACGAACTAAGGAGTGTACCCCAACTCCTTCTTCTTATGTTGTTTTCACTTTAGGATTCGAAGTTGAGTCTGTCAAGGAGTTTGGGGGTGGATCAGAAATCACAAATATAGACCAAAATTGTTTTTTTCTTTAAAAAGGTCATACTTAGGTTCCTAGCCAGGGATTTAAACCATTCCAGAAAAGAAGAGTAAAAAGGGGATTTCAATTTTTGCAACTCTTCTTGCTAATGTTGTGTCCAACATGCAAAGCAACAAACTTTTGTAGTGCCATAACTCCACTTGCCAAATCATACCTAATTAGAGCAAACGACTGATGGAAGGTGTTCTTCCTCCATCTCACGTTGTTGTTTGAATGCCCATCACATCTAAGCTCTCCATTACAATGTTATGACTCCATATGTTTATACTACTAGGTTGTAGTTTGAAAAATTTTGATTCTACATGGTGTTTACATGTTCATTAAGGTCCATAGGCAATCGATCCAAAGGAAAGGCTTTTGCAGGATGACTATCCAGAGAACTAACAAAGATCAATGGACAAAGAAGGAGGCCGAAGGAATGATAGAGGCAAAGCTTAAATTTTGACAAGGTTTTTTACAATGATTTGAAGTCTAGGTCAATAATGATGGCATGCAAAGATTGGGAGCTTGGTAAGAGCTTTTTGAAGATAAGCCGAATAAATTGAGGTGAAATTAAGCATTCGATGCAAGCATCTTCCTAATGTTGAATAATTTATTTATTTTAAGGATTTCATTTCCACAAATGATATATTCTTAAATATTCCATCATTTTTAATTTTTTCCTTAAGAAAGTTTATTTCTAAAAATAATATAAATACTATTGAACTAGCTTAAGTTCTATTATATTAACATACACCTTTGGAATAAGCTTTCACCCCTTCGGAATTGTGTTGTTAACTGTTAATATAGAAGGCCTTGCATATATTATTGAAGGTGGTCTATTTATATGACATTAATAAAAAATTCCTTTCAAATGTGTTAATGTGATATGTTCATGTTTGCAATGTTAATTCTGTGATTAACCATTTGTGATTGCCCACTTGTTGATGCACCTTCCTTATACACATTTTATACATATTCAAATTATCTTGGACTATTTCCACCTTACAAGTATTTCATCGACATTTTAATGTAAAATCTGAACAACATGGTCATTGATGATGCAAAAACCCTTACTAATTGATGAATTTGTCATTTATAGTATAATAATATTCGTCAATGAATAGTATAATTTTTCATTAATTTTTGGAAACAAATGGACAATGTCACAATGTTATTCACTAACATGAAAATTACAATGCCAATGTCTTTTTTTGTAATTCAAAAAATTGATAGAATTTCTCATTTCAAACCAAAAAAATGTTTTAATGGTTTTACTATCTAATATCTCTTAATATCTCTCACAAAGAATAGGCAGAAATTCACACCAAAACAAAACTCCCATCCATGCTAAACTCAGCAATTTGGAGCACAAAGTTGGCTACCTTCCATGGCTAGGCACAAAGTAAGAAAACACCAATGAAAACTTGTTTTAAGTTTGTTTCCACTACAACCCAAATCCATGAACTTGTCAATACCAACTCATTACATAATTCCTACAATTGAGTGAATATTTGGGAATGTGCCATGGCAGTTGTGTGAATCACAAAGAGACAATTTTTCCATTGGAATGGTGAATTTTATGCATATTAGGACTAGTTTTTTTGTTATTTTTTTACTAAAAGTACGAAAAAAAATAATGTTCGATATGTACATAGTTATTGAACCCTTCTACTTATCCACTATAATGTTTAAACTTCAAACATTGAGAGTAGAATTCCAATTATCTAACTATTCAACTTCTAGAAATGGGATGCTAGAAGAAGTTTTACCCAATGACAATAGTTGATATGTACTTGGGTTCTCACTTCATAAACTCTTCAATGCACTGAAGGTTATATATCTTCTATGAGTTGGGGTCCAGTTGCCAAAATAACCTCCATAAGTTGAAGGTCATTGCCAAGTGTGTAATCTGCACATAGTTCAAAATTATTCTAGAAAAGGTTGGCCAAATTTTTCAAGGTTTCATTGTATAGGTTTTTATATGCCTATTGCACATGCCAATTCAAAAATTTGAGTATTATTTCAAATAACCATGATTGCACTCCAAACACTTTAGATGTCTGAACAACCTAAAAGTCAAAACCAGATTCTATTGGGAAGGTGCAACAACCAAAACTCCAAAAAAAATTTGTATTAATGAAAACTTTTCATATAGAACAATAGTCAACAACATGCAATGCAAATCCACATCAAGCTGCATCTTCACGATTTTACAAAACAATGTCAACACTCTACTTACCGAGTTTTCAAGGTGTAGTATTTTAGTTGGTACACTTTTGACCTTGGTTGGAACAACTAGGTTGAATATAAGAGTCAATCCACATTCAATTAACAACAGAGACCCATCATGAATAACATCAAAAAATCTCCATGTATATTGAAATTTCATTCTCTTCCCAACACCACAACTTCAATATGAAAAATAGCAACACTATTAGATGTAATGAGCTTATGCATGTGACATTTCACAACAAACAATTTCACATGTTAAGTATGTGTCTTCAAGGTGTCCATTATTGTCACATGAATGCAAGAGAATGACAAGCAAGCATTTAAGAACTTGATTAACAAGGTTGACCATTAAAATCCTTCATGTATTTACTTTTAAACTAACTAGTGTTGACCAACAATGTAATGGCACCATGCCTCTGCATTTTCTCAGCCAACATAGCGACATACTTGGTTGGGTGGAACATGGTGAAAGTTAATCCAAAACAAGCTAAAAATGTGACAGTTTGCTCCTTCACACCATCCATTGTTCCTGCAACTTGGAACAAAATTAAGCTTAAGAAACATGATCTACTTGGGATAGTTCAACCACAATTTTAGTTCTGATTTCAAGCAAAAAAAAAGAGCCCAATACTAGAGTTTAATTGATTAAATCAAGTGCAAAGTACCATATATTATGAGTTGTTCACCACATACCATAATTGACAAAGCTTTTAGTAACTGAAAGGTTCACAATTCACCAACTGGGAGCATCAAAGTTTTTTGAAAGGCTTACGAAGGCAGTGCAACCATTAGTAAAATAAACATGGTATGTGTTATTGACAACTTGTTCTTTGGTGGCAATACACCGAAAGCATCATAGGCAAGTAGAATGTCATTCTTTGGATGGGGTCCAACTCAAAGTAACTTGAGGTTTGATATGAAATCAATGGGGTATGTTGCCCTTTTGTTTTCTACCCAACAAAAAAAAGGTTGGTGAATAAAACCAAGTGAGGTTATTATATTATTGAATTTTTATACATAGATTTTTTTTATTCTTTTGTAAACAGTTTTGAAAAAACATGCAAACACAAAAAACCAACCCATTTTATAGTGCTCTGATTTATTCACAAGTTTATAACTCTTGCTCCTAATGCATGAAGCTATCATCTATTTAATACATTAAAATTTTTCCTTTCCATGGAGATAATTTGCCACAATTGAAGTCTATGCACACTAAATAAAATTATAGATTTATCCAAGTAATCAACCTCTTTATTATGCTCTTCAAAAACAACATTCTCCAACATTGCCATACAACACCATACTTTACAACATTCAAAATTAACTTGGAAGAGCAAAGAAAATCCACATATACAAAACACCATAACATCTTTTTGAAACCAATAACATTCACTATATCATAACCTATCCTCAATTGATACAACACCAAAAGAGTAGTGAAGTCCAAGTAGTTTATATTTTCCCCCTAATAAAAAATTTACCAATGTTAAACTTGATTGCATTCTACATTTTAGGTTCATTGTCTCGTGATAAGTCAATGCACTTTGAAGAGCAACCTCCCTCAATGTTAAAGACACCAATCTCACTCTATCAATATTCATCATCACTTATAAGATAGCGGTTCAACAAAGGCAACATCATAAGGACATTGTTGATTATCCCCATCTCACACAAACTTAAATACTGGAATTGATGGTAGAAACAAATGTGGTTTACTCAACTCAACTTTGCAACCCAGAGTGCGCTTTCAAGTGAATGACATACCATGTAACGAAAAAGATTTTGCTCCTTTAGCAATTGTCCTCAGTAGTGAAGTCGAAATCATAAATCCTAGACCAATAATCATTATCAGGAAGTTGAGTGGGGAAGTCCTTATAGCTTGCACCAAGAGCCCTTGTTTTCTCCATAGTGATTTGTTACAATTTCTCATCAATCTTAAAGATAACATACTAGTATGTCTTTTTCCTCTTGAATTCTATGAACTTTTATTTGCATTCATCACTTACAAACATCCTTGATGCATGGTGATGATGATGGACAAACATCATATATCAAAATTTGCACTGCTAACAACAGTATAACAAATCTCACCAATACCACCATTCCTACTTATAGATTGTAGCTCCACAAAAAGACCTCAACACCATAATCTAAATACCCAAAGGACTTGTCATTGATAATGATCTAACACTACCAACCAGTGACAAGCTTTTAGTATCTTAATACAAATATTCAAAGTACATGTCATTGACAACAATCTACTAATGTCAAACAAGGAAAAGTTTTTTTTTGAATAACAAATAATAATAATAAATCTCAATTGTTTTAAGCTAAATCTAGATCTATATGGTTAGCTAAACACATGAATATGATTAATTAAGTTGTAAAATGTCTTGAACAAGAATTCAAACAAATATTTTTTGTTGAAAGATTTCAAAAACTATATACAAATGATGTGAAATTTGAGATATCATACACATTTGGTTTAACAATACAAATTCACAAGCTTTTATAATACTTGCCAAAGTAAATTAGACAATTTTTTTCAAATGTAGGGCTAAAAATTACAGTTTACAAGTTGGAGAGGAATCAACCAACACATTGGCACACAACTCCTCATCATCATCCTTTTTATTTTTCCCCATTGCTAGGAATGAATTCTCCACCATGGCAAGAAGGAACGAAGATGATATGGCATGGGTAATCATCACACAAAAAATCGACTTCCCACATACGTACATATGAGTTCACCATACTCATCATAACCACAACCACCTCGCTCCCAAAAAATTGAAAAGAATGTTAGAAAAGTCTACTTTCCAGAAGAATTAGAATTAGTTCCACTTCAAGGAGGTCCAAATTCAAAGATGGGATGACTTTCAAACCAATGCCACACAAAAAACCCTAGGGGGTAACACAAAGGGACACACATAGAGGGAGAGAGGGAGCAATGAAGGGAAGAGATCAAATGGGGGGGGGAAGGAAGGGGCAAAGAAACAATAGAAGAAAAAGGAGCAACAACTTACAGAAATCTTCCCGCAAGAAACAAAAGATAACCACAATGGACCCATTTCCCAAAATTGCCTTGTAAGTAGTGCTAGCACGTCCTTTCTTTAAAACCTTAGCCAAAGCTCGTAATAGATCCTCCTGATCAAAGTTAAGCCTTTGCCTTCAAAGAATACTAGTTTGTTTCAATCTTGTAATCCTTTTAGATGAATAAGGATGGAGTACGTAACTTTTTTTTTGTTGTTATTATTATTCAGGGATGATAACAACTTTCTCTACAAAAGACCTTCTACTACTACTACCCTTAATAATTTGATGTTTCTGCTTCATCTTCTTCTTCTACTCGTAGGCTTGTTTGTTGGTATTAACACAAAAGGAATGCGATAAAGATGATCATAATAATAATTAAAAAATCTACACCCAACATAGTGGCTACCACCACCTTAGGGGAATTAAACTTCTTCTTTTTTGCCGCATTGTGAAAAAATTGTGGTATTTGAACTACTAAAAGCTGGAGATTGGGAGTTGGAGCTTGTCCTACCAAGTCCAGCAACAAAGCGAGTGTAGGAATATGGAGAATGGAATTCGAACAACAAGGGATGGTGGTCGGTGATCCACAAAGACCTTGATTCCCAAGAGACCATGACGATAAGGGGAACTTGAACATGGTGCTTGGCACAAGCCTAGACAAGTTGTTGGCAATAGAGAACATAGTGAAGTTAATGAACTTCAACAAAAGGCATATCACCATAACAAAAGTTGTTATGAAAATCTAGGATATTGAGATAAGAAAAAACATTGATAGATTTAGGAATGTGTTCACTTAGATTGTTGAAATTCAAGTTGACATGCTTGAGATGGTGCCATAGACTCTAGAAGGAAAGCAAAGCACCCAAAAATCCATTGGTCTCCAAAAATAACACTTGCAAACTAGTGCAATTGCCCAAATCTTTAGGGAAAAAACCCGCCAACAAATTGTTATGTAAGGTTAACACACGCAATTGGTGTAGCAATGACAAATTCCCCATAGGTATATTGTTCACTAGACCAACTTTTGGCAATCACAACTTGTATACATGTCCTTTTTCACAACTTACTCTAGTCCAAGAGACACACTTCCATCACATTGACCCATGAACTTTGCACCCTTCCCATCACATTTATTGCATTTTTGAAAAGCTTGAGTCCCCCCTACACACGCGAAGGAAAACAAAACAAAAACAATACCCACAAGAAGGAAGTGGAATGTATATGAAATGGGTAAATGGCATAGAAAAAGGGAGAACTACAAAAACAAAAAAGAAGAAAAATGTAGGTGATGATGGTGGAAATGGGAAAGAAACAAAGAAAACAACAACAACACATGTAAGCAACAAAAAAGAAAGCAAAAAACCCAAAAACCTTGAAAATGCCAAAAGCATAGCTAAACAATCTTTTCTCTTCCCTAAAGAAATGTTCCCACCAAACCCTAAAATATTACCAAGCACTAAACTCATCCCATTCAAATCAACCCACTAGATTTGCCCAAGTATCCTTCAACCCCACCACAAATTTGAAGAAACAAATCTTTTAAAATGTTTAAAATGGGTTTTAGAAAGTACTTTGGAGCTTTTCTTTTTCTTTCCATTACTTTTATGTAGCAAAATTGGAAGTCATGAAATATATATATAACCATAGATAGTAAGAGAAAAAAAGGAAATTTTTGTTGAAGGAATTTCACAAAAAAAAATATTGTTTGAATTTGTATGCATGTTATATTAAATGGTTACATTATTATAGATGCAATGTAAGTTTGTGGACATATTTCACAAAATTTATGTATGAATTGTACCACAAGTTAATTATCATGAAGTTAATTATATATTTACATTGAATATAAATGTAATTATTTAATCTAGAATGTTGATATTTTTGAAATGATCCAAACACCAATCCTTGCCCATGGTGCCATGTTGTGTTGACCAAGATTGACCACATTGATTATAATCAACATTGGTACATACATTGGTGTATGTTGATCACTTGCATGTGCAATCAATTTATGGGATTTGTATGGTATAATCACATTTCATATGATCGTATTTGTGGCATGTATAATTTGTATATGGTTTGTAAGCAAATCGTACATATACGATATATAAATCATCAAAAACTAGATTAAACGAGTAATTATTTTATTGAAAATGTGAAGATATATTTTTATATTTTTATATGAAAGATAAATAAATATATTGTATATTACATTGTATTTGCAATGGTGGTTCAAATTGCAACCATTTTATTGACAAGTGACATTTTAATGTGATCTTTTGGACTTCAAAGTTGTGGATTTTCATCTAACCACAAATGGTGTTTCCCACAAGTAAATATGCAATCCTAATGGAATCTTGAACACCACATGCATTGATGGTGTGATTTGAATCAATGTTGTTTCCTTAAGCTAGATATATGGAAGTCGAACGTACAAACATATAAGTTCATTTCTAGTATGAATAGTTAACAAGAAAAACAAAAACATTGTGAATTGTCTTGTCTTCCAACCACCTCTACTTAGAATAATCGACTTGCCCTCAAGCTTCCCACACATGTGAAATTCCATGTTTAGTTTAATGAGCTTTGGATTTGGCACCATGGGCTTGATATGCAAGGACTAGCAAGAAAAACAACATCATGAATTGACTTGTGTTACAACCACCTTTACTTAGAATAATTGACATGCCTTAAAGCTACCAACATGTGTGAAATTCCATGCTTAGTTTATTGAGCCTTAAGTTTGGCACCATGGGCTTGATTTGCAAGGACTTCTAATATTGTATTGTACCCACCAAATCCACACAAACCCTTGCCACACTTGGATTGGTCACAAATGATTTGATTTGCAACGCCCTCCAAGATTATGTATTCACAAAGGTCACGCACATTATGATGAACCTTTGATTTAAAACAAACAATTTATTTCAAAATAATTTGTAATATTATGTGCTTGCAAATTTTACATGCATTTAACCAACAACACGTTTAGCATGAATCTTCTCCTCACAAACAGAGTTGTGATCTTAAATGCATGCAAAATCTAAGATGAAGTCGAAGGATTCCATGTAAAATCCATCTTGACAAATTTGACGAATGACATAAAATCATGGACGTTTAGAGTGTTTTTTATTAATAATTGAAAATCTTCTTTATCCTTTTTGGGAAGGAATGTTTGAAGTGCACATTCAAGCCATGCTACCATACATGTGTGTTGAGGGACTTTGAAACTAATGATGTTGGAGGTGGGGAGAGGAAATTTCCAATTCTTTTCGCTTTCTTGAATAATTCTCATTATGTTCATATTGTGTTCACCCAATTTCAAATGTGACTCTAGATGTGTTCCCAATAACACTTTCATATAATTTTGTAGTCTTTGGCACAAAGTTTTGTTTTCATTTCACCTTTCCATTTGGCCCAAACGAAAGGGTGGAACATCATATTCCAAAACGTAACATTGTGTTTTTGAAAGCTAAGCCAAAATATTAATTTTTAAAAGAAAGAATTTAGATTGAACCCACAAAGGTCGTGATGTAGGCTTGTCCTTGCCCCTAGGCGGAAGCCTATTCCACAAATCCTATCTAGTCTTATGTCAATACTATAACCCATACATGTTTACAAATAAATTTTAAAATGCAAAAATTACGGAGCTCAACGGGATAACAAGGATAAAGTCACATTACGACTACTTGTTGCTTTGCAATTATAAATTGGGTAATTTTGGTGTAATTTGATAAGTCATGATAAGTTGAAATAATGAAATTAAAAACATAAAGTCTTAAGAATTCCAATCATAGAGCTATATTTATTAACAACTAATTATAAATTATAATAAATATATTTGATTGTAATTATATATTGGACAATAATGTATAATTAATTATATATCAATTATAAATTACATTACATAATAATATGTGTATTATGCTAATAAAACATATTGTTCTTTATGAATGAAAAACCAATCGAGTGATGGATGATCAACCATGGTATGCACTTATCATAATTTTTGCATTTTACAAAAAAGATAAGTTAAAATAAATAGTTCATCATATTTGTACCTTGTAAATATGGTCAAATAATATACACATTCACACAACATTGATTCATACCATTTGATATTGTTTTTTTCAAATTTTTCATGTTGCACAAAAATGGCAATCAACCATCAAAAGATTTAACCAAATTTGGCCACAGAACACAAAGGATAATAGAAAAATGTAAGAATTGTATTGGATGTTGGTGAACCTATTTATTTTTGTTAGCTAAATATTATCACAACCCTACTTTTGGAAAAGTGCGAAAATGACACTCACATTCCCGAAATGGGGACTTGGGAGTCCTCCGGGACTTCCAAAACTTCAGAGCTCAATTGTAAGGGTCAAAACACCTCGCCTTGAGGCGTTTTTCATATCATTGGAAATTTCTCAAAGTGTAGATGTCGAAAATGGCTTCGTACGAGCCATTTGGACATTTGTAGCATAAGTTATGGCAAAAAAAAGGGTCGATAATCAAATTGACAATTTGACTCCCGACCACTAAAAGTCGGGAATCGACCCGACCTCGGTGTGTGCGGGTGAAGTGCGACACACCATTGGAAAGCTCTCAAGGAAAGCTACAAGTTTTCTTTAGACCTCATCCCAATCGAAGGTTTGAGCAAAAAGTTATGAACTCACAAAGTCTCGGGAATTCAAACCGGGACATTTTCGGGACTCCTCTTGGGAGTCCTGGAACAAAAAACCATTCGGATGTAGGTGCCGTGGAGTAACGCAGAGAATACTATATGGGGGAAGGTGGTGGCTTCCTCCGAGTTCGGGCTATGGTGAGTCTTGTGAGTCCAAGGTTGCCTGTGGCTTGTCCTAGCACCAAAGGTGCTCCAGAATGTGAACTAACCAAAAGGGTTGGTTGGTTTGATGCAGGTTTGAATAAGTAACTAAAACTTGTCCCTCTTCCTACTCCTATCTCGAAGCTTCAACATGCCCCTCTACCCCTTTTAGTGCTGAGAGTTGGGAACGTGCCTTCAAGTCCCCACAATTCTGTTATTTTAGAAACCAAGGCCCATCTTGGGTCTAACTTGGGACTTGGGAGTGCGTCAAATATGGTAGTTTCAAAATTAAAAAACTATAAATATTATTGTATTTTCCTAAAATCTTGGCAAACCCACAAGTTTCTTACTCGAAATGTGGTGAATTTTTTCAAATTTCCCTAAGAAATTGCCTTGACCATATCATTGGGCACTGCACTCCCCGCCCCCCCCACCCCCCGAAGTGG
>Ga0209208_10011070_pt1 | contig 11602 bp, 6 predicted proteins | sample S1TSphfallax_3_FD_187694 | JGI IMG/M metagenome (GOLD analysis project Ga0209208, IMG submission 187694) | Host-associated microbial communities from peat moss isolated from Minnesota, USA - S1T2_Fd - Sphagnum fallax MG (SPAdes) (version 2) | ecosystem: Host-associated > Plants > Peat moss >...
TAAAGAATTTTATAGATCAACCAGTGTAATTTGGTAAACATTCGCGGGTAAAGAATGTTATGACAAGGTGCTAAATGAAGAATTTTAAAGAATTTTAATGTGCAAAATGAAGAATGTCATCACTAGGTCGGGACTCCTCCTTGGGAGTCCCGAGAAAATGTGCCATTCGGATGTAGCTCCCGCGAAGAGCTATAGAAAATACTATATGGGGGAAGGTGGTGGCTTCCCCCGAGTCTGGGCCATGGTGAGTCTTGTGTGTCAAAGTGCCCGTGGCTTGTCCCAACACCCAAGGGTGTTCCCAAATGCTAACTAACCCTCTTGTGGTTGGTTTTGGATGCAGATTCAAGCTTGATAATCTAGTCCCTCTTCCTAGTTTAATCCCGAAACTTCTAGCACGCCCCTCTACCCCCTTTTAGTGCTAGAAGTCGGGAGCGGCCCTCAAGTCCCAACTTTCCGCCACTCTACATAGTTGGACCCTCAAGTGGGTTCAACAAGGGACTTAGGAACGCGTCATCAAAGGAATAATTCAGTGTCAATAAGACTAAGATACATCGAAAAAGTGACACGTAAATTGGATCAAAAGCAGAACAACTTATGTGTTTAGTCTAGTGAGTCGTGATAACCTACTATATAGGAGAAGGACTGGTCTTGAGGCCATTCTGTGTTCCTCCCTGTTGGAAACCTTAGACTTGCCTTTCTACTTTTCTCCTACTCTGATCTTGGGTTTTTTTTCCCTAAAGGATGATGGGTTTTGAAATGTAAGATTTTTCAAAAGCTATGGAAGATTACTGAAAATCTTGTCTATGGACAATAACTAACAAAGGGAAAAAATCCCCAAGTCTTTAAGTGTAGGATAAAACCCTAGGACCATGGCTTTACGAAAATAAGGAAAACCCATTGCTGAAGCTGAGGGTGTCCAGTAAAGCCCTCGTCTATGGGCTTTACAAAGCACTGACCCAGGATGAAAAACAGGGATGGAAAATCAAAAGGTCTCGCTGGGTGAGGATAAAGTGGGAGGTCCCACTAAATTTAGGAATGGGAAATTATTACTTGTATTGCCTTTGTTAATTAGACGTTTTTCCCTGCGCCAGTGCTTTGCATATCAAAAACTTCAGCAAAGATGTCGATCAGGAACCATATTTTCTGACACAATGACCATTCATGAAATGTTGTTATTCTAGAACGACTTAATGTGTCCTTCCTGCAATTGTTCGATGATATTGTCTGAGGATCTTTCAAGCTCAGTCATAATTTAATCCTAATTCAGGCTACTGTAGTTTGATCTCTACATGAAGGGCCAACCGGCCACGTTGGAACGAACATAGTTTGGGTGAAATTATGACATACCTGACGAGTCTGTCTCCACCAAAGTTCAGCCTGTATCTTGTCTCGAAGTATTTCCTTTCAGTATCATACAGGAAGCCAGCGACAGTACTGTAGAAGAAATCAGCCGGCAGAAACGAAAAAGATATCGCAGAAAGAAACGGAACTGAGTTAGAGGAGTCCTGTAATAGGCAGAGAAACATGACATTAGAAACAGCCGCAGCCATAAACTCATGGTACACAAACTTGGTAGTGTTATCAAAGGTAACGTTGGCGACGATAGTCCCGTCTATAGCCATCTGAAAACTGGGGAGGGTGGTACCATTGTCATAATAACCATAGAAAAAAGTTCCTCTGATCAGGTACGTAGAGTTTGGCATTACTGGAAAGCTGTAACAGTTTTGGCGCGAGTATCAGGAAAGTATCTGACGGTTGTAAACTCGGAAAAGTTTGGATAAATTTGGGACATACCCGTTTACACCAGTTGTTATATACTCAGGAGCGTCAGGGACCCATGATATATTTGTGATACTGTCAACATGGCTCGTCATCGAACAGCAGTCGACAAAAACGGATCCTGCCAATAGAGAGAAAGAAAAAGAGTCAAAGCTTTCAGAATTTTATACTCGGACTATGAAAGGCTACCCACATGGTGAGCACTAAGAACTGAAGTGTCCCACCTTTGAGATAACACAGCTAATCACATCCCTGACTCTTTGAATACGTTCTAGACATCTCGTTACGCTAGACTTTGCAATTTGCCACCAAGTTTGGCAGTCGATAATTCGCACCTTGTTTCATTGACGCCTTATTTTAAGTGGTGCATAAGGCCCGGAGGCGTTACCAGAATGAGGAATCTGTCAGAGGCAGAGCCTATACTGGATTCCGAATCCCGGTTACGTCCCGGTGTCACAACCTTAACGAACGTCAAGAACTGGCGAGAAACCTTATGAAGTGTAGGGAGCCTGATAAAAAAGAAAGATGCCTACCTGGCAGCGGAGGTACTCTTACCTTTGTAAGTGCGCTCCAACTACAGTAAGAAATTTTCGCCAGTTCTGTAAGCGTTTTTGGCTCAACCAGGGTAGGTGGATGATCGGCTGGAAATCAAAGTCTGGACAGCGTTCCGAGATCAAGAACCAATGCTTCCTCAACAATACTAGGAAAGCGCGTCTTCGGGAAGAATTCCAAGAACACTAGTTGAAGCTTATCTTTTAATAGCATCCTATGTCGCTAGTAACGTCAGTTTTCCATTTCATGTTCAAGACACAATACAGGCATATAAGGAAACCAAAAACGAGTTTTTATCCTGGAACAGGAGTGTTACAAACTACACGAAAGGGGCGCACAAATCAGAGACGGTATGTATTAAAGTGAAACAAACCTTGATTTTGAGCCCACACGCCTGGAGCACTGGAGAGAGTGCACACTAGAGCTTCCAGCATTGCAATCAACAAGGTCAGCATCGCCTTCCAGATTCTCTTTGGTTTGTCCATGGATCCACACGTCAAATGACAGATGATCTGGACCTCGTCACTGCAGACTGCACCAGTCAACGTGAAATCTGCTAATTGCAAACCAAGCTTTTTTGTGAGCTCAGTAATTGTATCCCTCTCGTGAAGAAGCCTCGCAACTCTCAGACACAATCTGTCAGTTTGTAACTGCGGCCAGGCCTTTCGTTTCTTTGCTCTACAGCTGCCAACTTCCAAGTGCTGATAAGGCCAAGTTTGGACGACAAGAATCGATGGAATGGGTACCCGTAATTGCAGGCCGCCCGTACTACCGACGGTATTAAGAAAACAGTAAGGGAGACAAAAGAAGGCAAGACAAAGATTGCTCTTTGGTTAACTTTTTAAACCAAGGGAGAAAAGAAAAATCTTCTTAAGGTCCATTCACACTTGGTGTTAGGGACTCTAGTGTTAGAGTCCCTTAAACACCATACTAGTCATTTAAGACTTAAACTTATAGTGGACATTAGTTAAGCTAACATTCGCTTTTACCAATAACATAAGCTATCCCGCATTTAACATTGAGTGCCACCTAGGATGCCACCTAGATTTTCATTTAACATGGATTTATTATCAAGTGTGAATGCACCATTGTACGAATTTACCTTGATGGTTGCAAATAAGTACCCAATACTTTTAGGCCTGCTTTACAGTAGAAGTCAGGGCCAAAAAGACTTGGAACCAACTTTGAGCATTTTTGGGTTGCAATTTGGCTCCATGTTATGAATAAAAGCTAGAACATTGATGTGAGATTATTAGTAAATGGTCATTGGCCCCAAGGGTTGCATATTGGCCTCCCAAATTTGATGGTATCCTTTTCTCAGCCTTGGGGCCAATACAGGCCATAATGTTCAGCATTTAATAGTAACTTGGTGCAGGTTGAAGAGTTTTATTTTCTACATGACCGTTCACTCTTTGTGGAAAGCTCCTCAGCTGATCTCAACTTTTCCACCAATAGGAATGCTGGATTTGGGTGGAACAATTGCCCTCACTCTAGTGTAAAGTGAGCCTTATGGGCATGCCACACTTGGAGGTAAGTCAGAGTTATTTCAGCGTTAGTGGCGGTAAAGTTATTGTTGCGGCCACACAGGGAGAGGTACGTACCTCTAAATCCTACATGATTCTTACGTGGATGCTGATGTGGAAGGGGAGGTAACTTAGAGTTAGGTAACTCTCTTCTTACCGCCAAATCTAAAAAATTGGAAGACTTTCTCAAAAAATGCGAAAAGTGGCTATCTCCAGTAAAACCTCAGATAACTCCAGTGGATATCGTGTTTAGATTCATTATAGAGTATAATAGCATAATGGATTTTGGCCCCTAGGTAATAGGTTTATTTTTATATGAGCATTTTTGAATGATTATATTTTGGCTTCTGTTAAAACATGAGATTAGTTAGAGAGTTATAATATCTTGAAGGATTTTGGTTTCTTTCAATTTTCTGAAGATTATATTTTTGCATGGTGGATTACTTGAGTTTTGATAATTCTTCTTTTTCCTTAGGATACTTTTTAATATAAATGGCAAGGCCGCTGTGTGACACACCCCTTGTTTTCTTCGTGAACCAGTAGTACTACACAACTGTAAATAAGTCGACCGATGACCTGATACAAAGTTTTTGAATTTTTAAAAAGTCTTTATTTTCCTCATACTGGCTGGTTACTGTTAGAGAATTTTGAACCTATGTAAGGCCCACTTTACACTAGGAGTTAGGGCCAATGTTCAACCCAAATCCAGCATTCCTATTGGTGCAAAAGTTGAAATCAGCCCCAAGGGCTTGTGAGACCCCAAATACCCCCTAACGAGCTCTGCCCAATGCTGGTTTCCCTTGTCTTTTTGGAAACCTATTTCTGTGTTGCACAGTCCTGCAAGAGGAGGGTTTATTTTTATATTTATCGCATACACAAACTCAAAAAAGGGGAAAAAAATTAAAAACCCTGCTGCAGAACAACGCAGTTCTTTGCAGGGCTGCACTGTCAGGCACCAAACCAGTGCCGACAGAGCTCGTTAGTGGGTATTTAGCATCTTGCCAAGGGCTTTACACTAGGCATCAAGGGTGACATAGAAAAGAACTTTTCAATCTGCCCCAAGTTATTAATAAATGCTGAACTTTATGGCCTTGTATTAGGTCGAAGGCTGAAAAAAGGATACCATCGAATTTAGGAGGCCAATTTGCAACCCCTTGGGCCAATGTTCCAGCATTTATTAATATCAATGCATCAATGTTCTAGCATTTATTAGTAACTTGGGGCTAATTTGCAACCCAAAAATGCTCAAAGTTGGCGCCTAGTTTTTGGCCCTGACTCCTACTGTAAAGCGGGCCTAAGACTACAGTGGCAGTGAGGAGGAGATACACATTTTTTAATGTCTTTTGGACATGATTTTATATCTTTTGATTATCATGCTTTACAACTTTGGAGGTTTACTTGATTTTTAATATATTCATGGTGGATAATGAGATTTCTCAGTTTTCTTTTGGAAGAATTTTGAAAAACATTTTCAAAGTTGCTTATGAATATTTCTAATGATCTTTCGAGTTTTACAACTTCAATTTTGTTACTATTTGGTGATCATGTAGTGTATCAAAATTATAAGCATGAGCACTTACAATTTTTGGTTATAAACAAGTTAAAATATAGATAGTTTGGCTTATTTTTTTGTAATGTTGGTCTTGGTTGTGGTATTAAGTGTTTTAGTTCTTTAGAAGTTTAAATTGTTGTTTTTGTTATATCTTGAAAGATTAAGGGAAAGGTTTAGGCTAGTCTAAGGTTTTTAAAACTTCAATGTCCTATTCGTAAGGGAGATTAATTACTAATTTTTGATTGTTGGGTGGAATCGATCCAAGTTTGTTTTAGACTCAATGCAATACTTGTTCTAAAACCTAATAATTTCATGAAATGTCAAGATTAGATTGTAGTTATAAAAAAAAATTTAAACAATTAAAATAGGTCATACATCAAGTTATAACTAAGATTGTATAGGTGTAAGAAGGGCAACAAGCGCAACATGTGAGAATTAAACTTGTCAATGCAACAAACATGGAGGCAACACATTGGGTGGAAATCAAATGCCAAAAAACATGGTGTACAAAAAGAACCTTCAATTGTTCACCATGTGATATCACAAATCTCATCACAATAACATGGAACAAGTATTCATATTAGTGGCAATATCAACAAGCATGTTCAAAATACTAATGAAACCGTTTTAACAAGTTTGCAACCTTAAATATATCATACCTAGATCCATTACACCAACACAAACATTAATATTTATTGGGTTACAATACAATGATCCAAATCCCAATGTTGATTTAATGGTCCAATATATTTAAAAATTGAATGCACCCAACTTGTAATGTAATTGGATTAACTTTATTACATTAATTAAAGGCCTTCTAATCAATTAATTTTAATACATCATTTGGAATTTATAAAGGTTCAAACAATACCAAGTACTAATCAACAAAGGCCATTACACCAAAGGATGAAAGCATGGTAAAATAAACACAAAAAGTATTGTGCCCAAAATGCAATCTAAAAATGACAAGAATTTTGATATAAATACATGAAAATAGATTAAAAACTTGTCAAAGTAGAAATATGAAAAAATATGGCCCTCAATTTATTTTATAATGAATTGAATTTTTTTTCTTAAAACTTTGGTATTATAAATTAGGTGAAAAGCAGATTTAAACTTGATAGGGCTAATTTGGTGTTCAAACCTTTTTTTACACTAGAATTTTTATGTATTATGATTATAGCATGCATAATTTGATAGTACACAAGTAGTTTTTAAGGCTCCATTAACTTGAAAATAGAAAAAGTTCCATATTTCATTCATTTGCAACCCATTTTGTAAGATCAGAAATTTCTTGCAACTAGAGGCAATTTTTGTAAACACTATTTAAATCTATATTAAGATGTTCATTTTTCAAAATTACAATATTAAAGTGAAAGATTACCTTCGTATTAATTATTGAATATTTCTACTTTCAATGCATCAAAAATCTTTTATGTACTTGTAATTTTTTGTGACAAGATACAAAGGTTATCTACTCGACCATGCTTTCACCCCAAAACCTAAGTAACCATACCAATTTTTATTGAAGGCAAAAGGTTACGTGCTCATTAAAGCACATTAGTTCCAACAAATAATCATAGCATTGAAAATGTAATATGTACATATTGTCAACAAGTGGGACATGAATTCAAACATTGCCTTTTTTATATGATAAATTAAAACAACTTTTGAAAGATGAGGTGATCAATATCATCAACCTATAGCTCCAAATGCCACAATTAAATTATTCAATGCACCTATCCAAAGAACTCAAGTGATCATGCATCCAAGCCTAGGTGACATGGTAGAATTGGTTAATTATCAAATAGCCTAATAACCCCTTGTTACACCCTTTGTACCAAATAGTTTTGTTACCATATTTGCATTTGGCAATTGTAAGTATGAAGAGGGATATTTTAATAACCATAAAGAAGTTGTAGTAATTTGTGAGGAAAATGGACTAGTAATTATAAGCTATAATGTCATATTAACTACACCAAATATTAATACAATAACCAAAACCATTGTTAGTAATATATCAACCAAATCATTGTTAATTTGTATTAATTTACAGTAAAACAAATCGCACCATTGAAACTTGCCATAATTGAAAGAGATTCTTGTACCAATAGTACTAATTGCAACTCAAATCTCAAACTAATTATGGAGATAACAACTAAACATTGTTATTGCGAAGGCCTTGACATTGATGTAATGCAAAGTTTCTTCAAGCTTTTCATTATTCAAACATAGTGTGTTTGAATCCAACCCCCATCTTGAATTGCAGTATTTTGGATTTCTCTTGAATCTTAAAGAACTTTCAATCTTTTGTGTCTTTCATTTATAATAGAGGATCAGATCATGCTTCGCATATTATCACCAAACTTCAAATTCAAATTATTCTTCATAAGTCCAAGTTTTAGGATCTTGATTCCTTTTCCAATTTCTACTTTGAATGTGTTTCAATACACTTCAATGTTAAGCTCTTTTTTTCTATCTTCTAATTGAGTTCAACTTGGTAGTTCCAATGCAGTCGAACCCCTTCTCAAGGAAACTAAAAAATCATATGATAAGTATAGGGTTTTCCAAGACACATGGGTTACAAGATTTCCTTGGGTTCAATTAATTTGGGATAACTTCCCAAAACTATGTAGAACAAACTTTATGACACCAAAACTTCAAATGGTCTATTGTTCCACAATTGAAAAAAAAATAATAAAAAAATTCCACCTAAATTGGATACTCTCCAAAAGCACATCGGTTGTTGCAAGGTAATTGTTGCACATTAATGTTGTTGTCGATGAATGGTCTTACTACAAATATGCATCCCATAACAAGAACAAGAGGATTTACACAAGGAGAAAAAATATTTACTCAATTTTTTTTCATTGTCAAGATGCATTTGGATTTAATGCAAAGCAAGTGGTTCAAAACAACCTAGTTTTGTTTGGTGAATTTGAATTAATTCTTGGCTTGCCCTAACTTTTGCCCATATTGGAGGTGGTGCATACTTTGATGAAGTTTGTGTAGCATCAAGATGTTTTCATTGTTGAATTTGTGGATGTTGTCAAGCTTGCAAAGGCTAAGTTGTTCAAGTTGTACACTAATCCATACTCACATTTTGAAAATATGGCTTTTGATGTGTTCAAGTTTTTGATCAACCACTCAAATGAACAACTACCTTTAGAGTGGTAGTTTGATCCTACACATCTAGCTAAGATTCTTGGAATGACAATTCATAACAAAAATTTATGATGTGCATGCACTCGAATTGCTAATGGTTCTTGAGATCCAATTTGCCGAAAAGATGTAATTGTAGTGGTGACCAAGGTTTAAGTTACATGCATAGATGTAACCATAATTTTGGTTTAAGAATTGCAACGTATATTTCCAAATAATGAAATCATGAGTGCCATGGGAATGATGTACCCCAATACTAGTTGAACAAGGACAATTATGAGGCTTCTTTTTCAGTCCATTTGGCTTTAAATAATATGCTTTCTACATTGGTAAAAAATCAAAGCTAGAGGCTTCATCCCCCATGGTTAGATTATGTTAAATAAATGAAAAACCTACAAAATTCAAGTTTAATTTTATTTAATCAAGTACCTATGTGCTTAACACATTGAGCCCATCCTTGCCACACTTACTAGAATCCCAATAGGTCTATTAAAGGTGAATATGAGATTATAAATTAAACGTTCCTATTCATCTCTAGAAAAAAACATTCCACTTTGGCATAGATTACTTCTTTTTACAAATTGGTTTATCTACCCTTTTAGGTCATTCCTTCACCATCTTGTAATATATTCCAACTTGTTTAACCTTACTTCCCCGAAGTTAACCAAACTTACACAAAAATTATACACAACCTTTCCTTTAAGATCAAAAACCTTACATAAGCATTCTAAACCTATGCACATTGCACTCCCACAACCTCCATCCCCTTTTTTTAATTCTTTCCAAGTTTTGTGAAAATCCATTCTCCAAATCTTTTCCCCAAGTCTCAAAACATTGTTTTCATTTTTAAAATCCTTTTTCTACCTTCCCAAGATCCTATTTTCTTTCTATACCTAGTTCCTTTATTTATATACACATATCCTTCTCTTTTCCCCAAAAAAATTCCCTTGTTCCCATATATCTTCTTACCTTGCCTCCTTTTTTTTCCTCTATAACTTTCGTAATTCTTCCATAGTTACAAAACTATCTCTACTTTGTGTTCGAGCTAAACAACAAGAGGTAATGTTCTTCATCTTCTCATGATTTTATGAACTCTTTTCTTGTTATTTACTTTAACTCGTAAATGCACCAAAAGGAACTCCACTACTTCATCTAATTATTATCAAGGTTTAAGGAGTTCAACAAAATTGCCTTAACCCTATTAATGTGCCTAGATCTAATTACACACCCTATAATCATTCTATCTTTATCTTCTATGCACAAGATAATTATCTACACCTATTAAAGCCAAATAGTAATTCTCCAAAAACCTTTTAAAATAGAGGTCTAAGTTTGTAAAGGTGACCCCTAATACAAGATTTGGCTACCTAGTAGTTCTTAGTCCTCCCAACTAGTATATATCCATTGTCCTACTCGGCATATGATACCATGGTATAACAAATTTTCAAAAGCTTGATGTGTAGTCTTCTTCTTTTCAATTGACTATGATTCACAATGTTGACCCAATGATGGCTAAAACTTGTGATAAAAACCCAATTTCCAAGTTATGGATGAAGATCAGGAGCTCCCCCATTATGGCACACAAGCTGAGTGAATGCATCAATCTTGTTGAAATTGTTCTAACTCAAGTTTTGGGTTTTGTGGAAGATGAGAGGACTTTCAACAATTTGGCCTACATGAAAACAAGTTATGAAATTGTCTACCAACACATCTTGTTATGTGTTCGCATGTTTGGTTAGAATTTTTTTTAGCCTTCTCTATTTTTCTAGCCTCTTTAATTTTCCATATGAAGATGTTATTCTTCATTGGAAAGATCTTAAGGTGAAGTAGCAATTAGATTGGTAGAATAGTTTTAGCATAGATAATTTTAACAAAAAAAATGTGTTGACTTTTGTAAGTACAAGTCATGAGCAATCATAACATATTTTTATTTTTTTTGTGATAGTCAATGTCATGTAGGCAATCTATTTTATAAGAAAGTGAGCTATGTGTGTTCTCTTGGTGTTGGGTTCGATGTTTCAAACTTGGGTTGTTTGTTGGGCATTTTCTAAGAGGCGGGGGGGGGGGCTTGCAGATCTTCCTTGTTACATGGGCAAGACCTTTGCAATCGATGTTTGATTCCCCTCAAAAGCTTTTTTTTAAATTAAGTTTTGAATAGTTTGATTTAAGCATTGAGGAACCCAAATGTATGGCAAATGTGTTTATGTAGATATTCTTGGTTAGGTGTTGATTGCCAAAACACAAATGTTGTAAATATGTCGATCACCCAAACCTGGATGCTATAAACATGTTGATCGCCAAAAATGCCTACTTTTAAAATTTGATGATTGGCAAAATACATAGACACAACTATTTCTCATCACCTAATAACCGATTTCAGTGAAAAACCCATAGCCAGAAAGCAAAATAAAATAATTAATGGATGCCTAAAATTGCACCCTGGAAAATGGATGTGTAGTAAACTTTGCTCTGCCATGTACATGGCAATTGCATTTCCGGCCTCCACACATTGTTTTTTTTTAAAAACCCCTGGTAACATGGCTAGGTGATTGATTGCAAAATGAATTTGATCAAAATAGTTCCTAGAGAGTGCAGTTAAGTCTCCGGCTGCCACCGACACAAACGCATGAAACCTAGTGAGATTCCCAGCATAGCTTAGCTTGCTAACTTTGGGCCAGTACAAGTGAAAAAGAAGAAGAGAAACCCTGTAAAGGCATCCAGTTTACCTCATCCCAGCCGCCTCGCTAGGGACCTGTACATGTTACGAGTGTACACGTCATGATGCTTGATTCCTTTGAGTGTACACGTCATGAGAGTTGATTCCTTTGAGTGTACACGTCATGATGCTTGATTCCTTTGAGCGTGCGCGTCATGATGCTTGATTCCTTCTTATCATTGCTCTTTACTTTCACAAATAGAAAATATCCCACAATTCAAAGATTTAAAAAATATATACGTAAAGTCCAGAAACGCCAATTGTGATGAAACCCTGTCAAACTTTATAAAAAGAAAGCACCCAAAACAGGGCGAGAAA
>Ga0209208_10011071_pt1 | contig 11602 bp, 10 predicted proteins | sample S1TSphfallax_3_FD_187694 | JGI IMG/M metagenome (GOLD analysis project Ga0209208, IMG submission 187694) | Host-associated microbial communities from peat moss isolated from Minnesota, USA - S1T2_Fd - Sphagnum fallax MG (SPAdes) (version 2) | ecosystem: Host-associated > Plants > Peat moss >...
ACTTCTTCCATAATGGTGTATTGCATTCCAATGCTCTAAAAAAAAGAAAGACAAAAATCTCCATTCCAATGTCGCATTGAAAGCTCCCTCCATCACCAAGTTTGCATTTCCTTTGACAAGATACAATGCACAAAATTGCTCCATCACCAACTTTGCATTCCTTTGACAAGATACAATGCACAAAATTGCAAAGATCAAGAATGCAAGTGCACAAAAGCCATCGCGATGGCTTTTGGCGTCTTGGGTGAAGCCTTAACTAGAAACCCAAAAGACTAGAGGGGATATGACCAGGTGGTAGGCCAAGTTTTAGGGTTTGATTTCCAGGTATGTTTTTTAAAAAAATTTTAAAATAAAATTTTAAAATATTTTTTAGCAAATTGGCTCCAGTCATTTAACACTAATTATATATATTGTTTTCAGAAATGTTGAAATTTTCAAAAGAAAACATTTCCCCTGAAATATATTTCCAGAAGGAAAATAAAGAATCTGATGGAATATTTGGGAATATCTCAAAAATGTGTGGAAATGGAACCTCAAAATTAATTAATTAATTAATTGACAAACATGTGTCGAGTCGAAGTGGCCAAGGCCCTACGGTATATACCCGGGCTGACTCCCGGAGGCCCTCCGGGCATTTACCATCGACACGAATACCCGCCGGGTCTCTTGTGGGGGGTAGGACCCGCCAAACAACACTGTTGCGGAAACACCGAAAGAGCAAAGCCGGTGGGTGGTGAGAGTGCAAGAGTGCGCTTGTGTCGAGAAGTTTTTGCAATCTGAGCTTTTCATGATCTGGAATGTTTTTTCTTTTTTGCAGTTGTGTGATGGGTAGTAGAGGGAGGAGTTGTGTGTGAGGAGAATTGGGAGGAGGGGGAGACGCAGAAGAAGAAAGAAAGAAAGAAAGAAAGAAAGAAAGAGTTGTTTTGCGGGGAGGAGAGATGGCAGGAAGCCAGGAGACTGGGACTTCCCTCATGGATCTGATCACGGCAGATCCTGCGCCTCCTGGGAACCCTGCATTTCCTCCCCTTGGAGTGAATCCGACCCCAGATCGAACCAAGCCTACTCCGCCTCGCAAGTCCACTTCTCAGCCACCCACTACGGACTTGCTTGTTTCCATCAAGGCTCCTACTCCCACGAAGTCTTCGCTCGCTCCTCTCAAGCAGAAGCGGAAGGTGGGCATCATAATACCAAACCCTTTAAATGACCATCTCCCATTTCCCATCATGTTCTTGAACTCTCTCTCTCTCTCTCTCTTTTGGGAGGTTTTTTTTACCTCCTCTGAAGGTTTTGCAGAGCTGCATAGTTGGAAGAATGGGTTTGGAGTATTTAGCCTGGATAGTATCCATGTAAAGAATACTGATTTGGAAGAAGCTCTTGTCGTCTTGCAAACTCTTAATGCTCCTAGTGGTGGATATGCATTGATTGTTCGGCAGATATGGCACAAAAGAAAGGTTTAGGTTTAAGATTTTTTTTGCAAAGGGGATTGATCCAGAGCCCCTTGTTTCATCAGCATATTAGAGATGATCATGAAATTTCCATGGCAATCAGATCCAGATGCGTTTCAGAGTGAATCCTTATGATCTGGAATTTTGCTAGATTTGCAGGATTGTTGCTTGCTAGGTATTGCCAGATGACTGAGTCTTGGCTTATGTCATAAGGAAAGGATTGGGTTTTTGGGTTGTTGTGGTTGCAGCCAGTTTCATATTCACAGCTTGCACGTGCTCTTCAGGAGTTGGCATCAGCAACTGATCAGGTCAGTAAACCACAGAAAGAAAATTTTTGGACTCTTCTTCTACCTCTTGGTGTGTGGTCGTTGCTCATGTTGTGTCATTTCTTCTTGTGTACCTACTCAGCCAATTGGAGGACCAGTAGAGATGGGATACCATATGTGAAAAATATAGGCTGGGCTAAATTGTGCATAATTTTTTCCGCAGAAGTCAAGCCACAAGCTGCTGCACCAAGTCTTCCCGAAACTTGCTGTGTATAGCTCTGTGGACCCTTCATTGGCTCCCTCCCTTCTTAAGGTGTGTGTATGCTTAGCCCTGATTCTTAGCCGATTGTCTAGCTGCCAGATCAGTGCTGAATAGCATCCAGTGATAGGGTAATCCAGTGTGACCTAATTTGCAGTGTTAGGTATATTCTTACAAACTCTTGAGTGGGTGCTCATTATTGGTAGCATAACCTAGCAAGAATACAGGTCTTTTTCTCTGCAGAAGATGAGTACCTAGTTAGTCCAAGGAGAAAAGGTACAATTGATTGTCAAGGGGTTTCACCATAAGACTAGTGGATGAGATTTGTTGTTTTCCTCAAGCTGCTGGATGAACTGCTGGACCATTGCTTAATGGGTTTTGGAAATGCTGATTTTCATTGCTGTATGGACCTTTGTGCAGTTGCATGAGCAAGCAGAGGACAGGCAGGTGCTGCGTTATGTGTATTATTTTCTTGCTAGGCTTCTGGCAGAGAGTGGAGCACAGGGTGTTACACCAGGTGGAGGGATTCCCACACCCAATTGGGATGCATTGGCAGACCTGAATCTGGCTGGTGGAACTGTAGTCACACGTGCAGAGGTGGTTCCTCTGATCATTGCACAGCTTACTGCAGAGGCAACCAATCCAGATCCTGCAGGTATTTCAGTGCCGTTTCTTGATCAGCAAGAGTGTTTTCTTGTTTATAATAGCTGAATGCTACAGACATTGAATGTGCATTATGTATAGTTTAGTTGTGAAGTGTGAGAATCGAGGCCTCTCAGCCCTTAATTTTTATTTTATTTGCAGTCCATCCCCGCCGTATCGCAGCATTGAAGGCACTTAGTTTTGCACCAACAAGCAGTAATGACATTCTGGCCACCTTGTATGAGATTGTTTTTGGGATACTGGACAAGGTTTGTGACCACCCTGTTCCTCTTATTCTGTCTTGCATGAATATTTTCCACCAGCTATGAATGGGGCTGAGGTGTTTTCTAAACTAACTATATGTGCATAGGAATGAGCAATCTGGGATGAGCCTATGGTTTTCCAGGTTGCAGATGCAGGAAAGCTCAGGAGAAAGAAGGGTATCTTTGGGCGCCAGAGTGTGGACAAAGAGGTATGTGTCTTCTGAAACATAAGTTTGCACACAACTGGTAACAATTTCAAACCAGACTCTTGAATACACTGCAAGGAAGGGACCATGTTCTGGATATTTGGATGTCATACAAGTCAGTCCATAAATAGTAGAGTGAAATTGTAAGGGTGTTGGAGAAAGCTTGGCAACTAAGAAATTCTATGTTATCTCTAGCTAGGCTGTAAAACCCTTTCTCATGTGTTGTGCTATGGTTATGTTCATTATTATGTCTTGAAGCTGAATTGGGTTCTGTGGCAGTCTGCATTGCGTAGTAACTTGCAATATGCCGCTCTAAGTACATTGCGACGACTGCCACTAGACTCAGGAAACCCAGCATTTCTGCACCGAGCTGTGCAAGGGTGCGTGAGATTCTCCTTGCACTGAATAAATTGTGACTCCATCTCTTTGTCAGACTATGATTGTGTTACAGATTTCTAATGCATAAAAGTTGAGGAGCATGGGCATGGTAAGCCATTTGCCTAATAACAGGGGTTGCTTCTTTGTCACAGAATTTCATGTGCAGATCCTGTGGGGGTTAGACATGCCTTATCAGTGGTCACAGACTTGGCTGGCCGAGACATGACAGCAGTAGCCATGGCTGTTGGTAGGCTACTCATCAATCCTCAACCCATGGCACATACTTGAGAAGTAGTTTTATGTAGCAACTTAATGTTTTATCAGATTTTGAATTTGAAGGGTTCTTCCTGATTCTTGAGAATTGCGCTTGGGAAAACTGGTTTTTAGCTGTGAGGATTGAGCTGATGTAGGGTTTATGGTTCAGGTTAGCACCCAACTATGGGACTGATTTCTTCATCATGTTTCTCCTGCAGCCAAGCATGCACTTGCTGGAGGGTCATTGCAGGAGGTTTTGCAGATCCATGATGTTCTTGCTCGTGTCTATCTAGCAAGACTTTGTTACCTACTCTCTAGGGCTCATGTCCTGGATGGTAATGAAACTTCTACGAATCATACTGTGCTGTTGTTATTTGTGTGATCATTGAATTATGCACATACTTAGACTACTCTGTGACACCAGATTTTTTTTTCTGTGAGCTTATTACAAATTCCTTTTTGTTTGGGCAGAGAGACCAGAGGTGAAGTCACAGTTTACAACCATTTTGTACCAACTGCTTTTGGATCCAAGCGAGAGGGTTTGCTTTGAGGCCATCACTTGCATCCTTGGCAAGTTTGACACGTCTGAAAGGTTTTAGATTCTGTACAATCTTTGCTTTTGGATCCAGTTCAAGCACCATAGATGTGAGATGTAAATCCTGAAGAAATCTGTTGTCATTGTGTTCTGTTTGATCATCTGTTAACAACCTGTGATCACGTAGGGTTTCTGGATGTCAGAGGCCCCTAACATTAGAGATTTCCAATTGCTGCTCCAAAAGTGTACTCTGTGCTGATGCTTTCCTGAATGCTTGTGATGCTGGCCATCATGCCATGCAATCTAGATCTGTGTGATTCACTGATGCCTCCAACTTGTGATCAAGAACTTTACTGATATGAAGCTTCTTGTGCCAACTTTTGACAACTGAAATGGTAGTAAGATTTCATACATCTTTAGTAAAGAAATTACTTGATTTTGTGCAGCCTGGAAGATCGGGCAAGTGGATGGGGATTGTTGACAACAGCCATCCTCAAGTTTCCAGAGCCTCCATCAGTACCAACAAAAGATGCAAATGCAGCAGCAGGCAAAGATGGCAGTGCACAGAAAGAGGGAATCCCTCCTCGGGGTCCTAAAGATCGTCAAGCTCCAAAGCCTCGTCGCCCTCAACCCCTGATCAAACTAGTTATGCGAAGGTGGGTTGTCATTTCTTACCAAGGACAAGCATCACCATTGTCTGTCATCATCACACTTAAAAGATACTGCCATCACTGTGCTGGATTGCTTTACTGGACACATGATCTTTGCAAGAAGTAAATTCTGTGCGAGCATGTATTGAAACATCTTGTGGGTATTGCAGATTGGATTCAGCATTGAGAAGTCCTTCAAGACCAGTTCTACATGGAGCTGTCAGAATAGTACAGGAGCTCGGAAAGAGCCGAGCTGCTTCAATTGCTGTTCGTGGTTACACTGTTGATGATGTGATCCGGCCTGATGACTCTATGGAGAGTGCTGATGCTAAGGCTGATGAGGATGGAGATACTGAAGGTTCATTGCATCACCATCTGTAGTCTAGTGAATGTGGTGTACTGGTTCCTATCCGACAGGCTTGTGTGGTCACAATGTAGTGCAAAAAGTTTGTGATATGACATTCTGATAGAGTATGGTTTGAGGTTTGCATTCTTGACATGGAGGTTTCATGGGTGTCCTCTGTAGTTCCTCGAACCAAGGCAGCTTCAGCAGCAAGAGGAGAGGAATCAATAGCCAGCATGCTTGCAAGTCTTATGGAAGCAGTTCGAACAATGGTAGCCTGTGAATGTGTTTACGTGCGGGCTGCTGCCATCAAAGCTCTGATTTGGATGCAGAGCCCGTATGACTCTGTAGACGAACTTAAGGCCATCATCACTGGTGAATTGGCAGATTCCTCCTGGCCTGCCTCTTTGCTAAATGACATTGTGCTTACATTGCACGCTCGTTTCAAGGTCCTCTGTCTACTTCCTTGTTTCTTTCCTTGCTGTTGTTATATACCTTGTGGTCTGCATATGTATGGGATTTTATGAGATATCAGGAATAGAGGGGTGCAGGTGATAAACACGTGTTGTTTCGCATCTTGTATTATGTTTAGTTTATGAGGGCAGTGCCATCATGCAGATCAGATCTCATTCCTTGATTACATTCTTCTGTTGCTGTATCTGTTGTGATTTTTGTTGCTGCAAAGAATTTTGTGTTCTGGAAATGATGACCCAGCATCCATGTTGCTTGTGCACAGGCTAGTCCTGAAATGGCAGTTATATTGTTGGACATCTCCAGACTGTTTGCAACAAAAGTTCCAGGAAAAATTGATGCTGATGTTTTACAGCTCTTATGGAAGGTGTGTGGTGTAATTTTGACATTTTTTCGTTGAAGAGGACTAGATGTTTGCTCAATAGAGAGAAAATGTCTTTGGAATTTCAGCATTCCGAGTCTTCTGAATGGTTTGTATAGAGTCTTGTGAAGTGGGGACCTTTTTAAAGGCCACTTGGTTTGTTTTCATTTGTCTTCTCCTCTTTGGGCCTGTTACATTCTGTTCCTTCTTCCCATTCTGCATCCTTCTTTTTTTCTTCTCCTAATTTGCTTTTTCTATGTTTTCATGTTTTGTGCTGTAAGGTGCTAGTCAGTATCATGGCTGAGTCTTCCTGTTGCTTCCAGACTTGGGATAGAAATTCAAGACACAGAGCATGTACAGGCCAACGTATAGGGCATGTGCAGTTCAATGTAGAACAGATGGGATTTGTGACACCAGGCCCTGAAGTAAAAACATTTGCAGGTCCTGACTGAATTCTGTACTTTGTGGCATGCACAGACATGCCTGATAGGTTCAGGGCCTGATGGAAAGCATACAGCATTGGAGGCAGTGACTGTGGTGCTTGACTTACCACCTCCACCACCCCTGGCAATGACTGGTGGTAGATCAGTTGATCGAGCAGACCCAAAATCTGCAATTGCACTTCAGCGATTGGTCCAAGCTGCAGTAAGTCAGGGGTCGCCGTTTGGTCTTTCCATTTCTATTCAGCATTAGTGAGGCGTGGGTTGCTATACAATGGTTTGTTGGATCCTAGACGTCAAGCTTGCCTGTGTGGCATGGAAGACCTCCACATGGGATGTTGACAAGTAACTGATGGAAGGCTATGAGCAGGTGTGGTTTTTGGGGGAGAATGCAAACTATGCAGCGGCTGAGTATGCCTGGGAGTCAACAACCTCACCTAGCACTGCTCTCATGATGCTTGATGGTGACAAAATGGTGGCTGCTGCAAGCTCACGGAACCCTACACTTGCTGGAGCTGTAAGCCGGCTTGAACGCTGTGCCATCAGTGGGAGCTGGGAGGTATGTGTAGCATTTGGGTTGTCCTGGCTCTTTCTTAAATACTACTTACGCCAGAAGTTGTAATTCTAATGCTTTTCAATCATGTTCAATGTGTCTTTATCAATCATTTTGTTCTCAACTCTCTTCTTCCTTGTGCTCTATGTACACAGGTACGAATTATCACAGCTCAGGCACTTGTGACAATAGCTATAAGATCTGGGGAGCCTTACAGGCTCCAGATATACGAGTTTCTCCATACCCTAGCTCTGGGACGTGCAAAAGATAAAGTGCTGGGTGCAGAGCAGAGCAATGGAGAGGACCAAGGTGCCAGTGGGTCTGGACTTAGCTCCATCATAGCACCAATGTTAAGAGTGCTGGATGAAATGTACAAGGGTCAAGACCAATTAATCAAGTAGGATATGATGGCCACTTCCCCTCCCATCATGTCTCTGTTTGTGAATAAGGTACTTCTGTGATTCTGTTCATGATTTTGAGACCAAATTCCTCTGTAATGCAGGGATATGAGGCAACATGATAACAGTAAGGAGGAGTGGACTGACGATGATTTACGAAGATTGTATGAGACTCATGAGCGACTTCTTGACCTTGTGTCACTCTTCTGTTTTGTACCTCGCTCCAAATATCTCCCTCTTGGACCTACCAGGTAATTTTGGTATAGTATGTTCCCTTATGTCTGTATGGATTGCTTTTAGGTTTCAGCTGAAAACCATCGTACTGGGAATGCAGTCTTTAGATGTAGCCCTTGAACAAAATAGTAAACAGAAGATGTGCAATGTGTGTGCAATGTGTTAGGCATCATCCACTGCCCTCCATGTAGGCTTTCTCTATTGTGGGTTTTTTCTGCAATCATGGATATGTATTCATGTTCGACTGTGCAGTGCACGACTGATAAACCTGTATCGCAACAAGCATCGCATTGATGCAACAGTAGGCACCAAGGACCCAGCAGTTGCTCAAGGAATATCAGACTTGCTGGACAATGGGATAGCACACATCAGCTACCCTCCTGTCCACATTGAAACTGCACAGCCACCTCTGGCTACTGACGAGATGTGGGCTGCCAATCAACCTGGCATGGATCTGGTAAGTCCTTGGTTAGCAGGTTGGTGTCTATCTTGCAGCAATGTAGCTTCAAGATCTTGTGTATATCACAGGTGGTGCAAGTGTCTTGTAAGATTATGACTGCATTCATTGCCATGTTATCTTCAAAGTAATATTGTAGAGACTTCTCTGTAATCTCATAGATATCTGGTGTAGCCCTGGTATTGGTCCCTCTGCCTTCACAGAAATGGGTTCAAATCTCTACAGGTGAATGATTTTCTTGTGGGAGGTGGAACGGATGCCCCTGAAGAGGAGGAGGATGAGGATGAAGTGGAACCCTCCAGGCCTTCTGTTACATATGATGATATGTGGGCCAAGACACTTCTTGATGCCTCTGATGAGGTGGGTCAAATGAGGAAGACTCTGCTTGGGAACAAACTGCATTTGTTATGTTCTTGGTGCATCTACTCTGTGGACTGTAAAGGGGTTGAAAGGTAGTAACGGTATTGTGTGCGGGTACAGGATGATGAGGGGCAACTATCAGAATCATCATCACCAGAATCGACGGCATCATCAAAGTTTGACAGTTCACGCTTTCCATCTTTATTTAGTGGAGGCCCATTCTCACATCCTACACGCCGGGTATGTCTGCAGATTTGACAAAGAGGCTTCTTTGCAGTACATCTTTTGGAATGTCACTATTTGATTGTGCTATGAAGTGCATTCAGATGGCTTCCTTACACTTTCTTTTGTATTGAAGAGGCTTGTGTTTGTTGCTTTTCCCTGGGTATTGAAGTTGTGGAGATGATATCTGCAGGAGGATGATCACAAACCACACAGGTTTGGCTCCCATATCTCTTCAGCTTCAGCAGTACGGGATGTCTCATCCAAATCTGACTCTCCGAAGGTAATCATTGTGCAAAGTGTCACCATTGGTTTCTTTAGTTTCAAAGAAAGAAAAAACAGCAAATGCTTCTGGGCCAAAGTTTCCAGAATATTCATGCTCATCAAGTTGGACCATCTTTTGTATACAGACATCTGGTAGAAAGGTTTCCCCTTTCTCTAGGATGGACTCCATGGCCTCTGATAGTCCTGCACAAGATTCCCCTAGGCAGAGTGTGGATGATGGTCAGAGCGACGACACACGCCAGGAGCCACAATTTGGCAGAGCCTTGTATGACTTCACTGCTGGTGGTGATGAAGAGGTAACTTTCTTGCTCCAGAGAAAGTTTCTTTCATTGTTGTGTTCAGCTTCATGAGTTTGACCTTGTTAACTCTCCCTCCCAACACATATGCTGAGACTAATGAAAGCGTGTTATTTTCTTGCAGCTGAATCTCACAGCAGGAGAGGAAGTAGAGATTGAGTATGAAGTTGATGGATGGTTCTCCGTAAGTACACTCACTGCAACTTACAGATATTTACTAAATTGTTTTCAACCAACTCAACACCTTTCTACCCACCAGCCTGCTGTTGACAAGTTGTGGTATGGTATAATGCAGGTGCGAAAGAAAAGACCAGGGAGAGATGGCAAGTTAACGGGTCTTGTTCCAGTGCTTTACGTGACTACGTGAGCCATCATGCATTGCAGTTTCCTGTTTCCTGAGTTCATCTTTGCGTTGGAGCTGCAAAGTCAGCATGTTCTGCTGTTGCAGCGGTTTCTCTTGGTAAGGATGGATTGACTAGCTGTAGCCATTGAAATCTGTTTAGCACGAGTTAGTGGTTCAGGCTTGATACTCCTAGATCTTTTGCATGGCACTGATGGATATCATGGCCTGGTTGGAGCTCTGTTCCTGAACCCAGTGGGTTGTGATATATTGTCACAATAATCGGGAACCTTATTATGACTGTTCAGAATTTTTGTGGAAAAAAGCCATTTGAGGGTTTGACAGAAAGGCATTTTTCCTGGTGATGTTTCTCCAGAAGTCAACACTTTGGCTCATCGTTTCACACAAGCTCTGGAGTTGATATAATATACTACTGGCTTCAAAGATGCTGTTTCATTTTGGTGCCAAAATAGAAATGAATCATAGTCTAGGTTTCTTTGTTATGCCAAGATTATGAGCAAAGCTTGCACAATTTCAGAAGATTTCAAATACAAATTTCTGTTTCTAATTCTCATTTAACTTTTGCGTTTTTTTCAAGTTTTTTCTGTCTTCTTTGTGTGCGGGACTCTTGTTAGATGCTATTGTAGGTTAGTGACAAACCATACTTGTCATTGGAATCTTCAAACTGGTTATATCAAAGTTCAATAATTTTTTTACTTAACAAATTGAGAAATTTTAATTTTTCAAAATTCATGAAAACTGCACAAAAATTAAGAATTAATTAGTGAAAAAAGAAACTGTAGCTAAAAGTCTAGAACCCCTTGACTAAAACCCTAAACCTAGACCTTACCTATCACTCTAGGCCTATAGACCCCTATGGATGAGAACCGGATTTGTTACCCTCCATTACCCTGCCTGGGTATCAACTTGTTGAAAGTTCTTTTTTTATAGGGGCTGGTTCTCGAGGGCTGGTTCTCACTCCAATTGAGATACCCAGAACCCATCCTGGGGCATCACCACTGATGACATCCGTCGGTTCTCATGGTGACAACCGACCTGAGACCCTGGGTCAGTTCCCAAGTGTGTTAGACTTTGCACAATATTGCTCATAACCACGGTTCTCAAAAGTCAAATTTGAGACCCCATTTATATATATATATATATATATATAGTTATGGTTCTCAAGAATTGAAAAGTTTAAAAAAAGCTGCCCAAAACACCACCGGTTCTCTAATGAAACCCAGAGGTTCTTTGAGGTTTTTGAAATAACACTAGGATGTGGGGTTATTTGGATTCTGATTTTATTATTATTATTATTATTATTATTTTGTGAATGTACAAGAATATTCTAAAATTTGTTGAAATAAAATTCAAAATTGATTTAAATTATTCCACACATATGTGTCAAAATTCCCATTACCAGGGTTACCAAAGAGAGCCTAGGGGGAATGATGGAAATATTAGGCAAGGAATATTTATTGTTTTTTTTATAAAAAAAATTTCTAGTTTTATTATCTAATATGTAGCCAAAATTTGGCTAAATTATTTTTCTGGATGATTTCCATTCTGGCTATATAACAAAACCGTGGAAAAAGGAAACCCTAGTGGTGTGGTGTGGGGGTGATGCAAAGGGTGGGGTTAGCAAAGCCAACAGACACGATTATGGGATTCTAGTGAAGAAAAAAAACCCCCTTGATCCTCAACCGGTTTTGTTTTGTTTTTTTCTGGTGATTGGGGTTGTTTTTGCCTCATTATTGTTTTTCGTCAATTGGGTTGTTGTTGTTTTGTGTCTGTTGTCCTTGTGTGTGTGTGTGTGAGAGAGAGAGAGAGAGAGAGAGAGAGAGAGAGAAAGAGAGAGAGAAAGAGAGCCAAAAATTTGAAAGAAAAACACCCACAAAATTTGCAGATCACTTGAATTCCAAATTTGGTTGCAAAATCTGTTT
>Ga0209208_10011072_pt1 | contig 11601 bp, 5 predicted proteins | sample S1TSphfallax_3_FD_187694 | JGI IMG/M metagenome (GOLD analysis project Ga0209208, IMG submission 187694) | Host-associated microbial communities from peat moss isolated from Minnesota, USA - S1T2_Fd - Sphagnum fallax MG (SPAdes) (version 2) | ecosystem: Host-associated > Plants > Peat moss >...
CTAAACCTAGTGAATATAAAAAATCAACTAAACAGAAAAAAAGGAATCATTTTCCTTGTTGCCCTTTTAAAATGGATTTTGTAGCCTTCAAAATTCTTATGTCATATATTATTTGATAAAATGCATTATATGAACATTGCCAAACATAGATGTATGCATTACTTATCCATGAAAGAAAATTGAAGTCAAATGCATTGTTTAATATATATATATATATATATATATATATATATATATATTGATCCCATTAAGATGAAATTTATGATTAAAACCAAATTAAAATTATTTAAAAGGACCCAAAAAGACATTTATATTATATTCAATTTATTTTTAGATTTTTTTAATAGATTATTAACATGACGTCAATCTAGTTATAGTCATATACCAATCCCTTATAATCATGAAATAGTAAATGTAATAAAAATCCAAAATAGTCCTTTGTAGTCCTTTTTTTGTAAGATTGTCCTTTTGGGTACCTTGATTGTGAATATGCCCAACTTGCAATTTGCAATTATAAATTTTCAACTATTGAAGTTATTCATCAAAGCTACTTATTGTAGGTTGTAACAATGTAATTCATTTATTTATTTGCATTATGCAATGGGTTATTTCAAAGTGTAATGGACATCATGTTTCTATAGCCTATTATTAACTAAACTATTGACCTCTAAATTAGGAGTACCTCCTAGCACCCATGGGCCATGAATAATTTCTAGCACTTAAAAGTTTAAGGTCTACATGGTCGTTTAGACCTATTATATGGAATTGCATCCTACCTACAACTTACATTGCTTAAGCCTTGTAGTTTAACAATTGATTTGAAATCATGTTGGTGCAATTATGCAACAATTAAAATATTTGCAATGGTGTAATTTGCATTACAAGTTGTAATGGTCCAACGTATTATGTGTATACATTGTAAATTTTATCATTAAAGTTGAGAGTTTTAGATTTTGTTGTTGGACAACCTATAAACATGTGCCATACAAGCTCCCTACTTGAATTGATTTTGATTTGGATTTTGTAATAGTGCAACCATCAAATAATGAATCCTCAATTATGTCATGTTAAGTAATTCTTCCAAATGAACTTCCAAGCTTTGTTTGAGCTTGTTGTAATTGGGTAATGGTTCATGGGTTATAAGGGAGGCCATCATATGTAAAAATTAAATAAGCATTTCAAAATTCAAACTTGCATTTTGCTTGAAATTAAAAGGTTTATGACTTTGTCTAAATTTGTAATTGAACATTGATGCCTATTCCTTTAATATGTTGTAATTGGTTTTAGTCTATTGTTGACACACAATATCAAAACAAGTCTTTCATGACTAGAACATTATGCAGTTAGGTCTTAATGTAGTTATGTAATCAATCAACTACCTTTAGCTATCTTTGTGATTACATTGGACGACTGCAATATACCTACATGATTACAATGGTATTTAAAGTAGGTACCTAGCTAGTACCTATTTAGCTTAGGTATTAGGTTTACTTAAAATAATACCTACTTTAGATCTATACTAGTTAGGTAATTACCTTAGATACCTACCCAGTAAGTACCTTGCTAATAACCATTAAGTAGGTAAAAGGTACCTAGTATGCACCTACCTTAGATATGTACTAATTAAATAATAAGTACCTATTACTATGTACCTACCCCACTAACTAGGTAGTAGGAACCTACTTCACTACGCACCTAACAACTAGTAGGTACTTAAACTACTAGGTCATAGCTATGTATTTATTTATGGTAGGTACATACTAATTCCTTACCCACCTTGGTACATACTACCTACTAAATAGGTGCCTACTTTGGCTAGGTGATTAAACCTACCAAGGCACCTACTAATACCTATTTTAAATACATACTAGTGAAATATGTACCTACCCCACTAACTACCTAATTACTAGTAGGTCTTTACTTATTTAGTAGGTAGCTATTAATAGCTACCTAGGTAAATATGTACCTTGGTACCCAAGCTACTACATAGAACGTATGTATGTACCTAGGATAGGTATGTACTAGTTACTTACCCACCTTGGTACATACTACCTACTAAGTAGGTATTTATTTTAACTAGTTGTCTAAACCTTTCAAGGTACTTATTAGGTTACTAGGTGAGTGCCTTAGCTAGGTACATAGGCTAGGCTACTAAAGTAAGTTAGAAGAAAATGGTTTATGATAATATGGCAACAACTTTTATCATGTTTAAAAAATGTAGTGTAATGGTTATGGATTTCATCCCTCAATGTGGAGGTGAGGGGTTCATGTCCTCACAATTGCAACCTAGTCTTATAAGGCTAAATAGGCTAGCCCACATTCCTAGGTAAGTTAGGGCCTATGTTTTGAGTGTGTAGGTTAACTTTTTTGCCTAACAAAACCTAAGCTTACCTAGCCTAAGCTACTAGGTTAGGAAAATAACATATTAGCCATGTTTTTCATGTAGGTATTTTCAAAAGTCATAGTCATAAAACATGATGTGTCGTATTCAACTACATAGTTAGGGCCTATGTTTTTGGCATGTAGGCTAACTTTTTAGCTTAATAGAACCTAAGTTTACCTAGCCTAGGCTACTAAAACATATTAACCATGTCTTTCATGTAAGTAGTTGCAAAAGTCATAGTCATAAAACATGATGTCTCATATTCAACTACATAATCATGTAGTCATGGATGTCCCAAATGACTAACAACCTAATCATGGATGGATTGTGACTTTAAAAGGAAAAAATATTATTTGTAGCCAATTTTTGGAAATAAAAACTATATATTACAATTAAAAATTTATATGCAAGCAACATTTTTCAATTGTAAATAACATTTTTTAGTTACAAAAATTGATTGTAAATGATTTTATTTTTTCTATTGTGAGGTTTATTTTGTGAAGTCACTTAGTAGGTTGTTGTGTTTATTGAGTGATCCCATTAGACAATAGTTCCTAAAATATAGTGATATATATATAATTTTTATTTTTAAAAAAAAATTGCTTGCCCTTTTGTAGCCATGGCATTATCGTTAGTTGTCCTAAAAAATTTCAAACAATTTTTTTCCCTAATCACATCCCCTTCAATCCATCCAATGTTGTAAGTTTTAACTACCAAAACCCTTTGCTTACTATGTGGTTGTTGATTTAACGCAAGTAGAAGTATGTCTAGTTAATAGAAATAACAAGAAGATGTATGAACTTAATCATTATTTCTAAGATTCATAGGTAGCAAATTTGGCTTGGGCAAAATCTATTATTAGTGTTAATGGGAGGGTCACATAAGTCAAGTGCAAGGTTTATAATGTCATTGAAGGGAGGGATAAACTACTAATGCCCAAATTGGATCCTTTAAATTGAAACATGCTAGCCAGAAGGCCACAATTACTTATGTGGGTGTGGGAGTAGGGGATTTCTATTATCTAAAGTTAAATTAACATGTGTTCAATGAAAAACTTTATGTGCAAAGAAGAAGGGATTTTGTTTAATAACATGTTGTTGAAGGGGTTATGATGGAAAGGAAAAACAATTGGTCCAATTTGTGCCTAATTTCCATTTACTTTCCTAGGGCAATCCCATGACTAAATATGAGTAGATGCAATCATTGTTTGCATTCCTCAAAATGTTAGACTACCCATCCAAACATTAGAGTGATTGTGTTGGATGAAAAATTGTTAAATCTCTATATAATATGATATCATTACTACAAATGTGTATGCAATTCATTAGTCCTTGTTCAATGGACTAGTGAATCCATTGGATCGCCATTAGGTCTTGTTCAATGGAACCAATGAAATCACTCAAAATTTAATGAAAACACTTAGTAACGGACAAATTTCTTGTAGTATATTGAATGCCATTAAAATGGTTATTTGACCTTTAATCAACTTCTTGAACACCTAAGCAAGAACTTTTTAATACTCACTAATTATTAAAATAGTCAGTTTTTTTTATAACCACTTAATATCATGTTAAGGTAAGTTTTAGGGTTTAAGTTGTTTTGTTATACTTCAAAGCATGGAATCATGAAAAAATAATTAATTGTTTTTTGAGTAAGTAAAGAACACATAATTTGTTTTGGCACAATGTGTTGATGGGCACAAATTTTTTTATGATGATAGCTTGAACAACTATGGAACTTTCTTGCATTGCAATTTAAAGATATTAACGTACCTAGTTTAAAATCATGTATTCACACCTGAATGTATTTGTAGAGTATCATTTTTTTTCATTAAACCACATGGCTATGACTAGGTATTTCCAAATTTAATACTAGGTATGTAGGATTTGTAGCTGGTTCTTAAAAATATTTATACCAAGTAGGTTAATTTTCAATACCTTGCCCTTGACTCAACAAATTACCCAAGTCAATTTTCAATACTCAACCAACACTTATAAGGACTTTTGAAAGGGCTATAATGGGAATGTAGGTCAACCAATTGGCTCTTTCTTCACACCTTCATTCCCCTAAAAACCCCATTTTCAATCCTTATTTATCCATTTTCCACTTCTTGTGCCTAACATGGTGTGCCTTCTTCTTGAAGAGGCCAAGAGGGAAAAGACTAGTGCTATGCAAATAAGTTTAAATACACATATATTCATTGCATATAACCAAGTAAATGAAAAAATCTATTTGTTGTGTAAATAAGTTTTTTTACATTTACCTTTTTCACTATGTAATTTATTTATTTTTTGCATTTAAGGGGTGGGATTCATATAACTCCAAACTTATGCCCTAATCAAAGATCTTCAAGGTAAGACCCATAAGTGGAATTCTTTATTTTATACTTGCCCCTCCTTTTTACCCCTGGGCCCCATTATTATTATTTTAAAAAAATATTACCACCCTTATCCCTAGTAACCTACTTTGGGTTATAATACCATGATACAATTTTCAAAAACCATTCAAATTATTTAAAAATATTACAAACATCCCATGCTTAGATGAAATCAAGTTCTTTGAGTTCAAATCTAACATCTTTTGGGTGTAACATGACCATTAATTAGGGTATGCAAGTATATGTGCACAAAAAAAATTTAAAATCAAAATTTAGATGGGGCAATGATACGGTTGTAGCACAATTTTTTTTGTCTGGGGACCCTCTGGCCTCAGGCTCGCTTTAATTTCAAGAATGCCTGAGCCTGAGGGTGTTGCGCAGAGTAAAATATTGATGGACTTTTGGGGTGATTTTATTTTTAGTTAATTTTTCCCGTGATAACCCTTGCATACTCACAAGATACCCACAAGGTATAATGGGATTTCAATTTCCAAAATGCCCCATAGAATCTTTCACTTTGATTACATTAAAAGGCATCCTTGTTTACACCAAATGATTTCATGGAATTTTGAAAAAATTTATTGATTGCAATGAAAGAGATTTAGTGAGAATGCAATGAATTCACTCGTCTAATGAACAGGGAATAATGAATTGCACCCACATTTTGTAATAGTGTTTTCCACCTACACTAAGAATTTCTTTCAAAGTTTAGGGTTTGAAAGAAACACATCCATGACTAGCTAAGAGATCTTGTTCCGTTACCAGACTCTTGACCCTTGAGTTGATCTTTGATTTTAGGCTTGCCTTTCTCTTATTGAAAAGCTCTGCTGAATGAATCTAAGGGTGACTTTAGACAAGGGGTCCAAGACCAAAAAGTGGCAAATTGAGGCTAAACCTACATGGCACTTGTTTTGGAGGGGAAATCAATTGGTTTGGCCCAGAAAACAGTGCTAAAAGGAGTGCTCCTCATTTCATATCTCATTTTATAGCCAAATTTGGCTACATCTTACTAGGGATGAATACATTCTACTATTTTTTCCTTTGACATTATAGTACAATTTGGGTAAGTCCTCTTATCAATGATGGGCAGTCCACTTACCTCACCAAATTGAAAAATAAAATAAAATCCCCTAGTCAAGATTATTGTTGTGCAGTAGTTATTCCATTGTGAGAGAACCTCTGGTCATGGTTTTAAAATTATAAAAAATATTTGGAGATTCTTCAAGTGGGGGGCCCCGACTCCTCCTTCTTCCACTGTTTTCTACTTGGACTCACATTTGAATCTTTCAAGGAGTTGGGAGTGCATCAACACTGATGTTGTAGAGGAGGAAAATAACGAGGTTTGAGTTCAATTTTTTCAATTTTTAAACTTTTCAGTTTCCATTGTAGCACAGTTTTTCCAAAGTCAAGAACCTCCAGGTTAATTAAAAAAACTAAGTCCAATTCCATGTATAAACTACACTCCCCAATGCTAGAGATCATAGGAGTACAAAGTTACTCATAAAAGTTTGCAACAGATTAAAACAAGGGGTTTATGTAAGTATGATGTTCAACAACTAAAGAAAAAAAAGAGTTCAGCTTATTTATTAGTTTTTAAGAAAAATCAACTTTGTTGACATTCAAGATGGTATTTTTTTTTCACCCCGCAAGGTTCCAATTCACTACTAATGAACCTCATACAAGATTTGCAGTTCAGGGTCACATACTGAGCACTGGTGGAGATGGGCAGGGAATCTCCATCACAGCAGCCTAATGGAAAGCCAAGTGACATAGGGTGTTGTTTCTTGCTACATGGGTACGCCCTTTTCCATTGGAGAGAGCTGCGATGGTGTTGAAAATATGGTAATGAATCAATTTTAAGAACTCTGGGAACACGGCCCCATTTAAAAACAGATGCCACTTTGTGATGAGTCACGAACGATTGGACTCAGAGCTCCTGCGCTTGGTCAATGCATGAACTTGACTTGTAGAGCTGTGAGGTGACGACGATGAGCACATATAGCTGGAAAAGAATAATGGGAAGCTGGATCTGTGATCGCTGATCACAGCAGCAGCCCAATGGAAAGATGTCATTACGCCACATTAAAAAAACACTTCCTAAAAGAAACCCTACTTGCTAGGGACCATTTATGCCAATGGGCTATAATAAATCCGGGGCATGATGGAGATGGGCAGGGAATTATTATAATATGTACGTAATAAGAGTTGACAGTAGAGAGTGGCAGCAGAAAGCAGGTGGTGGGTACCAGTTTGCAATAAATGTTTTACACTTTCTCAAAACCAAGGCGATAATTAGCTCCATGATTTTCATGTTTTTCCAGCTGCAGCCTCCGAAAAGACGCCCATTGACATCACTAGCAAGGAATTTCACGACCACCCATCGCCTTAAAGCCGCCACTTCTCCAGTGAATCAACTATATAGCTCATTAGCGTCAAGTTGAAATCCCTCCCAGCTGCTTTTTGATCACCAGCGTTGCAATCTGTTGTGAATCCTCATCTAGATCTCTAGAAGACGCTATAACCGCCTGCAGGCACCAAGTCAACTGTCCAGCTGTCTCAGTGGCAATCTTGAAGGTCGGTGATCAAGAGGAAAACTCTCAGGAAAACTCTCTCAAGAGTTTCATAGGCTGCAATTGTAGCTTCTTCCTACAATTGTACACAGCTCCTGGTTTTGCCCAAATACTGGGCCAAGAATAGGATCAGGAACCAGTTACCAGACCAAGAATTGGATCCAAAACAAGCCTAGTGTTGGCTTTCAGCCAGGTCTGGGTCTGCGGCTGGATCCAGGTCTAAGAACCCCGACCCAGCAAGTCTGCATGAACCCAAAATCGGCCTAGAAACAAACCCGGTGTTTCTACATGGGACTTGGACCCAGCCACTCTTCATGGATCCAAACTCGACCAAGAACTGGACTTGATGAATCTTGAGGGGTTTTGTTGCAGGGTCTGTTTATTAGGGTTAGCTAGGGCCTAGTGTCTTAGATTTAGATAGTGTTTTAAGGGTTTCTAGGTTTTAAGGTTCTAGGGTCATAAGTCTTCTTAGCTTTAAGCTTTAATGTATAAAGGTATAGCCAATGAGAGCCTTAAAATTGCCTTCATGTATGTAGTAGTGATGTTCCCTAGTTTGCTCCCTATGTTGGATAGAGGCCTACTAAATAGGGTTCCATGTGGGGTGTAGACCATTGTTGGCTAACTATTCCTATTTTGTTCCCTATTTATTATTTTTGGGAACATGTTGAAGAACTCTATAGGAACTTTGCAAACATGGTGGAAACACTTCGGAAAGACAAAAATCCAAAATCGTTTAAAAATCAACTTTCAAACCATCCACAAGAATAAGCTGGAACCAGCCTTGGCTTAAATTCAAACTGAAGATTCAATTAGTGGTAACTTTGCTTTCTGGTTGGGAAGTGTCTCTGTCTTCTTTACTTCTTATCATTCTTTTCGTTTACTTTAAAAGTTGGACCCTTATTGAACTTGGAATTGTTTGTTAAAAAATATTTAACCCAACCTTGGAATTGATAGGTTTTAATTTTGGAAAATATTCTTTAGACTTGGAACTTAGGGGTCTTCCATTTCTTAAAAAACTCTAAACCCAAACTTGACAATTTTTGTAAAAAGCAACGACTAATGAACATTAGTTCTTATTTAATAGGTTAGAGTGAACTAACAGCCACCATTGCACCATGATGGATGGATGAATGGTAAATGATTAGGAATGAGGTTTTTTGGTCAAGTTTTTGTCCCTAGTTTACCATGGTGATTAGGTCCACTATTTCTCTTACTATGTACCTCCTAACAACCTGATTGACCCATAATCAAATTGTTAATGATTAAACTACTTCTTGTTAGTAAATGTTAAGTAGTAAAGTTATCCATTATTTATGAATAAATCATTTATTTAATTGGTAATTGGGTGTAAGAAACATATAATAAATTATTAGATTTCTATGGTAATCCCACCTCCCTCAAATGAATAAATAATATAAATAGTATAAACAAATCCATCATAAAATTATTTTACATATAATCTTTTTCATCTAATGATTAAAAATATTTTTTTCTCACTATCTATTTATATATTATGGACTTACATCTTACACAAGGAGGTACTAGAATTAAGTTAAATATTAAATCAGTTGAGATTGTGGTTCATCTATAATTGAATCATAACAAAAATGTAGTGGATGATGCACTAATGGGTGCTAGTTCATTCTTGCCTTATTGAATCATTGAAATGAACTAGCTAGGTGGAACCCTGGTTAAGTAATAAGGATGAATTGTTGTAGATTATGTTTTTTAAGGCATATTCATCACTACAAAGTATCACATTCAAGAAAGCAAGTAAAGATGATGAAAACCTTTCAAACATCAATAAAACAAAGCACCTAACAAAGGGGGAGAATAAAAATACAAGATGGAAAGACAAATGTTTTGGTGAACAAAAGTTTTTTTCCAAAGAAGGTGAATTGCAAGGGAACATGGACAAATCAAGTATCCCCCCCTTGACAAATTGCGAGAAGCATATATAATAAGCAGAGGGGAGGAACACTTGAAAAAAGTCTTAATTTACAAGAACCTTCACCCTATTGCCACTAGGGGGGAAAACTCCCATGCCATCTTTAAGTGGGTTTAGAAGGATAGCAAACTTGAAATATTCGCTCCTATGGCCTTTAATAAAAATGGGCAAAAGTCCAATAGAAACCTAAAGGTTATGATGAGTTAATTATAGCCCAACTCCCTAGATTGGTTGTTGAAGCAATGCCCTCTATAGAATTGAGGCTTAACCTTCCATTGGAAATGGGGAGACAAACCTATAGATGGATTAAGGCATTTTCAAGGCACTTTAAAAAGCCTAGGCCCAAAGGCTTTCAAAAAATTCCCAACACGGCTAAATTGAAAGTGCTTAGTTAGCATTGAAAACTCAAAAGAAGGGGAAAACAACAAAACAAATAGGAAAGCTTGTGAGCGAAACACTAAAAGAAAATCCAAAATTCTACCTAGACATCCTTTAACTTTGTGAACATATCAACATAATGAACATCCTCACCCAAAGCCTCCTACAAGAAGGATGAAAGAAACGAACCAGAACTAAAAGATATGTTCAAGATCATAATCTTATCAACATGGTAATTTAACAACTAGTTGAAAGGGCGAACCTATGATATAAGCCAAATAGGGCCCAAGCTAAACATTTATGAAACTAAATGACCAACCCCACATAGACCAATTGAGAAGCAGAATAATCAAAAACAAAGGTAACAACATGGGTAGGGTTGAGAATATGGGTGTTGTCAACCAAAAAAACAAAAAGACATGAAAGAAAAACAAACAAGGAGCAAATGCAAAGCACAAAAGTGAGGAAACACAAAAAGACGTTTAGTAAATGGGTCACCCTAATGCATATTTACAAATGAAAAGATGATAGACAAATTTCTTGTTGGAAAGTGATGATTAATGAACAAAGGAGGCTAAAAGGCGTAAAAAAAACAAACAAAGGAAAAAAGTTGAAACAACTTACCTCTCTCGTTTAAAGCTACTAGAAAATGGCCTTACACGAGATGAACTTGAAAACGTTTTTCACATCCATCTAAAACATCACCCAATTGGAATGAATGTTCAAAACGATTCAAATTCTATGGACCATTGTTTCGCAACCAATTTTAATAGTCTTGCCAATTTGATGCAATGACAAATGAGAAAAAAAACACCTCATAAAACTAAAAACATAAAACCTTACACATTAGTCGATAAAATACCTCACCTATTGTAATCGACCAAATGCCACCTAAAGGTTTCACCTTGCATGGAACTCAAATGTTATTGTTAATGTAAACACATGTAGATCATGAGGCCTAGGAGGAGGGAGAGGGTTCTTGTTACTTATAATAGTCATTAAGAGCGTGATGAAGCAAAATTGTCTCCCATTTTTAAAAGGAAGTTGATTGAAATAATAAATTCCCTCCCACTCTTAAGTAGTGGCCATAAGATGCCTCCTCATTTCTAGGTTGGATATTTATTGATATATGGTGGTGCCCTTCAATTTGTACATAAGATAGCAAATTCCTCCTAGTGCTATAGAGCAGTGGGGGCAAACAATTAACACCAACACTTGGAAACCAAAATTTAATTTGTAAATTTATACCCCGTCCCCATTTGTATAAACCTATAACTCACACATTAATTGGCTATATATATGTATGGCCATTTCTTTGGATAGTAATGTCTAGTGAATTAGTATATTTGAGTTTTCAGATTTCAAACCGGAAAATTAGGTGCCAATGGACAAAAGAAAATGGTTAATTAATTAATTAATTAATTAACTAATTAATATAAAATGGCTAATTTAATACCTAAAATAGTCTAAGTTTACACTTGAGAATGGGAGGGCCCATAGGTGAAGGGGTTTCTTTTAAGGCTTTTGTGATGTAGCCAAAGTGGGGATTGTCCAAAAAAATATTTTAGCCAAATTTGGAACATATTCGATATTAAAGTAGGACCCAAAAAAAAAATCCTTTTAATATTCTTGGTTACCTTACTAGAACTCATCATAAATACCTGGCAATTTGGGAATTTTTTTTCTTCAAAATCTGGAGAATTTGAGTCGTTTTCTTTCCATGAAAAAACCTTTTAGAAGGTTCGAAATCATATTTTTTTCAGGTCCAAATTTGAACCAAAATTCGCCATCAAAAGAATTATTAGTGAGGTGGAACTAGGAGGCATTACATCTTAGGTTACCAAGGTAACCTAAGATGGAACCTTGGTAACTCACTCAGTTGTGTCATAAGAGGGTAGATGGATGGATGGATGGATGGATGGTGAGGTCATGATGGGAGCTCTTG
>Ga0209208_10011073_pt1 | contig 11601 bp, 7 predicted proteins | sample S1TSphfallax_3_FD_187694 | JGI IMG/M metagenome (GOLD analysis project Ga0209208, IMG submission 187694) | Host-associated microbial communities from peat moss isolated from Minnesota, USA - S1T2_Fd - Sphagnum fallax MG (SPAdes) (version 2) | ecosystem: Host-associated > Plants > Peat moss >...
AAACCTAGAAACCATAAACCCTATCTAAACCTAAACCCTAACCCCTACTTAACCCTATGATCTGGACCTTGTAAAAAAATGCCTTTTAAGACTTATCAGGTTTGGTTCTTGATGAGGTCCAAGTCTATGTAAACTTGTCAGGTTCGGTTTTAAAAGCCCGGTTTAGGTCCATGTGAATTTGTTGGGTTCGGTTCTGGATATGGACCCAGCTGAAAACCTGAAACCAGCCAACATTGATTGGAAACACATGACTAGAAGACAATATCCTTCAGTACTAAATGATTGGAAAGCAAAGCATGTGGGGGGACATGTAGCGTTGTTGTTTAGCGTTGTGAGGTAGTTGCAAAATACTCCATACATTTGATCAGGAGACACCATTTGAACATCACCTTTTAAACTGCCCATCTCTCAATGACAATTGATATGAAAAGATTGAGATTTGATCCACAAACTGGTTGAATATCAGAGCAGTGAGTGAGCCACTGAGCACATTAGCTTTCCAGAACGTCATTCTCAACATTGGGTGTAGATGGAAGTAGAATGTAGCAACGAGCCTAAAGCACAGAATCGTCATCTCAACATTGGGTGTAGATGCAAGTAGAATGTAGCAACGAGCCTAAAGCACAGACTTGTCATCTCAACATTGGGTGTGGATGCCAGTAGAATGTAGCAACAAGCTTAAAGCACAGACTTGTCATCTCAACATTGGGTGTAGATGCCAGTAGAATGTAGCAACGAGCCTAAAGCACAGTTCCAAGAGAACATGATTGGCAGGAAAAAAGACACACAAAAAGCACTTGATGTTGCTTGAAGTCTTCCATGAAAATTCATGGGTGATAATGGAGTGCTTCCACATAGAATATCCAGTAGGAAAAATTTGGGTTTATGTTCAGAGTTCAGACCATTGTGGTGGTGTGGTTATTAGAATGTGAAACAGATACCCCTCGGTTATCAACCTATATGATTACTTACCCCAGTGTGGGTGAGAAAAAACAGGGATTTTAATAGAACCTTAATTCTCGATCATTTTGAATTTACAAAAAAAATCGTCATTCTAACCGTATGTTATATGTTGATTTGTTCATGAAAATTGTTGATTGTTTGATGTTTCTGAAAAAAGCAGAACTTGTGATTCTCTGATTGTGATTTTCACAAGGGACACTACTTTGATTCTGAAATTATACAAGAATTGGAATCACTGGTTATATTAAAATCAAATACCATAGTACCTGGGAAGCCTCAGCACCAGTTATAACAAGTTATATATATATATTTTTTGTTTTATCAAAATTTTCAGAATAAAATAGCACTTTATGTGGAAAATTTTGAAAATTCAATGAAAATGTAATCAAGGCAGCAAGACTTGAACCCACACTGTCCAACAATGTAACATAAACTGTGATCAGTCCAAGTGAAAAGGCAACAAGAAACTTGTTAGATATTTAATGATTCTATTATATTTAATCCTTATATGTCGATTTTTTTTTTATAAAATCAAGCGCCAAATTAAAAACTTAAAAATTATATTAATTACCTTAGTACCTTGGCCAATTCGATACTAATTATGTTATTTTCAAAAATGTTGAAATTTTCTATAAAATTCCAAATCAAAAAATAATGTGAAGGAAAAAAGTGAATATTTAAGAATATTCCATTTGTTGAAATGAAAATTTCAAAATGAATTAATTATTCGATGGACATGTGTTGAAATTGGCCAAGGTACTATGGTATTTGACACGTTAGTGCCAAAGCTGCCCAAATACTATGATAAGTGCACGACCCTTTGGCAATTTGAGGTACCAGTCACAAGGACAATAACGTGATGTTGATTGAGGTTGGCAAAAGGCACAGCAAAGCAAAAGCCTAACACCTGGTGTCAATTGACTGAACAGTTTGATCGGTCTAGGTGGGTTGCTATTATTAGTCTCTGACCTTTTGCAGTCTCAATTTTAGTTTTATGGGTGAGGTTGGGAAAAAGTAAATAACTAAATCTTGGACCTAAGAAATAGGGTTGTTGCAAGTGTGTACAGAGCATGGGTGGAACTGCCTAAATTTCAACAGATGTCATTGTCTCAAGCATTTTGTCCCTTCATTTTTTCCTTTGCAAGTATGGGCATCCAAGGTCAAGATTTGACCTTACAAATTTGCACTCTTTTTCAGGCCATATGATTTTGTGGGGTTGTAAACGCGCTGTAAAGGAACATGGTGATACAAACTTTGTTGCTCAATGCTAAAGGCTTTTCGAAAAGAGGATGGCTCTAGGACTACGGTTTTACGTAAAGATGAATGTCATGAGTGCCAAAGAGGAAAAAAAGAAAGAAATTTCCAGATCAACATGATGGATCTAACACTAGAACCATGTGAAAGAGGACAAAAATGAAAAATATTTACATAGTTACACTCCAACCTTTTACCATCCTATGTCAACCGAGGCCATGTGGAGTTTTCAGATTAGAGGTTGGGCCATAATTAGACATTGACAAATGGCTCAATTGCCTTCTCTCAGTCCATTTGGCCTCTCATTTTTCTTTTTGCAAGTATGTGCACCCAAAGTCCGGATTCAAAGCTCCAAGGGACCCCCAAAACTTTGCATTTTTTTATTTAAATTTTTTTTTTTTGAGAACAGGTGTTTGTTCTACAGAGTTCTAAAGGGCTTCTAAAAGAGTATGGCCATCCAAAGTTTGTTGCAAATGCTTTTGAAAAAGGGATGTTTTCAAGGCTTTGCTTGAGAAGAGGTGAACAAACCATGATTACCATGTATACTCTTTTGATTGACCTTCTACATTTGTCTAGAAGGAGACTCATGTAGAAGATGACAAAACAAATGACCTACTCATATTGTTACATTGTATGAAAAACACTCAACCATGCCAAGGATGGTATGGCCATGGCTTTTGTTTTGGTCTCAAATTGGTGTTAAAAGAGTAAAAGTTATCCATAAAGTAATCCTTAGTTTCAGTCTCACTTTGATCCTGACTGTCCCACTCCATCCCCAGTTTGTTCAAGCTACTTGTAAAGTGTAGCAACATCAGGACCAGTCCCCAAAACACAACAAAATGTCCTCAACATTTGGCTATCACTTTTCTAATCAGAGTATGACCTACCTTCATGGTCATAGACTAGGGGTTACCTAGTAGGGGGGTACCTAGTAGGGGGTTGACTAGGTTAAGCCTGCCTACCTATCTTCTTACTTATGGGCTACTTATCTATCTACCCATGAGCTACCTACTTACCTACTTATTGGTCACCTACCTAATTCTTCAAGAACTCCCAACCTACCCATCAGCTATTTACGGACTACTTAGGAAGTTATTTAGGGGTGACCTAGGGACTATTTAGGTGGCCATATTGGGGCTACCTAAGGTTATTATGGGATCTATTTTGGGGCTACCTAGGAGGCTATTTAGGCGACTACCTAGGGACTTTTTAAGTTAAGGAATATCTACAAGATATTTGTGGGGTTACATAGGGACTATTGAAGGGTAACCTCAGGGGCTCTTCAAGAGACTACCTCAGGCCTTCCTAAATTAAGAGATACCTAGGGGGTTACTTATGGGGTTACATAGGGTGGCTAGTTAAAGACTACCTAAAGGTTATCTAGGGGGATATTCATGAATCACCGAGAGGCCTACTTTGATTAAGGGATATTTAAGGACTATTTAAGTGACTACATAGGGCTTACTTAGGAGACCATCAAAAAATTTCCTTAGTTAAGGGATGCTTAAAGGGTTATTTTGGGGCCATTTAGGAGATACCTAGAAAGTTATTTACAAGACTACTTAGGGATTTCCCAAGTTATTTGATACCTAGGGGGTTATTTATGGGCCTAGATAGGGGATTATTTAAGACCTACATAGGGGGATACTTCCAGAGGATTATGTAGGGGGGTAGATGATGCATAAACCAAAGACCCTCAATCTTCATGATTTTTACAACTTAACAAAAGTGCAACAATTACTTAATAGGCCAATTTTTGCATCATGATTAAGGTATGTGTTTAGGTTTAAGGTTAGAGGCAAGCTTGGGCAAAAATACATTAGGGTTTAAGGAAAGAAATTTGAAAAGTTAATCAATCCCTAATAGAGACATAAAGAAAGAGGGACATACCCAAGTTAGAGTTCTCTTTTTCTCATGTTCCAACCCTTTAACTTCATGTTTTGTACTTAAATCTATATCCTTATGCTCAAAAAGCTTTCTTTTGAATATTTCTATTATTTTCTTAGATTTTGTATTTGGAAAATTTAAGAACCTAAGGAAGATTGACCTTTGTAGCAAAAGAAAGATTATACAGTGGGTCTCTAATAGTTCATAAGCAAATTTGTAATAAGTTGGCAATAAGTTTACGACAAGTTTACAGGTTAATAACTTTCTTTATGTTTAGGCTTCGAGCTATCCATATTCCATGAACAATGTTGGGGAAAATGGATGGGCCTATTGTGCTATTTTTAAATCATGTATTTAGATATAAAGATTAGGTTTAGGTTCAAGAAAGAAATTTGGTCAATTTTCAAACACAAATAAAAACATCAATAGACATGAAAATAAAAGAGAAATAATCCAGAAAATTATAAAAACTTAAACATAATAACATAAAGAGTATGAGATAGTAACATAATGAAACAAAAAAACAAAAAGATAAAAACAGATAGACTTAAAAAAAAAAGACAAAAAGGCATGAAAAAATAAAAAAAGGAGTGTAGAAAAAAAATTCCCAAAGAGACACAAATATTTAAAGACATGGAAACAACTCAAAAAGACACGAAGGTTATAACACAAAAAGAAAATGATTCAAAGACCCAAACCAACATTAGTTCAAAAAGACATAGAAATTGTATGGTAAATGCACAATTGGGACACATAATTGTGTGGATGTTTTTGTGCAATTTAGGTATGGATGGGTTTGATTATGTTTGGGTGGAAGCATGTCTCAATGAAAAGAACCCTTCCCAAATATTCATGTGGCAAATGCACTACAATGGGAGAAAAGAAGTTGCCATATTGTGGAGTCCACCCAATTGAACACCATGTGTGTTGCCTACAACCACTAATTTCCTATCTATAGCAAAAACAAAACCAAGGTAACACAACTCATTCCTTCTATAATGTGGAAGGTTGCATTTTGTGGCATACAAGGTGGAATATCCCAAATCAAAGTTCTAGGAGGAAACCTTGAAAGAAAGGTTGTGGGAAACATTAAGGGAATTAAAAATGAAGACAAAAAAATTTGAGAAAGGTTTAGAAAATGTGGTATTACAAAATGAAGAAATCTCAACTTGCTTGAAATCAATAGATGGGTGTCACATACAAAATGTATTGAAACATTGAGAAAGTCTAATGGATGGTACCATTAATCCATTAACTTAATATACTCCTACATTTCCTCCATCTACTTTTGCACTTGCTCTTCCTTGTACTTTTATTTGTGGATTCGGACTTTCCATCACATGGGCTTAATGTATCCTTGAGTCCCACATTTACATCCATGCCATAGGAAAAGTCATCACAAATTGCACTCTTCAAGTAGTTCCATAAAAATGCATATACATGCAAACATGGTCATGTTTCATATACAAAATGAGCTACATAAGGCATTGTTCAAGGGTCAATTTTGAAAGATACCTTAATTCAATGTGGTGATCACTTGTAAAACCCAATGCTTAAATTTAAAACTTAAACAAAAACTATAAACCCAAACCTCTAAAATTAAACCCTAATTCAACCCCCCCCCTTGCCCCCACCCCCCCAACCTAAACCAAAATCTTTAAAATCCAAACCTTTCAAATTAAAACCTTAATCCAAAACCCCAAAAATAAATTTAATCCAAACTTTAAACCAAACCCCTTAAAACATTTTTTTTAATCCAAACCCTAAACCCTAAAATTAAAATCTTAATCCAAACCTTTAAAACAAAACTTTAATCATAACCCCCAAACCCAAACCTTTAAACCAAATCCTTAATCTAAACCCTAATTTCAAATACAAACCTTAATATCAAAACCATAAAACCAAAACTTTAATTTAAAACTTGAATGCAGTGCTCACCAATTGATTGTGCATGATGTGCAATGGTAGTTACCATTAGTAATGCCAACTCATCAATTTCAATCAAAGTGAAAGTTGATAAATGTTTTGAACAACCCTACCATTGTTTGCATAGTAACGAACACATCTTGAACTCCCGCACTTCAATCCACTTACTAATTCACACTTCCTCCAACTCACTGTTTTTGAACATGTGAAATGAATTGGCAACTACAACTACAAAAACATATTGGTTTTATCTATCTAGGTTCACAAACATCTCCTATATCTTCTCATCATCATTTGAGGATGAGGAACTAAATTTATCTCTCGTAAATCTAAACCCATGGGTTGAAGATGAAGCCATGATTTTCAAGTGAAAAAACCTCTTCACAAATGATAAATGAAAAAGAAAAAGTACGTGGGAATTGTTTTTGTTTATATAGGTCCCCACCCATAAGACAAAGCTTATGGGTTTAAAGCAAATGTTATGGATTAGCCTTTTGCACAAGGTTGAAGATTAAGATTTTGGATTGCACTTTTGATTTTGGTAGCTTATATACACCTAGGTAGGCCTTATGTAGCACCCTAGGTAGCCCCCCTACACTAAACATAAATCATAAAACTTGCACCATGATGAGCAATAAATGAACCAAATTTAAATACTTACATTAACTACTATTCAAAGCAATTGAAGACTTAAACGTATGGTGTGGCACAAATGAAGTTTAGGGTTTATGGTTTTTTTATTTAGTTTGAAAACAAGGATTGAAAGCACTAGTTCTTGTATCAAACTAACTCCATTGCACCAAACATGCTACATAACACTTACAACATGATACATAGCATAAAACATTGAAGTTTTAAATGCATTTAGTTGTTAATAGTTTAGTGAAAGTTCATTTGCATTTGTTTCAAGATGGGAAACAAATCAACAAAAGATCACGAGATAAATAAGATGCAAGCTCCAAGTTCAAATTCAAGTTGTGTATGTTGAATTTTCCAATTGCAAACTTGCAAATTTACAAATGTTATTCATCACTTGCGCCACTGCCATTAACATGGCTAATTTGGTCTCATTGTCACACATGTGAGGGGATACACAAAGGACCACAATTTAATCTCAACATTCATCCCAATCACAAAGAGCCATGCCACAAAATCCAAAGGTTTATTTACATGAAGCCATAAAGGCCTTCAAGTTTTTAGTTATAGTTGGCACCAAGATTATAGACCTAGGGGGCTACTTATAGGCTTATATTATATATGACCATATAAAAAATGAAATAATTTTACATCAAAAGTGAGTTGATATTCATTTCATGTGAAATAATTCAACATCAGAAATGTCCAATTCATAAATGATAAAAGTGATCAATAAACACTAAAAGGTTTCAATCAAAATTGATAAACACAATTTTCATTTGTGATCAATCAACATTTTGAAACATTAAGGTAGATGGGATCGACAAAAACATTACGATCATAAAAGATATCTAGATAGTTGGATGGTTACAAAATTGGATCAAAGACAAATATTAGGCATCAAATTTGGATCAAATGGTTTTCTTTTATTGATAATAATGAAATTGGGCTAACATGTTAAAACACATCATAAGGTACATTTACATAAGGCATCCAAAAATCTAAAATAAGGAATCTATGGATACATCCATGTTCCAACCATAAACCTTATCTTGCTAAAATTTTAAAGTTCATCAATTAGAAGGTTAATCCAACAATAGACCCATAGATTTTAAGTTTTAATTTGCACTTTAAAATATGTTGGTAAAATGAAACCACAAGCTAGGTCAATCCATCAATTACAAATTTGTGAGGGGAATAGAAATTGGTTGTAATATGCCCAATTTTGTGATAACTAACACTTTAAGTAGCAAACATTTCATTCAAAAATTCTTCATTTAAAACTAAGCAAACATGGCCAAAAACATTTATAGGCATTGCATTTAAAACTCAACGTGGTCCTTAAAAAAATATCTATAAACCTTTTTTAAAATATTATCTATTAATAAGTAAGATTAGGTTTTGACAATTCCAAACGTGTTCCATGTGACTATTTTCCCCACAATAGTAGACAAATCCTTGCTTATTTGGCAAAGTTGTAAAACATGGAAGGATTAGCTGATGGTAAGCATAACTTAATGTGTTCAATCACCACAATATTTATGAAAGGCGACAATGAAACACTAAGTGCATACAAGATTTTAGTTTGGAGGCTACCATTTGAGATTTGAAGGCATGGGTATCAAAAACTTGCAATTTTGGGCTTGGAGGATAGGCTTTAATTCAAGTCTTCTCAAAGATTGTGCTAAAAATTGACCCAACAACCTTTTGCACCAATTTGCACACCTCGCAACAAAAAATGGAAGTGACCACACTAAAAGCAAGGACTCCCACAACATGAGCTCATGGCATCAACAATATCAAAAAAACATTTTCATGCTCCCACAATGATTGTGTAAGAACCATTGTTATGTTGTTTTGAAAAAAACATAGTTTGACCGTAAATTTTCACCTACCTAAGCCCTCACCTTCAAGTGATAATTATAGATGTTTCCATGTGATGGTTCTTATTGTTTCCACCTCTTTTTTCCATGTAGCCAAATGTGGTCTTCATTTCCTTTCCTAACATGTGAAGGTCAAGTGAACCTTTGGTTATCCTTTTCACATGTTCAATGTTGACTATTCTTCTAATATAAACACACACACAATAAACCTTGTAGAAGTTGAACACACAAGTTTCAAAAGTTTCAAAAGAAGCCACAAAAAACACACAAAAAGAGATCTCACACAACTTTGGCCTAGAAATATTTGCGCAACACAAAGCATAAAATACAAGAAATTGTTTTCTTTCTGGGTTTAAAAGGAAAATCCCATTTCATCTTCGATTATTTTTCTTCAACGAACTTTTTTCTTAAGATATTAATTTCACCCAAACCCAATGTTTTGGTCCTATGTCCTACCTATTTGACAAATAACTTAAATATGTGGATCATAATTAGAAGTATGATACACAAACATGATTATGATTAATGGTAGGAAAGGTACCTAGTCCTTTTTAGTATTTGTCCTGTTTTTGTGTTTAAGAGTAGTTCCACCAATGTACACATTTAATTTTGGATGAAATACAACACATGAATGTTGGTATGATTCAAGATTTGTTGTTTGGGCTAGCAAATCCCTAGAGGATTCAAATGGCACTAAGTGCCCTTGCATAGTGAAATGATTGTTGTCCATTGGCTAGCTATAAGGATTGACCAACTATTGCATTTAAATTGTTTCTCATCTTTATATCATTTGAATTTGATGTTTAAGTGTTAGGGTTAAGAAATAATACCCTTTTTGGAAACAATAAACACAACTACTAGCACAAATAAGGGTATGGTTGAAACTTCTCTAAGTTATTGGGTGATTTTATTGGTCTTGCCTTTTCATTATGGACTAACATGTACACCTTATGATTTTTAAAAAATAAAATTTGGTCCACTATTTTTCTCATGACTTAACACACATGGGATTGTTTTGAGTAGGTAGGATATTTTTTTTTTCCTCATTAAAAAAATCATTAAACTTCTCCCAAAATTTTCAGAAATAGGAGATCAAACCTAAGAAGTTAAGGCTTGCCATTAGTTCCAAAAGTGCTTGATGCCTAATAGATAATATGTTCTTCAATTATAACAATACATCAACTAGTTTTCTAACTGATCCATTATTCTCTTGTGTGTGGGAACATGCAAATGGAATAAAGCAAGGAACTAGAAATATGAACAAAGAACAAAATAATAAGGAAAACATAAGGAACAAAACACAAGGTAAAAAACTAACCATGTGAACAATAAAGAAAGGAAACAATGTGGTAATGCCTTACATTTTGACCCTATAAGCTTGCATTTCAATTATGAATATTATGTGTTGTCTTTTTGTGCAACTCAAGTATAACAATTATTGATGGGTGGACTTTGATCTATTTGAGGAAATACAAACAATGTAAAAACATGTGTTAATGGGTGGGTACTTGGTTTGGATAGTTAAAACTACAAGTTTGCATTTGATTTTTTTGGCTCCAATTAGTACAAATCAAATTGAAATTCAATTCAATTTGGCAATTGGTTCCAAAGATTGAATTGAAATTATTTTCTTGAATAACCAAAACTAGAATTCAATTTTCAATTCCAATGTGTATGGGATTGGAATTGAAATTAGAACTAACATTTTTGAGATTTTTGAAATATGACTTTTAGGGGAATTGAACCATTGAATTGCCTATTATAGCATAAGTCTTTACTTGCACATACAAATGCACACATGTCATTCAAAGGATAAAATAAGTAACAAAACACATAAACTATGGCTATTTCCTAAAAATTGACTTCTGGGCATTAATACAAAAGTGAGGTGCAGTTCCTTAATTTAAATCATTATAAGGCTTTAAAAGTGAAATAATTTCACCCTACCCTAATAATTTAACCTTGTTTAAAGTCATGTCACTATACACTTCGTAATCAAATGCATGTATTATATCTTAAGTTATTATTGTTATTTTTAATGTTATTCCACCCTAAGTTATTTTCAAATATTTTACCTTAGGTTATTTCAGGTTATTATAAATTATTTGAATTATTCTATCGTAGGTTATACATTGGATAATTATAAATTACACCTTATAATAACCTAAGGTTATAATTTAAAGCAACTTAAAGTTACATAATCTAAATAACTTAGGGTATAACAACATATAATAATCAATAATAACATATATTAATGTATAATTTCAAATAACCTAAAATAATTTAAGGTGAAATAACTTAGAATAATAATAATAATAACTTAAATTAAAATAATCTTAAATAACTCAGGGTGGAATAACCTATAATAACAAAAAAATAACTTTTGGTAATTTTAAATAATTTACATTAGAATAACCTATAATAGTCAAGAATAATTTAAGGTTAAATAAATTTGAATAATTTAATTGAATAATTAGAATAAAAAAAAGTAATTTAAAATAGAATAACCTCAAATAGCCATGAGTAACCTATGGTATAATAACTTGAATAACCTAAGGTTGAATAACTTAAAATTAACAAAAATAAGCCAGGCTATAATAACTTAAAATGGTAAAAAATAACTTATATTTTAATAACTTAAAATACCTTATGGTGGAATAAATTAAAATAACCAAAAAAAACCAGTAGTGGATTAATTTACAATAGTTTATAATAATTTGGAATATCAGCCTTAAGGTGAAATAGAATAAAATGCCTAAAAATAATTTAGGGTATAATAGCCTTGAATAAAAAAATAAAAATAGGATGGAATAAATTAAAACAACTTATAATAGCTTAAAGTACAATAGCGTAGAATAGTCAAAAATAATCTAAGGTGGAATATTTATAATAATTTAAAATACTATTGCCTAAAATAATTAACGATGTCCATTGAAAATATCCTAAAATAAAATAACTTATAATAGTTTAGAATAACCTACATTAACGTAGTAATAGTCGAGGGTTAACATAAGAAGTTTACTTATGGTAGCCTACACATAGGTTAAGAAAA
>Ga0209208_10011074_pt1 | contig 11601 bp, 8 predicted proteins | sample S1TSphfallax_3_FD_187694 | JGI IMG/M metagenome (GOLD analysis project Ga0209208, IMG submission 187694) | Host-associated microbial communities from peat moss isolated from Minnesota, USA - S1T2_Fd - Sphagnum fallax MG (SPAdes) (version 2) | ecosystem: Host-associated > Plants > Peat moss >...
GCGCCAATCGAAACAAATGGAATTACTGGCTCCACACATACCCACTCATTCATTGTTAGTTATATGGGACAGGGATGGCACCTTGCATGGCAGAATGAATGAATGGATGAATAGTTAATTAGTTAGCTAATTAGTTAGTTAATTAGTTAGTTAGTGGGCTGTTAGTATTTCGCATGGATGGCCATTGGGCACCATACAATTTATTGTTCTTTAAAGAACCCACTAGAATTTTTCTACTGTAATGAGGGGTCCAGTTATTTTCTTTATGGGGGGGAGCTTGGGGGGGAGGGGGCAGGGGTGGGAGGGATTTTTTGTTTTTTCCCCTTGTTCCCAATTTCTTCCCATTGTGTTCCCATCAGGTTCCCAAAGGGTTTCTCAAGTTCCCAAGTTGTTCCCAAAGACAGAACTAATAGCACCTGGGTTTAATCTAATCCCTTATGATTTGCCCAAAGTTCAACTCCTATGTACATAAACTGAAAATGTGAGGGATCCAAAATGGTTGCGTCTATTGGGGGAGTGCCCAACTTATACTCCAACCAATTGGTGATGGGCCAATTGACACAGCATCATACACTTTTCTTTCTGTAAGGTTCCTTCTTATGTTCCTTGTTTTGAAAAGGAAAGTTCCTGAGCTTTTTCATTTTCACGAACCTTACTGGTAAGGTTCATGAGGAGGCACTTTGAGGAACCTTTGGCATGATATAAGGTGCCCTGCTGAACAAAACACAGCCATGCATTTTACCAAAAGTAGAATTTCACCAACTCTTTATGGTAGGTGATGAACTTGAATGGGCCCTGTTCTACGAATTTGGGTCCCACTTTATGCAGGGTGCTCATTCCACCCGCACCCCCTCCCCCAAAACAAGCCCACTCTCTCAATCCTCACTCTGCACTCGCAAAGCCCTGCTCTGTTGTTTTTCTAGTGTTGGAACACGTAAAGTTATAAAACATAACAATTCACTATTATGAAAAGTTCATCCACAAAACAAAAGGGTTTTGATCTTTTAAAAGTTCCACTTCTATCATGAATTTTATAATTAAGAAAAGTGAGGAAGCTTTTTGCACAGTAGGGAGCATCTTTAGCGGTGCCCCCTCGTATGGGCCGGTAGCGATAGTGGTATCGAATATAGAGATAAATGTTACCCCACCTCTCTCGTAAAGATGCATTTTGAATATTATTTTATTAGGACACCATTTAAATATATTGAAACATGGACCAATCAATGTGATTGTTGAATTAAAGGGAGTCGTTTACCATATCGTCCTTCCTTGTGGAAGAGTTAACACTATTGGATCATGTTGTCTACTCCCAATTTAGTCGGACTATATACACTATTGGATCGTTTTTCCTACTTCAATTTAGTGGTATAGTCCACCTTGAGAGACACTCTAAGGCCCTCAGGGAGAATGTTTGTAAAACCAGTTTGGCAAAAGCCCTGATTATGGAGTCCCATTTTTCACTTTACACTGAAGAACCAGTGTTGGGCAAGTCCTCTCTTTTCCAATGAAAGAACCTCTGGGTATCTATCTGGTATACACACTCTGAATTGATGGTTCTCAAACCGTGAAGAACCTTCTAGAGAACTAGCTGTTCTTTGACAGTTCTTTCCTACAAACATCTGGTTCTTTGAGGGGTCTGGACCCTACTTAAAACCGATGGGTCTTTCATTCGTAAACATAATTTTTTTCCTTTGTATTTTAGGGTAACTCCCCAGTCGGAACTTTCCCATGGATTGCAAGAATCTTTACGGTCCTCTGGGCTTTGTCCAGCCTTTACGTCAGTTTTGACATAGCCAAAGGGTAGGACCTGCCGGCATTGGTTTGTTTTCAGGCACAAAGAATTGGAGCTTCTTCCCTCGTTTCCCATGTGTTTACCCAAACAAAATGCCCTCCAGCCTTTGCCTTCCCTAAACTGAATTTTTTAATACCTAGAACTCCATGTCCTTTGAACAAAAAAAATTCAAAAGAATCAAAAGTGGAGGGTTTGGTTGGGTAGGTGGGGGGAGAAGCAAGGACCCATGTGAATTGATGTCAAATGAAATTTGAGATTCGAGTTGAGTTTACGTATATTGGGGATGATGATGGCATATAATGATCGGATTAAGTTTAGGTGTAAAATGGGTTTGTAAATTATTTTTTATGTGGGATGGTGGCACTTCACAAGTTGTCTGCAAATAACTTAACGTTTAATTGTAGGTCAATTTTGGTATGTTGATGTCAGTCATCAGCCTCTCTCCCTTGTGAAGAGATGTTCTACCAAAACCAGAATGTAAGAAATAGTTAAAGAAACTTTTGTAAATCATACCAGAAATTAATTACAATGTTATAATGAGCATGTGACCATATGATAGCCATTTATGTAAAGCTCTTGGCCAGTAGTTTTTTTAACGCTAGGAGGAGTAGGATGTACAAAGTGGAATTTTGCTCTGGTCTAGTGGAAGGGAGTTTTGGTTTTTCATTCTGAGTTAAGCTCTTTCATTGGGGGTTACAATTTTTCCTGGGGGATTACGGTTCTTTGTCAAGGCTTCATTGAAGATTTTGTGAGCCTTCATCGAGCGAGCTTTACATCATGCATTCCCCAGCCCTCATGCAGTGGCCTACACATGAAGCACCAACAGAAAATTTCTCGTGTATTTGGAGGGTGCCTTTAGGAGCAAAATTCTCTCCCTAGCATGTGTGAGATGTTTTGAAAAGCAAAATGTCTGTTGGAGTTGCCATTTTGCTTCTCTCTTTTTTTTCACTGGTGTCATGGGAAAAAAATTTATAATTTTCTGATGTTGCTTTATATCAAGTAATGCCCAAGGAACCAGACATTCCCAAAATAAGTGGCCACCCAAGATGGCTCAAGTGGTCACTTATTTCAAAACAGCCCACTCCTCAAGTGTTACCCTGCACATGTTGTGATAGAATGAGGACATAGACAATGAACTTACGCATTAATGTTATGAAATTCAAGATGAAAATTTCACATTGACTATTATTGGCACATTTTCTTAGTTGCCATGGAAATAATGAATTTGCTCAAAAATATGCATTTGCATGAGAAGGGAAGAAAATATTATATAATCAAATGGAATGCAAAATCCTTTGGTCACATATGATTATGAACTACAACATTATAAAACCAAGCACAAGTCAATTCACTCATGGCCTATTTCTGAGTCACTATGTGTCTTGTGAAACACACAATGGACATGCATTACCAACCCCAAGTTGTAGCTTTAATATCATAGTTTGTTGGACCAAGATCCATTGTTGTGGCTAAAGTTCAATCCAAACTAGTTGAGTTCATTTCTATTTTTCAAAGATTTAAAAATCCATATTGCTCTCATAACTAGTACGAACTTGTACAATGTCCTATCCCACAACGATACTTATCTTCACAGGTCCACTTCTAAGTGATCAATGTTTCTTTTAGTGTTGGGATTTGGACCTTCAAAATGTACTCATTTCCTTCACTCTCCATACTTGCAAGTGTGTTGTCCACATCAACATTTCCCTTCCAATTAGGTAGCATCTATGAAGTCCTCTTTGAAAGGGATGGTGGTATCCCTTTCAAAAATTTGGCCAACCAACTTGAAACTTATAGCAAACTCAGAAAAGCACCAATTTTTTTGTGATGAACTGAGTTTCATCCTGTTTTGAGCCCCCTCTTTCCTTTTTCCTGCGGGCCAGGGTGAATTAACCCCAAAACCGAAAACCCGGGTTTTTATCATGATCCCACTGGTGGGGTCAATTTGCCCTGGCCTTTCATGAGCGCCTCCACTGCAGCTACCAGCCTTTTTTTTATTATTGGCAAAATATTGCCAGAAAGCGATGGAGAAATAGGGCTTGCAAATTTCACTAAAGATTTTTTTTTATAATGAATGAAAATTGCCATATTGCAGTAGAAGCTCAGAGATTGTTTGTCATTTGGCATATTCTTCGTAAGGCCTCTCACCTACTATAATCAGGTCATTAGGTATCCCTGTCACCAAATTAGCACTAGTAGATGTTGTTGGATCTAGGTTAATTGCTAGCAAATCACCATGAATATCACCATTAGATCTATCGTTATCACCAACAGGTTTAAGTCTAAACTCTAGAAAGTACAAACTATTATGCTATGTGAAGCATTGAGGTAGCCAACTTGAACATCAATGTTACATTCATTGTTGTGACTTGGAAACTTTCGTCAATTTTCGCTCCATCAACTTGTTGTGGCTCGTGAGTGTTTCTAGTGGGCTTCAAAGCCCAAAGTTTAAAGGGCTAGGAGCTTGGGATTTTAGGTAAGCAATAAGGATCTAGGTTTTTCAAGGTGTGTTCTAAATTACAAGTTGTCAAGTTTGGTTGGAACTCAGTTTGTTGTTGGAGTCACAAGGGTGCATGGTTCAAGAATCAGTGCTACTTGAAGGCAAATATGGTGTTAAAAAATTGTTTGTCACACCTCCTAGTGCCCATTGCCACCAGTCAATATTGCTTGTGTTTGCAAAGTTCATAGTGTTGACCACTACCCACCAAGTTGTTGCAAGTTCGTGTGCACAAAATTCATAAAATTGCTAAATGTTACAGCTTGCTCAATAATGTTTCTTGCTACATGTGCATGGTAATGTCAACCATCAACTGAACTTCATGGACATTGTTAATGTGCACTAATCAGTGTAAAACTTCTTCATTAAACTTTGTCCTTTATTTGTTCTTCAAAGGTTGATTTCATTTCTATAACATAGTGTTGCATACTTGTTAGAGGATTTACAAGCTTTGTATATTCAAATTAACTCATAATTTATTTATTTTTATTGAAATTTTGTTGAAGCGTTGTTCCAACTTTGTTTTTTGTCAATGAAACATATATGTTCTTAATCAATGTTTACTTGAGGTTTAGAAAGGTTTGGGGTTTGGTAGGTATTACATTTATGGTTTAAAATCTAAATTGTCATGACTCTAATTTTAAGCTCACAACTAAGGCAAAAACATGGAAAGGTGCGGGTCGAGAATGCAACCTGGGAATCACATTTGCATTTTTGAAAGTGTGAGGGAATGAACCCACACACTCCCAAATGGATTCCCACTTTGAGAGTTGGAATCCCAAATTTTCAAAGAAGTATTTTAGGGGTCAAAACTCATTGGATTAAAGAGTTGCTTATATTATTGGAAAGCTCTTGAAATATAGATGTCTGACATGGGCTCACATGACCCATTTGTGTACTTAAACCACAAGTTATGGCAAAAAAAAAGGTTGAGAATCAAAGTGCCAATTTTACTCCAGCCCATTAAAAGTCGAAAATCGCCTTGAAATACATGTGTGCGTGCCACATATCATCGATGAGGGCTAAAACTTTGCTTGAAACCTCACCTCAATTAGAGGTTTACATAAGAAATTATGGTCCTTCAAAGTGCTGGGAGTCCCAATTTGGAGAATTTTGGGATTCCTAAGTTGGAATCTCATGACAAAATGTCATTTGAATGAAGCCCTTGTGGTTAGTCACAAAAAATTATTAAAAGGGGAAAGTGGTGGCTTCCCCTAAGTTTGGGCCATAGTGAGTCTTATGAGTCCATATATGCATGTGGCTTATCCATGCACCAAAAGTCTCCAACCATGTATTAACCAACTTGTTGTTTGGTTTGTACATGTTTACGTGAATAATTGACCCACTTGTCACTCGCCCTAATCCCCACCCTAAAGCTCTAGCTCACCCCTTTATTTTTTAAATGTTGCGAATTAGGGAACATACCCCAACTCTTTCTTCTTTCAATGTTTTCACTTTCAAATTCACATTTAAGTCTTTCAAGGAATGTGGGGTGTGTCAAAAACAAAAAGATCTTGCACAATCTAAATCCTTATGTTTTTCATTGAACTTTATTTAAATTCTATTTTTGGTCATGACTTAATGCACATTACATCAAATGCCTATTTTAGGGTTTTGGTAGATTTTTTATTTAAGGTTTAAACAATTTAGGAATCAAAATTTTACACAAATTAAATCCAAGCTAGACTTGCATATGTGTCATGTTTCTTACCACATTTATGCATTGTCCATTTTGCACAACCTATAAGAAAACAATTAATTAGGATGTGTGAAAATAAAGGTTTTCTTGTAGTTCAGCAACATGCTCTGCTATTGATAAAATTTGGAACTTGGAGTTTTATAATGCACATGGAACAACAATTGATGTTGAGCAGTGGCTCATAAACTTTCTTTGTTTATGTTTCTCAACCTCGTTTTGCTTATGTTTTTTGTATGCATTTTTTAAATTTGAAAGGCGTGGATGGCACCTATGTATGGAAAGGACACAAAAAGACATTATATTGTTTAACTTCTTCAAGTCTAGTAAGAATCTTAAGGATAATTCTCTTCTTGTGATCCTTCTTAAACCTAAACCAATTCCATTTTTTGTAGCAAGTTGAAATGGTTGTAAGGTTGAGTCAAATTCTAATTTCAATTGCAATAATTTTGTTGTGTAATTTGTTTGTTTTGGTGGATTGCCCACTTATGCTACCTCTATGGTAGATTTCTCAAATATCCATGTCATTATAGAGGAAGCGGAATTAAAATTGCCCCCATTTAAGAAACCTAAAAGTAATTATGACATATCATGAAAATGTTGGGATGTGTGGGCTATTCAATTCCCATGGGAAAATATGTTAAGAAGTGAAACTAGAAAAGTTCACCGTGCGAAATGCTTGGTATGTTCATTTGTGAAGGGCAAAGATGTGATCTTAGGACCAAAGGCTAACATTCTTGAAAAACATGTAGGGAAAACAAGGTTTTTCAAGACATGCTACACTTGGGCAAAAAAAAGGAGAATGGTATGTCAATAAGAAATGCAACCATGCAAAAAATGAAGTGGTTTTTTGTTTAAAAAGTCACCTCACAATTATTGAAAAAGTTCAAAGAGGGGTTAAAGGGGAATGGGGTAGAAATCCTACACTTACTACATTAAGCCCAAACCATGCTTGAATTTGAGGCTTTGAAGTCTCTCTTTTCTTTCCTAAATGTCCCCATGTTGTCAAAACATCATTGGAATGATTCAATGGAATGGGTTATGGTTGAAGGTAAAAGAAGTTATTGCAAGTTCAAAGTACCTTGCATTGTCTTGTGATGAAGTAACCACAATTGATAACTAATCATGGATTTCTATCCATTTATATGTTATTCAAGATTAATGTCACATATGTGTACTCATTTTTCTAAAGCAAGTTATTGAAGGAGGGGGTGTAGATAATCTAGCTAAATTTATTATGGGTGTTTTGAAAGAACATGATGGTCTTTTTTATGTAAATATTGCTGCCAAATTGATTTCCTTTGGGGCTAATGAAATTAATGTTTTTTAAGGAGTGTGCAATGGTGATATTTGCCAAATGTAAGATAAGTATTCCCCCCATTTGAAAGGCATTCATTGCATGGCGCATTGCACCAATTTAGCTATGCAAACTTTGTCTTAAATCCCCATTGTGAAATCTACAGAAAATTTATTGTAATCCTTTTTTCTTTTTTTTCTCTAAATATTCGAAAAAGAATCTTTAGTTTTTGAAGTTGGCAAATTAATGAAGGAGAAAGCGAAGGAAATTCTATTGAATGTCAAAACATGTTGGATCAGCATGTTTAGTTTTACAAAAAAGGTGATGGCAATGTATATGCCATCATTAGCCAAGATGGTTGAAAACAATCCATAAATTATGTGAGCCAAAGTGAATATTGAGCTTCTTTGTGATGTAAACCTTATCATCTTTCTTAATTATTTGTTGCCCATGCTGAAAATTGTCCATACATTCATCAAGTTTGCACAAAAGAGAGATGTCTTTGTATGTGATTATGTTGTTACCATAATTTTTTTGCTCAGGTCAACTTTATTCTCACTATGTGGATTCAACAACAAAATATGTTTATGATATTTTCAAAGACTTCCAAAGCTTGATTGCTTGTAATCATAGTAATGTGCATTTGAAATGGAAGACCAATTCATTAGACATTAATACCCATGGCGGTGAGTATAATATGGCCTTTGATTCATTGACTTACACATTTTGGGCTACATATGTAAATGCCATTGGCGAGAAGGTTCAAGTGATTCAAAAGGTCTTCATTAATTTAATGGAGGATGCAAAATCATCATGCTCAGGTTTTTTTTCTACCATTCTCCTTATGTCTATGGTTTTTTTGTGTTTTTTTGGTCTTTTATTTGTCTTTGATTTTGCAACTACAACAGAAGCTCTCACTCGTGTTCATTCATGAGCTTATGGCAAGGTTTCCAACATCCCATTTAATGGACGTTATGGGCATTTGTTATCTGCAATATTAGCTTCAAAGCGATGTTGAAGATAATTTTAATTGACATCTAATGTTGATTAGGACATATTATTGTTTTGAGAAATTGTTGGAACCTATCAAAACTTTAGAAGCAAGCTTACTTCTTGCTATAACCAATATTTGCCCAACAATTCCATCTACAAGTGTTCTTAACATGCAATATCTTATTTTAAGATCACTATGTAATCTAATGACATGCAATCTCCTATTTAATATCACTATGCAATCTAATGTTGTTGCTACTATGGATGCACCATTTCATGCTAATCCTTTAATTCAACTTTGGCGGATTTTGGAGGCTTCTCGAATTTTATGACATTCTTTCCTTGAGTTTTTCAAATTGGCAAAAATTGCAGTAATGCAAATGTTGGGTTTAGTGGAAAATGAACAAACATTTTTCATTCATTCTTTCATGAAATGTAAATTGGGGAATCATTTCAATGAACACTTGAATGATGTTGTGGGAATGTATTTCAAACATTAACAGTTTGAATACTTTCTCATATGACACATGTTTTGAAAATTGGAAGGAGTAGAAGCCCATGCAAGCATTGGATTGAACTTTTCTACTGGGATTTGGGTGGGGTTTGTTGTTTTAATCCCATCATCAGTGGGCCATTCTCAATGATGAGATTTAATAATGGTTAAAACTAGGTCATTTTGTCACTTAGAAGTTAAGATTCAAAAACTATGATGGTTGTTCAATGTGTGTGTGTGTGTGTTTCCATTGTTGATCTTACTTTTGAGTTTTTGTCCAATGTCAAGAATTATCTTTCTATTTATCTTCCTTGTTTCTACGTTTGCTTGTATTTGCTTTTGTCTACATTTGTCTATTTCTATTTACCTCTCCATCTTTCTATCAACCTCTATTTTCTTTTACTTTCCTCTCTTTGCTTCTATCTTTGTCCGATGTGTTTCTTTATCTAGTGTTTACCTTTGTCTGGACTTTGCTTGTGTATGCCTCTATTTGCTTACATTTGTTTCTATTTGCCGTTGTTAGTTTATGTGTTTTTAAATTCTAAATCCTAAGTTATGTGAACTTCTAAGTTTTAAGTTTTATTTATTTTCCAAGTTTTTTTCATTCTCTATCCATTGTCCTATGGTAGTCCATTGTCCAATCACCAATGTCTACCTTGGTCCTCTAGAGTTCAATGTCTAATATCTATCTTCCTTTGATTATTTTTATGCTCAATACCCATTGTTTGTCTTTGTTTTTCTTTCAATTGTTTGTCTACTAACTGCCAATATTTTAAAAATCTAGAGTGTGTTTGTTTTTCTTTGATTCATTCATTCTCTATTAGTATATGTGTTTCTATTGTACAAGTGTGTGTGTGTTTGGTGTGTAATTAAAAATGTGTATGGTAATGTTGTTTGTGGGTGTGTCATTGTCAAGGGTCTTATGTTGTCTTGACTAATGTTGTGCGTGTAAATGTTTTGGGACTTACACTCCATGTAAAATACAAAAGGTGTAAAGTAAAAATAAATATTTTTAAAATAATTTTACACGGTTTGATTAAACAATGTATATATATATATATATATGAGTTTACATCACTACGTAAAACAATGTAAATATAAAACAGTGTAAAAAATGTGATTTTTCCTTGAGGAGGGGAGATTTCATAATGTTTTTGATGATAAGCCAGCTAAATGGTCCATTGCAGAAAAGAACCATCAAAATATACACCCACAACTAATTCATATGACTTTGCAAGATGGTCTGGCCATTAAAGTTATAGGGTTTAGGGTTTAGAGCCTATATAATAAAATTATCTATAAAGTAAGGAAAACAACACTAGAATCCTGAGTTTGATCATAAATAGGGTGAGATTCAAAAAATATATAAAACGTTAGCATTCAAGGGTGGGGGGACCTCAGTTTTTTGGTGGTGAACTGAGTTTCACCCTGTCTTTCCATTTTCTTTAGCGCCTCCATTACTGCTCCTACTTGTAAAGTTACTATAACTAGTCTTCACCCTTGTGCATTAAATGCTGATTTTCAGCATTTCATTTCCAGATTTATTAATATTTCTTACGTTATGGATACCCTTGAAAGAATGGTTTGGGGTGAAAGGAGGCCCAAAGACAGACTGGCTTTACAAATAATTTTAATATTTACATTTACACCTACACACCCGAAACCATTTACAGGGGGCCTTGTAAGTATATTTGACAAATATTTACACTGGCATCATGTAAGTGTAAATAAAATTTTAAGAAAATAATTAAAAATATATATATATATACACTGCAACAGGATAAGTGTAAGTGTAAAAAGTTTGGTTGTGTAAATGATTTACACTTACACTGGATCTACACACCATATATATGGCAATTGACACTTACAAGCACAACACTGGTCTTGACTTCCATTGTGATAGAATCACCCAACAATGACCAAGACTCAAAGTCACTGCTCTGCATACAATAGGGGTCACATAATAACTATGTCTAAGAGATTTTCATGGTCAAATTATGTGTTTCCTCGATTAGCAGCATGGGTCAGAGGTTGTGTAACCATATGTTTTACTTTCATTGTATAAATGATATCAGATTTTGCTGCTATAACATTTGACATTTCATCAACTTTTTATGAAATGTTTCTCTTGCACATAGCTACTTTCCAATTTATCGAAGCTTTAGATTGCCATAGATTGCACTGTTAAACATTTAAATATTGCCAAATATGCACAGATTTTAGCTTAATAGAAGTCACCTGTTCGAAATTTCAAAAACCTTTTAAAAAATGCTTGTTGCTACATATATCTTCACTTGGTCCTAGGTGTACACTTACTATAACAACTCTCGAACCTTTTGCATTAATGCTGAGTTTCAGCTGTTCATACCCAGATTTAATAAAATTTCCTTCCTTTGCAGACCTCATTCAAAGAGGGGATAGGGGGTGAAAGGAAGCCCAAAGACAGGGTGAAGACAGGGTGACATTACAGAAAACTCTATTGCAATCCAACAATTGGGACCCGTTGGCTATAGCCATTGTGGGCATTGCTCCAATGCCGTAAGGTGAGGGCATTACTAGAGCAAGGGTCAAGAGTATGAGACAACAGCTGCATGTTGTACTTGTAATGCACTCATCCAATGCCTTTACCAGTCCTACAGAAAGAGGTCAACCAATGAAACCAAACGAAAGAGCTGTAAAATCAATGGCTGAGATAAACCCATTTATGTCTGGCTTTATGAACCCCAATTACTAAATAGGAGGAACTTCAGAAATTGTTAGAACTAAGAACCCTCTCCATGAAATGAAATAAATATACCCTCCCCAGTGTTTATTTTAGGAATTCCTTTTTGGA
>Ga0209208_10011076_pt1 | contig 11600 bp, 9 predicted proteins | sample S1TSphfallax_3_FD_187694 | JGI IMG/M metagenome (GOLD analysis project Ga0209208, IMG submission 187694) | Host-associated microbial communities from peat moss isolated from Minnesota, USA - S1T2_Fd - Sphagnum fallax MG (SPAdes) (version 2) | ecosystem: Host-associated > Plants > Peat moss >...
GTCTTTGACAAGCTCTTCCTCCTCACCTTTCTTTCTTTCTTTCTTTCTTTCGTTCTCCTCGTTTTCTTCTCCCTTGCGGCACTCCCCTCGTCCCAACCAGGATGAAATTGCCATCGTTTGTTGGACCGGACACAGAAATGGATGAATTTCACTGCACCATTATCCATCGGAGCAGCTCCCAGAATGGATGACTGTTTTTTCATTCGTCATAACATCATAGATGAACTTATTCATCCGTCCTCAGTCTAGAATACCCCCCACACAACGTGTAAAAGTAATGCCTCTGAGGGGTGCAGTGTACTCCAGTTGAGATCATCCTTGATATGCCAATTTTCGTCCTAGTTCCCATCGCCTTGCTCAATTATTTCATCCACAAGAACTTAAATTGGGTTTGCCCTCTTGGAAAGGAGCAGATGATAACTATTTTCATCGTTATGACTAAGGCAACTGTCATCTACTGGCTAATGCTAAAGCCTAAACTACAGAGTCAGGGTTAAAACAAACCAGCACCTACGTTGGTTACCTTCAGCTTTCTTTATAACACTTAATCAAACTTTCAAACTTAAGCTTTAATATTTCCTTTAAAACCTTCAACCTTAAGTTATGCAATTTTTTTAATACAAGAATTTGGAGGCAATTATGATGGCAATTAGATTGTGTGGAAGTGAAATTCATGCACTCTCTTGAAAGATAGACTGGTTGATGCAAAGTCAAGGTGTGCAATTGGATGAAGCAAAGATAGGTATTGAACTATGAACCATTTTGGACCAATTTCAAGGATTGATCTAACTACAACTGAACAACAAGTACTTGATATTGTGAAACTGGCCCTGCCTTGAATCTGGAACCAATGAGTCTTATAAAACCTAGAATCATTGACCTGTGGAATTGAAAGTTTAGGGTATTTGACATGGCCTAGGAATCCACATGTTGAATTTTTTTGAAAAATTGAAATAGATCTGGAACCGACCAATGGTCATTAAAAAAACACTAAAACCCAGACCCAACAGTTCCTTAAAAAACCTGGACCTGCCCAACACTGTTATGAATTCGCAAACTTGTTTGAGCAAGTTGTAGTCCGTGCCAAGCCAGAAGTTGCCTTCTTGACACATCTGTTGGCATTCTTCACTCATCACCCATTCAGGATCCATGTCAATTGAAGCTATACAAATCTCTGCAATTATGATAGAATGGGATGTTGCAATAGCCCCCAGCTAACATCAAAATTTCCATCTGGTAGCTTGCTTCACTTCATTTCTGCTCCTACTCTTGTATTGGATCAATTGTGGTCTAGCGTGTGATTGCTGGCAGACTTTGAAATGTTTGTTCTTGACAAGAACTGTGAGCCAAATCAACATCCTTGGACCAATTGGTGGATGCTTTTGATTGCTAGAACAACTGCAGAGCTCTGAAGAGTGCCATGGTGATTGTGAGGAGCAACAAACTGCTGAAGCAGAACACACTGAAGTCTCCAAGGCCCAAGATTTTGCACAGCATGAAGTACTACTTCTGGGTTTGGCATTTGATTCTTGTGTAAGTACTGAATCTTTTGGGCATCAAGAAGTGACCTCTTCTTTAGAGCATTGAGCAAAGTCTATTTTTTCATATGTTGTACAAGTGGTTAAACATGGACATTAAAGGTGCAGTCCCAGATCTCATGGATATCTCTCAGGTCTCTCAACTGCAGGTTGTTGAACCTCTAGTAAGTTGCAAGGTCCTCATAATATGAAAAAGTAATAAAGTTCAGTGTGAAATCAAAGTTGGTGGAAGGGGCCAGTGAATAAGACCAAATACCAGAATGGACTGATGAAGTTGGGCTAGAACTCAACCACACCACCTCAACTGGCATCAATAAGTGTGACTGTCTGATTGATTAATCACACACATACAGAAAAGCACAGATGTGGCTGTCCAGAGGATGTTAGGCCAATGTTGGGCATGTTGTTTCAGAAAGTTTGAGAAGCAGCTATCAGTTTTAAACAATCTTGCATCCCCAATTGATCTGGATTTCAGAATCAAACCTCCAGGAACATGATGACCCAAAGTCCACACATTACCAAATCAAATGTTTCAACTCTACAACTCCAACATGTTGTCATTTTCTCACTATATTGATTAATGTCTGATTAAGACCAGGAAGAAATTGACAAACTTGCAATTACACTGCAACCAGAAAGGAAGTAGTAAAGACAGATAGCCCCTACTTGCAATTGACAGATTTTTGACTTATGATCAATGAGCTTACTTAGTGCAAGAGCTGCTTTGACCCTGATGAGTGGCCCAAATACCCATGGATAAAAAGTCCATGCTACCACAAGCTTGCTGAGATCTACATTTGACTTGATGCCAAAACCATTGAGCAGATAAACCACATCTTCAGTTACAACATTTCCAGAAGCACCATTCATATATATGGGCAACCTCCCAAGCCTGCTACTGATGAGTTCACCGGATTTATGCCCGTCTACAGTACCCAATGCCAGTCGTCAACTGACTAGAAAACTTCTCCCCAGGAAAAACAGTGGTCTGGCATCGAGCCTCAGATTCTCAATTTGGAGGTCAAAGATTCAGATCAGAACATGGTAATGACGAACTCATCATTCAACTGATCACAAGCCTCTCCACTCTTTCTTCCAGTTTTCAGGAACAAAGCTTTTGTGTACTTTTTCCAGGTGCAAGAAAATGATTAGAAACCTGCAGGCCTACTACCTGAAGAGCTTGATGAGGATATTGACAAGGGCCTGCCCATAAGTGCCATGAAAATGGCAAATGCTCCATGGGCATCACCTCCATCACCACTTTCACCATTGGTGCCACCATCTCTGACATCACCCAAACCCAACCTTTCTAAGCAAAAGGCATTATTGACCATGGACCTGAACTCAAGCTTTCATTTCCATTAGTAAGAGGTTGGATGAACCTGTGAAAATTGGACATTGGATGAGTGTGGGAAACTTGGAGATTTGGGGAAGTGGGTCCATGTATGAACCTAAAAAAGAGGGTTATGTTACAAGAGTTAGACATTGGACAAACCCCAGGAAGCGCAACAGAAGGACAATTTGACAGAGTTCAACAATGCAAGAACTTGGGCAAGTGGGATAATGGACAGACCCAAAGAAATTGGATAATCCAAACAAGTTGGACAATGGATGAATACCTTTAAAGACCTTAGAATTAATTTTGTTCTTCTATCATGCATCTCAAGCCAATTTATGTTCATCACTTGCTATTTGAGTTGTGAAGCTGAAAAAATAGGACAAGGGACGAAAATGGAACTAGTGAGGAAAGATGAAATCCCAACTAGTTCCATTCTCATCATTTTCAAACTTTCTTAACCTTCTTGAATGCAATTTCCATGGATTCATCCAACATTCAGCTTTGCCAGCTTTCTAACTAGCTTCGACTTCACCTATTGGCAATATGCAGAAATTGGCATCAGAGGACCTCGACTGTGAGAGAAATGGGAAATAGTTTCCCTCATACTAGAACCTCATTCCTTCTACTAAAAGGATCAATCGTAAACCACTGATGACATGTCCACCATTCAAAAGCATTCAATTTGATAAACTTTATCATAAAATTCAAAGAATTTATCATAAAATCTGGTAAATAAAAAATGGAGGAAATGTTTTCTTGTTGGGTGGGCCTCTTGTCCTTTAACAACATTGTGCCCAACACTTCATCAACTCATTGCACTTGTTTGATGCTTGCCATGGTTAGGGTAACTTGAGTTTAGGGGAAGGGAGGTCCACCAAAACACTTGAACCCAAGCAACTACCAACCAAATCCAGAACCCAGAAAAAGGGGCAACTCAGAACACTAGTTCACTTGGGGAGGTGAGAATGAATTAAGGCTCCAAACTACACATCAAGTCTACAAGGTTGCCAGAAAAAAAGTAAATTGTGGACATGTGTGTTGCACATCACATAATTGTGGCAGTGTTTCTGTCCCTGCAGCATATTGCATTCTGTATCACCAATTTTGAAGTCAATATCAAGGTTTAGAGAGCTAGGTAGCGTGCTACTATATCTTCCACTGTTGCAAAAGCTGCATCAAAAGATGAGTTATCCATACCATGCTCAAAATATTGGTGTAGATATGCACGTGCTGAGTACATGCCATATGCTCGGGGAAGAACTCGTGAGGCTGGCATCACAGTTGACTGGCAGTTGCTTAGTAAGCCTGCTGCCATTTCATAGTTGCCTAGCTTTGTTTCATTCACTGCTACATTGAGTGGATCAACTGACCAGATTGGGTATAGACTCTCATGGGCAAAGGTATTTACATCTGCATGTTGGCTTCCATTTCCCCTCAATATCAGCAAGTTTGAAACAGATCGGTTTGTAGGACGGAGACCAGGCTGGCTGCTCACTTTGGAGGTAGATGAGGCAATTGTTGAAAGAGCTGCACTCCAATTGATGTCAGTGTCTCCCCATGCACCCATAGTAAGCATGTGCCGCAGCTGCTTCATATGTGCTCCCCATGTAAAAGTTGTGAAGTCCAATGACTGTGGTGGCACCTGAGCTACCATAGCCAAAACTTATTTACAAGAAGCCAAAGTTTCTGCAGACATACTGCCCAGGAAATAAATTGTTTGTCCCTTGCAGCCATTCCTAGTCATAAGATCACTAAAACTGTAAATACGGGCTCATCACATGCAAACTCTCAAGACATGCAGTTAGGTTTCCTCACATTGGCATACAAAGCTATGACCCTCCCATGGCTCCTAAGGCAGTTCTTGAAGCTTTCCTGTAAGATATTTAAACAGAAAAACATCCTTGGAATTTCTTCACTGTGATTTCCTTTCAGCAGCAAACACCCAACCTGGCAACAAATGTATCCACAGGAGATCATGAGGTGGCTTGCCTGTGGGGTGAACCTCAAGGAGAGCAAACGATATGCTGGATGTGCACACAATACAGACACCAAGTCTGATAATAGGTGAAGATGAGAGCTGGCAACAAACTTGCCACTATTGTTAGGCTTGTTGTCCCCAGTTTGGATGATAGGATGTGTTAACCTGTGGGTGTTTTCCTTTTGAGGACTAAGGGTTGCTTCAACAGGCCTCCAAAAGGCAGGCAATAGGACTGACACCAATGACTCAGCTGCGACTTCATTCATATGATCAAATGAAGGCCTCTGTATGCCCAACAACTTCTTGCAAATTGAAGTGAGTCCTTCGTTTTGCAAAATAACAATCCCATCTGCCAAGCTTTCAAGGTAGGATAATGTCAAAAGCACATTGTAGCTCTGCACTATCACTTCACCACTCTCATGTGGCCAGATGCAGTTACTCAGTATGCATGTTGATGGGTATTCATCCCTCAGTGCCTCTGATATGTATGTCCCTGCACCATTTCCCAACCAACAGCCTGCCTGTGTGTAAGAAAGAGCACAGTGTACACATGCTCTTGCTCTTTCTATGGCATTTCCATATCCAAACTTCAGTAGCCAGCTGAGTAGTTTGGTAGGTAAAATCAAGTTCGCCTTCCTAGCTGTATTCTGTGACTACATCATAAACCATAAACCCTAAGGATCTGGCATGCAATAGGGTGCTAACCAAGAATGAAAGAATTAAGTTGTCAAGTAGACTCCGTTGTACAAAGCCACAATGAATGACAACTTTTCTTTTTTAGATTATAACAACATTATGAAACCAGTTAAACCAAGCCATCTTGATGCTTACCCAGGCCAGAACCAGTTCCACCCCCCATGCTTTGCATGGTCACAAACCCTCCAAACCTATCACATTCCTCAACCTGTGACCCACCCAGCATCTTGATTGGAAATCACTTGCATGAGCCATTTCCAAAGACCATTGCAGATATTGCATTAAGAAGGGATAATATTAGTCTCTCTGCTCAAGAAAGAAACAAGTAAATTTGTTTTGCATGAGACCAACAAATTCCACAATTTTTTCTCCATCATCTTCCTGAATTCAATTGGAGGTACCCAATCTCTTTTCAACACATTAAATTACCTCAAGACGAACAATGTCAAGGATAGAGTCCCGGCACCTTGGACCATGCACATAAAATCCCCGAGCCCAATTGTTGCCAGACCCACTATCGCAAATGACTTGACGGTTTTGGCTATAACTCCATGAACCAGGATTGCTCAGTGGGCTACCACGTGGTCGCTTCATGGCTGCTGCAACAACCTGTCACTCTATCCAAATTCAGTAACTGCATTTGGCCCTAGATGACCGTCAAGGAACAAATCAAGATACACAAAAAAACTTTGAAAGTCAATACTAGGCTCATATCCTGGGCCTTCCAGCAGGCCACTCAGTCTGCAGATGGGATTTTTCACTTTTAACTACAATCTGTGAATTTGGGTTGAAAGTTAAGAGAGTTTCAGCTGCTTACAAATTGCTTGAGGAGATATTGATTCTCAAGTTTCAATAACAAACTTACAACTTTTGGACCTTGGCTGCATTGTTGTTGCCCCCTTTCAGTTCTGTCTATGGAGCCCTTTTATTGTCATTAACATGAGCAGAAGCATCCAAATTCGTGCTCAAGAAACCAGTTGGTACCACCATACCTTGGGTTCCATGTCGATGAGCACAGCTCGTGCTATGTGCTCACCAGTGCTGTTGTCCCTGAAGAAGTCTTGTGAGGCTGTTGCTGGATGGGAAAGGGAGGCTAATGCATTGAAGAAAGCTGATGCCATTTGGTTGCCACCTTGACCAAGCTGCACTACCACACATCCCATGCTTGCAATCTGTCGCCAGCCTGCAGCTATTTCCTTGTCGCTGATACACTTCTCAAAACTTGCAGTGCAGGGACTAGCCCTTGTACACACACTTCTCAAAAATTACTGTGCAGGGACTAGCCCTTGTTTTCCGTTGTCTCTACACAGCAACACACTCCACGGATTTCGCTCTTTTGCGTTATTACTGTTGGACTCGGGTCTTCCTCAGTGATAGACAGTGATAGACCATTTCACGGCGATGTCGAGCTGTGTAGGGACTCAAGTCTGCTTCGCCTTGCTGCAAGAGACCGCACATGCAGCACGAGGAGGAAGAAGAAGAGGAAGAGGAAAAAGGTTGAAGACAAACAACCGCCTGAAGTTGCCAGGAACAGGAGACGCGCAGGAGCTTATAACTCCTTGCGGAAATGTTTTCTGTTATAATCGCGTCTTGAAAACTTGAAATCTTGAACATTGTTCTTTGTGCACGAAAACAAACTTGCTTGAATCCTGCAGCTTCTTGAAGTTCTTGACAATTCATCTCGGGCCAGGGTACTACCTTCTCTTTGTTTTCTGTGTTTGGAAAGGGTTTGAAATCTGCAGTTGATGAGATGCCACACAGAAACATTCCTGTATGAGAGTACGTAGCTAGAGGATTCCTGTTCAACGTCAGTGACGCTCTTCTTCCCACCTCCTCCAACAGCTTATGATGCAATTCTTGACCCGCGCACGTGGATTGTGGCGGGCCTGGCGGACGCCAGCATCTGTAAAAAAGATGCTGGTTACTCAGCTGGTGTGGCAGGGGCGTCGCTGGGCATCACGGATACGCAGCGCACGCCCGCTGCTGCCCTGCGCCTGCCCATCGGCTGCTGCCGTGGGCCCAGCTATGGAGTATGGAATACCAAAAGGGCCATACTTTTGTCATACCCCTTGTTTCAGGGAATACCCAAGGCTCTTTTTACTTGCCTACATTAAAGCTCTCAGACATGCTATACCTCCATCTGCCTGTTCTGAAAAATCTTTGCTGTCAAACCAGCTTGTTTCCAAAGCAATGTCTTATGTAAAATTCTTGTTCACAACTATGGGGCAATATGTACTTTGATAAAGACCAACATGAATTGTATGTAGTTTGATAAGTTTCCTGAGTTCTGTGTGTCTTCTGGGCCGTAGGACCAAGTAAACTTTTGATAGAGGGTTGGTCACAGAAGGAGCATTGGATGATGTCCGCAATAGCTGAAAAAGCAGTGATTGCCCGAGAATTGGTGCCAGATATTGGGCTTCTAACACTAATTTAGGTCTTGCTTCTCACTTCTTTTGAAATAACTTGCATCAGGAATGGTCCTATGATTTCATTGAGCCATCCCATTTAGTCACCAATGTGCTACTGTGTTGCATATGCTGGGGATGTGCCTTCCTTATATAAGCTCAACATTTGTTATTAACATGGGTGCAGATTGTGTAGAAAGCACTTTCAATCCAAGTTCCTTGAGGACTGTTTCTTTCAAAACTTCGAACCAAGTATCAACAGATCTGCCACAACTAGATAAGATGGTTGACACAACAAACAAGTATGATTTTCTGCAATGTTTGCAGTAGCTTGTGCTCAGTAAAACTCAAGAATTCAAGGAATAGACCACTTGGTGCACAGCTTCTGCATTATGGGAGGGTAAAGACATGACCTCTCTGATCAATTTCTCCATAAGTAAGACACTACATCTCTGACACATCTCATGCCTATTCCATTTGAGTGTGTCCTTCGGGCAGGTTGGTCTGATTAGAGGGCAGAATCACTTTCTTAACTGCATTATACTATAGCTGATTCCTCTCTTACATGAGCCCAGAGACGTTTGAAGGACACCAAGTAGAGCTAATGGTACCTATCCATTACACAGAGTTTTTCCTGAAGTGGTGATCAAGTTGGAGCACCACAAGCCTGAGGCAAATGACCCCCACCAGAGGCACCTTGCTTTGATGCACATGGAATTTTCAGGGAAGATATTGATTATCTCTGCACAAAATATGGATGCACTGTGGCCTGAACTTGTGAAATGGTTCTAGTGGTGAAGAGAACAGTGTCTGACAAGACATCACTTCTTTTCTCATCAAATTTCTGGAAAGATGAAGAGAAGCAAGAAACAAATGTGCCTACAAATTGCAAGTCAACCCAATTTGGGGTCTGCTGGGGAAATTACTGGTACTACTTCAAGTGCTTGGCCTTCCACCTTGAACGTACATTGATTCTCTAAGGAATGGACCTTAGTAGTACAATTGTGATCCTTGGAAATGATGTGATGAAATGCTTCAATCACGATTTTATGGAGAGGTTCACATTCTTTTAGTGTGGTCAGGGAGTCTTTCTGCAGGTCATTGGTACTGTCATCTGCTTTTCCGTTTTTCTTGTATTTGGATTTCTTCACAGTGATGGCTATGGCAACATCATTTGGGAAGAGATCTGTCCACACAAAGGCATGCAGAATTGTGAAGATAAAGAGGGTGAACACTGTAGCAGAGGATATGACAGAGAGCACAATTGCAAGGCCTTCTGTGATCCATGAGTCAGCAACAGTTGTGTACTCGATTGAAGCTATGGCTGCTGCTGTCATGGGAAATGTGTATGCCCACCATGCTATTGAAAAGCTGCACACAGTCCACACAGGTTGACACTTGAATCGCTGCAAAATCTTTAATAATGGAAGAGAAAGCTTCAAGGAAGATTGTCAGAACTCAAAAAGTACTTCACATGCAAGAAGAAGCTGATTTTGTCGCAAGAAGGTTCAGAAGCAAGAAGAATGCTGTAAGGGGGGGTTTGAGAAAAATTCTGACAACTGACAACTCTCAACACAATCGCTCCCATTGTTCAGGAAACTTTCTGAACATGCAACAGAAAAGATGCAGGCTACTTTCCCAGCTGAGGGTGTGTTAAGATTTTCACAAAAGAGAGGAGTTCTTCTGACAACAGGAAAACACCATGAAGATTTCAGCAAAGAGTCCAGGAAGGAAATTTGTGATGAGGTGAATGAGAGTGAGAAGATAGCAAGAGCAGATTGCATGGAGACAAGAGTGGGGATCCTGAGCAGCTGGGGATCTGACCTGATTCCTCGAAAGAAATTGATGCGCACGACAAGGGAGGAGTAGAGGAAGAGTGCAATGAAGAAGACGAGGCGTGACACCAGGTCGAAGCTGCCAGTGATTTTCATCCACGCCACGCTCGCGGCGCTAGGGGCTGCCACGAACAAGAAGAAGACTGGGTGCAGGTCTTTGGGCAGCACCAGGTTGCTGGGCAATCGTTGGTAGAGCGTAACAAACAGCACGATATAGTGCGCGAGTCCCACGGCCCAGAAGAAGATGGCGGCTTCAGTCCATCCGACTTTGGCACCAAGCAACGCGCCCACGAAGTTCCCCACCACAGACAGATGTGTGGAGGGGTTGGCCACCTTGGAAAGACGGCGATCGCCTCCCGAGAGCCACTGCCCATAGATTTTGAGCTCCAGTATAAAAAGGGGAGCCATGAAGACGCACCAAGTTGCGGGGTGGATGGAGCTAGCGATTGCCGATGGAAGTCCAATCATAAGGAACATGCAAGCGATCCATGGGGCAAAGAAGAAGTTGACGCGCACGGGGTGATGGAACTCCCTTCGCACTGCCTCGAAGAAGTAGATGATCTTCAAGCTATAAGTTGCGAAGACGAGGACGAGGGACAAGAGAGCCAAGCACCAGAGCGCGATGTTGATTTGCAGCGGGATGTGCAGGAAGTGCAGCTGGGCGGAGGATGCCAGGTCCTTCCATAGCATGACTTGACTGCCTAACCCCATACACAAACCGAAGCAGCCAATTGGGAATCGGAGCAGAAATGGCCATCGCTCATCTGTCGGGAGCATCAACTCACTCTCATGCTCCTGATGAGAAACGTATGCATCATCATCGTGGTTGCACAGAACAAACAGATTGTCCCAGTTTCAGAAAGTTCCTTAAGGGTCGAACCCGGTGCTGGAACAGCTAGTTCTCTTAAGCTTCATGCTGAAGATCTGCAAACAGGTTGTTGTTACGAGATATAGTACTAAGGAAGCAAAACCCACCTTGAGAGTTTCGAGCTCAGGGCCTTGAAGCGCATCGAAGTAGCGATCAGGCTGAACACTAGAGGGCTTTCCATGCTCATCTGTATCTTCCGCCGTGTCGTGGACAGTCGATCCTGATCCTTCTCTTCTTATACCAGTTCCAAGACTGCTGGAAGCGCCTCGTCTAGCCGAGAGCTGCCTGTCGAATCTCGCAGATCTAGTCCTGAATTTGTCATAAGTATCTTGTACTCCTGCCGGCGATTCTTGCACCGATGTTGTTGTAAGTACTGAGTCTTGGGTACTGGTTCTCGCTAATCCAATTTCAAGGCCGCTTTGGGGTCCAGATCCCCAGCGGTAGATTGATCCCCGGGGCCTGCGTTTAGGAGATAAGAACGGCGGCAGCGGTACTAGATGATCAGCTACATAGAATTCATTCTCACTAGCTTTCTCCATCTCGACGCGAACGTCATTGTCGGGGACAACTGCTTGTTGCTGCTTGGAAGAAGACTTGGTTGCCGGTTTCAGTACGTCTCTCGGGCTTGCAGCAACGGAAACCCTCGCATCTACCACTCCTCGAGGCGATTCAGCACTTCCATGCTCCAATGGCCCGGATATTAGTGTCGTTTGATGATCTCCATCAAGACTGTAATTGCTGGAATCTCTACTAAGACCTCTTCCTGGAAATTTGGCTGGACAACAATTATTCTCTTCGAACTCAGACGGTGAAACCTTCTTCCGCACTTGGTACTCACGAACTAGTGCATCAGCCATGTTCAAGGGTACTACCCACTCTAGACTCTCCTCCTCTACAGCTTCTCGAAGATCTTCGCAAGCATAATTAGAGGAAGTATAGTA
>Ga0209208_10011077_pt1 | contig 11597 bp, 12 predicted proteins | sample S1TSphfallax_3_FD_187694 | JGI IMG/M metagenome (GOLD analysis project Ga0209208, IMG submission 187694) | Host-associated microbial communities from peat moss isolated from Minnesota, USA - S1T2_Fd - Sphagnum fallax MG (SPAdes) (version 2) | ecosystem: Host-associated > Plants > Peat moss >...
ATGACTACTGTCCTGTGCACCTATCTGCATTCATAAAGGAGTGTTGGGCCACAAGGCCTGAAGACCGTCCTAAGTTTCCTGAAATCTGCCAAAGGTTGCGGGAGTGCGAGGATACAATTTTGAGCCATTCCACTCCCAATGCCTCCTCCCAAAACTCTAAACCCTGAAAAGGGTCGAAAATACACAATGTGCATCTGAGTTTGCAGATTTCATTCTCAAAGGTAGATCAATCTGGTTAGCATGCAGTAGAAGTAGCAAAACTGAGTTAGTATTGTCTCATGTTTCAAAGGTTGCTGGAGCTAGAAGTCGGATACGTGCTCCAGTGTTGGCTCACTAGACTGTGACATCATCTCTATCTTGGGTAAAATAAGTTTGGCATTTCTCACTACACCAAGATATCATGTTTCTCTGGGGTCAGCTTTGTTTTCACATTTCATTGCCACATCGACCTTCTGGACCCAATGACAAGCACTTGGGGAGGCTCTTGCTCTGATTACAAGGACTTTTGGTTAGGAATGTGAGCAACCCAGAGTTGGCCTCAGAAATTTATGCGTTGAATGGACTGACTAGAACCAGTGGAGGTCAGTAATCAGCTCATCTGATTGTATGTTAATCTAGCATTACAAAGAGATTCTTGTTTGCAGCCAGGTGTTGAAGTTCATTGCTTGCAATTGTGTAACTGCAGACAAGAGGCTGATTGCTATCAATGATGCGGGGCTAGACCAAGAATGTTCTTGTAACTGTTTGTCAAGAGTAAGCATTGACACATATTGTTGTCCTGGAAAGTTCAACTCACTGACTTTGGCGTTTCACAAACTTTAACCCTGACAAATCTAGCTTCACCTCAATGCAAATTTTACTACTCAACGGAGTGCACTGGAGGTATGACAAATGTGCCAAACACAAACAAATGAACTAAAAACAGCTGCAAATAGCATTGCAATGTTTTCTTCAGTTACTTACTTGAGAGGTGATGGCATTTCCCTACATACCACAGTCTGAGATTCTTTGGGGTGTTTGACAAGGGGGGAGGCCACCTTACCATTTGTACCCCTGCCATTGGTGGGTTTTCTAACAATACTAAGAGTGGATCTTATTTGGGGGCAGGGAGATCCAGTTCTTCATCAGGAATTATGCTCCTTCATAGGTGTTTACACATCTTTATCATGCCCTCATCAAGCATTTTCCAGGCCTTCATTGAGCAGCCTTTATGCATGCGACACCCTCAGTCTGAGGCATTCCCAAAATAACAGGCCCAGGCCCCTCAGGCCTCTCTGGCCTCAGGGGCCTAGTATTTCGGCTACAACCCAACCCTGGGGCATTACCCTACAGATAAATAAGTATTTGACCACAAGGTTAAAGAGCATTCTCAGTTTCAAGGGATCTTGTTATTCTTCTTTTGGTGGAAGAAACAGAAACATCTCCCACAATCCCAATTGCTGCAAAATCTGATGCCAAAGCTCCAATGATGCAGGTAATACAAGTCACCTGTGTGATTGTATTCTTCGACCTTCAACACATAAATCACACCAAAGATCACCAATAACATTAGCAACCCTAAATTCCAATCGCAAGCTCAAAAGACTTTCTTGACATTGAAAGCCTCCATGAAACTTACAGAAGAAGCTCCTCCCATTCAACCAGCCACGAGGATATGGACCACTCACCTGAACACCGTTGAATGTAAATCACTCTCTAATCAGTACAATCATTTGAGCAAACAAAACTTGCACTGAATAGAATTATGAGTACCTGCTTATCCCCATCAAAGTAGGAAAAGCCTGTACTGTTAGACCTATTGAGAACACCAGAGCATTACATTTCAGAAAGCACCACATAATGCCACCATTACTCACCACTTTTCATCCCTCAAGACGAGACCACTGATTGTCAACATGGAACATGTCACGCTCATGCCACATTACTTGCTCCATGCAATCCATGATCATGATCAAATTAGTTTTTGATTGATTTTTATTTTGGTATCTTTATGTAATAATTTTTTTCTTACTGCCCTAAGATAGTAGATATGCACGAATGATTTTAGGTTTTACCAAGCATGCATGGGGCAAACACAACCAATATATAAAGTTGGGTGGGGGTATAGTGGGGTTTATAGGTGAAAATTTAGGGAAAGCAAAGTAGTTAAGGTATTTTTATTTATTTTCCTTTTGCACAAGTTTGGTTTTTTTTATCATGGGGTTTCAATAGGTATAATGAGTGGATAATTCAATTAGATTGAAAGAATTACAAGATTTAAATGGAGCTTTAAGAGAAAGGGATGAGGGGTTAAGATTTATTTTTTTTGTTTCAAAAGGGTTTTTTTGGGTGAGGAGGGGAGGATGGGGTAATTCCACCCCTTTCCAAAGGAGGTTTTTTTAACAGATTGGGATAGGTGAATTTTATTTGGGATGGGGACTAATCCAAAGGGTTGTTTCTTGGGTGGCATGGGAGGGAAAAGTTTAGTTGTTTTTCAAGGTAGGAAGGTGGGATTTTTAAAAAATTCCAAGAAATTATTCTTTTGATGGTGTGGGATGGGATGTTTGGAGAAAGAAGATGAGTATTTTTATTTTTTCTTTTATGATATGGTGATTTAATGAAAAAAAAATTTAAAGAAATATTTTATTAAAATTAATATCTTTTTTTGTGGAATGGAAAAAATTCAACACAAAAAATTCACTTTAAGAATTTAACTAAAAGAAAAAAAACTATTTTGTTTAAAATTGAACATTTAATACGTTTAACCAAAAAAGGAAAAAAATGAATTTTGATTTTTTTGTGTGTCTAAATGTTTTTATGTGCATGATAATAAAGTTGGTGTTTGAAAAATAATAATAATTTATTTAAGTCAAATGAAAATAATTGTTAAATAATGGAATTCTTTTAAAGGTTTATGTATTAATATCTTTCAAATTTAGGTTGAAATATTTAAATTTCGAGTGTAAGAATGAGGTGCATAATTCAAATTCATAAGATGCCAAGGGTATTGATGTCTTGTTCATTATTAGACCATAAATCTAGCCGTTAAACCATGGCTCATCAATATCCATGGTTAATGGTAAATATCTACCATAATCAAAGTTATTGAAAGTCAATAACTAAAATGTATAAGATGTTAAGGGTATTAATGTCTTGTTCATTATTAGACCATAATTTAGCCGGCTAATCATGGATATGATCATGTATTGTTAGGTTGAAATTGATCACAGTCAAAATTACTTAAAATCAATATAAAATAAAGAAAGGTTTAAGGTTAGGTTTAGAGTTAGGTTTAGGGTTTAAGTTAGGTCTTTTGTTTCATATAAATATAATAATATATGTTTGTTGTCTTTCTTTTTACACAACAATAACAATGTGTTTAATTTAAACTTTCATCATTTGTTGACTATTTTGTTGCTTCCTTTACATCTATGTTTATGCAAATGTATGTTTTGTTGTGTATTTTTGCAACTTTTAGTTTTGCCAAATGCTACTTCATTTGTTTATTGTCAAATTCATTTTTGGTAAATTCTTTCCTTTTTTACACAATGGTTGTTGTTATAGTGCAGGAAGTTAAATTAGTTGTTGCAGTGGATGATTTAGATTTCAGAATTTAAAATGTTACATTTGAGACAAAGGTGTTGAATAGGTATGGCACCTTTGATGGAATTGCAAATAGGAACATGGAAAATTCAAACTATGCATATTTGCATTAAGATTTGTTGGATAAGGCAGCTCTGACCATACTCACTTTGAAGGTGAAATCGCTTTACATAAAAATGCATGAACAAAAACAAAAAGGCATGTTTGTGAGGGTGGAATTTTTTTGAATTGAATCAAAAGTCTAAAAGAGGTCTTGAAAAGGGTGACATGCATGTTGTATCACAATTGAATCAACAACCATTGTGTCATCAATTCATGCATTCCCACTTGACTTAATTTTGATATTTTTTCACATGGATTCCATTAGAGAATTTAGGAGTTTCATTCTAATTTGGAGGTCTGTTACCATTGTTGTCATCATCATTAATGTAAGGGGAATAGGGGATAACAAAGCTGAAAAAAATTGTTGATTGTAGATGGAAAAGGTGAATTTGACCAAGACGTTCTTGCTCTTGGTAACAAATTTAGAATACAATATGAACAACTTCTTAAAGCGTATAATGGAGGCCAATGTGGAATAATTTTAATAAAAAATGTGACAACAACAACAAAAGGAGATCAATATTTAACGGCACAACATTACACAATTTTAACAAAAGTTGTGGATGAAGCTACTCGAACTCATCTTTTCCAATTACACAACAAATTATTAAGTGTTCAATCTACATTCAAAGAAGTAAATTCCTATGCTTTCCTTTGCATCATTTAATGTTTTTTCAAATTTACACATAAAACATCAAACAAAACCTATTGTTCATCTCATGATCAATTATGAAAACTACTTTTGTTTTTATTTTTTCCATTAGATTTGGGTCTCCTCTTTTAATAAAAAGAATCTCCTTAGGAAAAAAAAAATTGGGTTAGGCACCTGAATCTCCTTACTACATGGGCCAAAAAAAAAAAGTTCAAAATTAAATTGCCACAGACAACTCGATGGCCACTAGGTCATTTTTTTTTTCTCACTTGGAAACTTGGTGGCCACCATATTGTTCCATGTTAAATTGCAAAAGATGATGATATGGTGCCATTATATCGCATTTTTTTTCCTTCTCTTGGAAACCTAGTGGCCACCAAATCGTTTTTTAATACATGAAATTTTTAATACAAAATTTTTCTGATTTTTTCTTTCCATGCTAGCAATTTTTCAATGCAAAGAATTTTCCAAGAAAAATAAAAAGTAAATAGTCTTGAATGAATCATCAATTTTATCTTTTTTGAATGTGCTTATGTGGGAACCATGCTTTTGTTTATATAGATTTTTAAAGTTAATAATAATGGAAACACCTTCATTAAATATTGTTGATTCATCATTCGAACATGTATTACATTCATATGACCTTTACTTAGTTTCAACATACAAATATGAAATAGGCAATTGTCTTTTTGATTTTATATCTTATTTATTGGATAATCATTTATCATCTTTTGAATTGAAAGAAAATAACATGACACATTTAATCAATTTTTATTATTGAATACAAAAAAAATCAACAATGTCGTATTCAAGAATTAAATTCAATTTTTTTGTTTGATTTACATCAAGGCATGGTCATAATTGAATATCAATATGTGACAAAAATGGCATTAAATGCTAGTATGGTAGATTTGTGGGGATATTTCATTACAATATTTTGGATAGTTGAATATCTACAAAGGCCAATTTACATTTGGAATAAAGTATCAAAACACATTATGTCTTGATGTGGCATGAATTTTCAATCTATCCCCTACAATCTATTTAACGTACAATTTTCAACATTTTGAACCAATTCAATATGTTAATGGTCTATTTAGGTCTTCACCTACTTTCAAAGTTAACAATTCCAAAATTAACATAAATTTAAATTTTCATCTCTTTTGAAATCAATGATGCAACAACCTCTTATTCAATTATCGCAACTAACTACATGTTTTTATTGGAATGAAAACTTTGATTTTGCATTAATGGATATTTTGAAAAATAATTGGGATCATCATTCGAGTATGTTGTTCCATAGTTCAACATTTCTTGTAATAAAAATATTATTTTAAAAAATTAGAAATCATATTCAATACTTATAATTACTTTTTGAAAAAAAACACAAATGTTCGTGCCGATGAGATTTTGTTTAAACCTTTCACTTTAGTTCCCTTTATCAAAGTTTTAAAAAATCCCAAAATTCAAATGGAATACTCCCATTTAATTGTTGAGCTGAATATATATATATAAATCGCAAGGATATTTCATAAATGACAAAGTTCAATCGTCATATGTTCAATGCACTCTAGAAGAAATTAAAGAATTAATTCTCACACAACTTCTTCCAAAACATGATGTTATATAATATTAATATAAAACAAAATACACATGATTCAATATACATTGACATTTATAATAAAAAAATTTAAGATGTTCCCATAATTCCATGTTTTAGTTATGAAAGGTTATATTTTTGAAAACAACTTAAATGTTTCTCAAATCAATTGTTAGAACAACTTTTCGTATACTTTCAAATTCAAATAGAACCTAGTTCAACATCATACATATGTACAAGTTGTTTACGTAATATTAGTGAAAATAAACCAGCCTTATATCAAGTACTAAATAAAATTTCTATAAACAAAATTATTCCATGAGTCCAAAAATTTAACACAATTATAAGAACGTTTTATTTCAAAATGTCTTGTTTTTTCTTAAATTTATAAACTCCAAGGGTATGGCTAATATTAGATGCATGATAATGTTATTAATGTCCTTACAAATGTGGGTCGAACTCAATCAATACTATCACATTTATCACATGATGGTGCAATAATAGATGTGTTTTTTAAAAGACATCTTGAATACAGATTACCTCCTATGTTAAAAATTGTTTGTCTAAATATGGTGATGGTGGGTGAATGCAGATCAAGGTGGTTCATTTTTTGTGTCATGATGTCATTTTTCTAGAATGCCATTTCTTTAAACAACTATAACAAATAATAAAATTAATAAAATTGAAAAATAAAAATTGATTATATATTAACAACCTAATTATGAAAATACCTATGTAATTATTTTTCAATAAAAGTACATTCACTTTTCACAATGGACTTTTGAAGTACAAAAAAGTGGACTTGTAGATAAATTGGATTGGTAGAAAATAATCAAATAATAAATTTTTATGTGAATTTTTTCCCTCAAAAATCATAATCAAATTTTTATTAGAGATTTTTGAATGGTCAAAATTGAGCCATACTTTCATAAATCCCTAACATAATTTTTTTTTCAATTTTCAATTTGTTTCCCATAGAGGTGTATATCTTTGGAATATGTAAACGGGCTTCTATTAATATGGAATTATTTTTTTTGGTACATGGACTTTATTACCATTGAATCCATGGTACCGGAAAAAATTCAAAAATTTAACATTGTAAAATGGACTTTTGTGGATATTTGATTTTTCAAAAAGTTAACCACCTTAGCATTCGCCTTAATTGTTTTACAAGATTTAATTGAAACATCGTTAAACAAAGATTTGAATGTTAACATTCATCATCAATGGGCAAGTTTGTTTGCTTTGCATATGAATTTAGAATCCCAATTTCTTACTTATATTAATTCATCATCTTATAATTTTGAATTTAACAATGAAAAAATACATTGTAGACTAATAGATTCAATGATACATAATTTTTTCGATGCTCCAAAAATAATGGATTATGAAAATATTTTATATTATATTGGCCCAAGTCAAAAATTTCACCCTTTATGTTCATTTAAACATAAACATTCAAATGAATTAAAAATTTCCAACATTGTTTTATGAGTACCCTTGACAATTTTCTGAAGGTTTTTCATATCAACAAATACCTCAATGGGAATTACTTCATAAATCTAGAGATTTTTCAACAAATATTTTAAACCTTTTTAAAAGTTGTTAAAGTTTCGATCCAAAAAGTCATAGGTTTTGGTTGGGTGCGAATATGAAAAGGAAAACTATGTGGTAGAACTTTAAAAACTTATCAAATACGAAATAAACCAAATTTAAATAATATCTTCAAATCATACTTAGGTTATCGTGATTTACAAAGTTTGTGTAATTCAATTGATTATTTTGAAAGGTTGCGAAAAACTTTATTTGCAATGATTCGACAACTTGATCTTCCAACATTCTTTGTCACTTTTACATCTATTGAAAGATTATGGGATCCTCTCATTAAAACTTTACACACATCACATGTTTAAAGATTAAATATTTAAAATAAAATAGAATACCTCCAATTTGTTCATATATTAGAATTAATACGAATTGACCCTAGCACATGTGCTCTTATTATGATCATAGAACATCTTGTTTTTGCAAACTTATCACAAAAGATCATTCTTTTTTTGAGTATATTTTTGAATTTTTTTTCATCAATGAATTTCAAAATCATGGGAGCGAACATGAACATGGATTTTTATGGATAAAAAATGCACCTATGTATGGAATGCACACAAATGAAAAAATTGAAATGTTTGTGGACATGTATATTTCTTGTGATGTATCATTGTTACCAAATTCATTACAAAATGCACAACAACATCAACACACATGTACATGCAAGAAAAAAACCATTTTTTTGTAGATTTCATTACCCATTGCTTCTTATGCATGAAATAAAAAATTTAGATTTTTTTCGAATAAATGTAAATTATCCATTTTCACAACAATACCTCCAAACACAAATAAACAAAATATTTCAATCTTTAAAACATTTAAAATAAAATGATGATATATCATTTTCTGAATATCTAAATTCTTTAAACATTGATGAAAGTACATATATATTAAATTCGAGAAGTAAATGAACAAAGCCGGACATTTTCTTTAAGTGAATTTCTAAAAACATGAAAACTAATGCATTTAGTATACATGTTGTTCATTTGGGGTTTGGAAATACATATATGCAATTCATCTTGGACCGATATGCAAATGCAACCTATTACACATCATATATGACAAAAATAGATAAATCAATAACATTAGAACTACATTCAATCAAAAAAAATGCATCGCAAATAATATAGATGCAAATATAAGAATTCAAAAATTAGGTATTGTTTTTTTTAATGCCCAACAAATGGTTGTTCAACTTGTTGCTTACCTTGGGATTTCTTTACCATTATATCATTCATTTCAAACATTTCAATTCATAGATACTTCTCCTTTTGAAATCACCCTTAAAATCACAAGTTATAGTAAATGAATTGGAACCAAATTCAATTGATATAATGTGTTCATCGATCATAGACAAATATATTAATCGTCTTAATCAATATGAATAATTATCATTAGCAAAGTTTAATCCTTGTATAATTTTAAAAAAAAATTCAAAACATCGCAAACCCAAAATTATTAGGTTTGTACAATATAATAAATATAAAAATATTGTAAATTGGTCAAGAGAACAACTTTTATTGTATTCACCATTTCAAAATTCAGAGAATTCCCAATTTGGAATTAATGTAACTTAGCATGATGCATATTATCAACAACATGATGACATTTCTAAGATTAAACCTATTTTCAACTACCAAATGCCATATCCAAATAAAAAAGAAATGAATGATTCAATAGATTCAAAATTAAAACCATGATGTTCAATTAACATTTGAATTGACGATATAAATAATGAAATAAATGATCCACATCCTACAATTTTTATAACAAACAAAATCAGCATTGAAAATTATGATTTATAATCTGACTTTGTTATTCAATCATGTAATGGATCAAACCAAAAATTATAATTTTAAAAATATATAAATTTCATGAAATCATCATATTCCATGATGATGGAAGAATTTGAATATCTTGGTTTACTTACACAACTAAATGAAGAACAAAGATTAACATTTGATGATGTTATACATACAAAACAATTGTAACTTAATACATCAATATTTTTATTTTTGATAGGGGGTGCTGGAATTGGAAAACAATTTACATTGAAATTCATAATTCAAAGATTATTATGATTATACAATAGAGACATATTTTCTGACTTAACAAAAATCAAAGCTTTATTTATGGCATCAATAAGTAAAATTGGTTTCAATATTAATGATTTAATAATACATTCAACATCGAACATACTTGTCCAACAATATTTATTTAGTTTACCAAACTTATCATCAAATTCATTGAATATGTTTACATGTTGATATGAACAATTACAACTTTTGTGATAAATGAAATATCACTTGTTGGTGTTAGAATGTTTAATGTTATAGATAATAGGCAAAGATCCATAAAACACATTCAAAATTTTTTTTTTGGTGGTGTTCATGTTATCATGATAGGTGATTTCCATCAAACACCATTTATAAAAGATAGTTTGATTTTTCAAAATATCAAAAATAATGTTACGGCACTAACACCAAAATTTTGGCAAACATATGTCCAATGTTATGAACTAAATAAAATTATGCGACAATTTTTATAAAAACTTTGAACAAATTTGGTACAACAATAGAAAATACAAAAGATATTGAATTTATAAATCAAATTGTAATCAAGAACCACCCAATGATTTTACTATTCCGTATTTGTTTTATACAAATAAACATGTGAAAAAACACAATGAAAATGTGTTCACTAACACATTAGGTCCCACATTTATTTTCAAAGCAATGGACATCAATTGTCAATCATACCCATTGTTTTACAAGCTTTCAAATGATTTGAGTAAAACTGTAGGCACAAATTTATAAATTCATTGAAGTATTCATATATTTCAATTCATGATGGTCATGGGTTAATGATGAAATATGACATACACATGCACTTAGATTCCTTCAATACAATAACTAGTGACGGTTCAAGATATATAGTAACAACTTTTAATACTAACCACGAAAAACAATATATATTGTATGTGTGTATAAAGTTCATTCATGTTCAATTTCTACATTTTTAAACAATCTTCAAACTATAATTCAACAGTCTCTTGAACAATGTCCAATCATTATTATGGGAAATTTTAATATTGACATTTTAAAAGACAATAACCAACCAATTTTTAAAAAAAATTATATTTCATGGATAAATTCAAAAATAAATCACAATTTAGTGAAAACACTATAAAAGCTGAATTTCAATTAGACCATATATGGGCAAATGTCCTTGGAAATTAATGTAAATCTAGTGTAACAAAAACATATTTGTTAGATTTTCATAAATTGATTTATATTGGATTCAAATTACTAAATGTACTTCCAATGTATAACAAAAAACCACTAATGTCTCCATTTATTTAAAATGTAAGTTTGTGAAAATATGCATGTCAATGTTGCATTTTCCACCTAAGTAATGACTTCCAAAATGTTTGGCACTTGGTGGCTTGAATTTGCATTTTTTTATTTTTTTTCATGGACCATGTGCAAAAAAAATCGTAAATATCAATACCAAGACATTTTTTTTTGAATGATTGTTCTATCCACACGTACACCCATCAAACATCATAACAACAAACCTTTCATGGAAAAACTAAACGCAAAATGCAACAAAAAACAAATATAAGAAATGCAAAATTCTCAAACTTCAAAATGAAAATGAGACAAAAAAAGAAAAATCTTTTCATTTAAATTATATCCATTCAATATTGATGTTTATTTTGAAATTGAAATACCTCATGAACATTGTCAAAAATTGTCTACATTATCCAAGTTTGAAAAACTTGGATTTGCTTAAAGAATATAATTAATCACAACTTGATATTCATTTGTATGGTTAAAGAAAGGAACATGGAACTATGGTTTCAATTTCTAAACATGTATAGTGAATTCTAAGATGGTTAGAAAACTTTATTTTTTAATATAAAAGTGGAAAATAAAAATGTATGATCTTTCATAAAGCCAACAAACTTTCATCCAATATAACTTTGACTTCATAGTAGAACATTAAATGTAATACCTTATGTCTCTCATGGCAGAGCCGCTTGTTGTTCAA
>Ga0209208_10011079_pt1 | contig 11595 bp, 12 predicted proteins | sample S1TSphfallax_3_FD_187694 | JGI IMG/M metagenome (GOLD analysis project Ga0209208, IMG submission 187694) | Host-associated microbial communities from peat moss isolated from Minnesota, USA - S1T2_Fd - Sphagnum fallax MG (SPAdes) (version 2) | ecosystem: Host-associated > Plants > Peat moss >...
TCTAACCCTGATCTGGCGGCCAAATGGTTTGTTTGTCGCCAAATCCGCAAAACAGAGGGTCTGACCATGACCGCACGCAAATCGATCCTCGCCCGCACGATATCAACCCCGATCATCCTGACGCTGATCCTGCTAGCCGTCGCTGGTCTTTCGCTCTGGGTCAACAACGGCGTCTTCACGCGCACCATCATTGAGGTGTTCATCCGCGTGATGATCGTCGTCGGGCTCTACACGTTCATCGGAAACTCTGGCGTGATCAGCTTCGGCCACATCGGCTTCATGTGCATGGGCGCCTATGCCACCGCCTGGTTCACGATCCCGCCGGCGATGAAGAAATATTCGTTGCGCGGCCTGCCCGACATCATCTCGCACAATCAGCTGCCATTCTATCTCTCGATCACGCTGGCTACGCTCTTTGCCGGGGTCTTCGCCTATATCTTCGGCAAGATACTCGTGCGCCTATCGGGGATCGCCGGCTCGATCGCGACATTTGCAATGCTTGCGATGATCAACACCGTCTATTCCAATTGGGAAACGGTGACAGGCGCGACCAGCTCCATCGTCGGTATTCCGCGCAAGACCGATCTTTGGACGGGCTTTGCCGGTTCCGAATTGGCCGTCATCGTCGCCTATCTCTACGCAATCTCGCGCTCCGGGTTGGCGCTTAGATCTGCCCGCGACGAGGCGATCGCGGCGCAAGCTTCCGGCGTGGATATCGCCCGCGAACGCCTAAAGGCGTTTGTCGTCAGCGGGCTAATCCTCGGCGCGTCCGGTGCCCTCTATGCCCATTTTCTCGGGGTGTTGACACCGGACGCCTTCTATCTCGGGCTGACGTTCATCTCTCTGTCGATGCTTGTCGTCGGCGGCATGAACAGCCTGTCGGGCGCGGTTATCGGCGTCGTCGTACTTTCCGCGATCATCGAACTGCTGCGCACCTTTGAGAAGGGCGTCACGATCGGGTCTGAGACCTGGTCGCTGCCGCATGGCGCGCAGGAAATCGCCATCGGCGCAGTGATGATCGTCATCCTGATTTTCCGACCTTCAGGGCTAACCCGCAACCAGGAACTGACCTGGTCCGGCTGGCCCTTCACGAAACTTTCCGCTCGAACGGATGAGCCTATCAAGGACCGGGCGACGGAAGGAGCAGGCGCATGAACGTAAAAGGAGAGACCACCATGAAACATCTTTCGAAAATTGTATTCGGCGCGCTGATGGCTGGGCTTTCGCTCGGCGCATCCGCCCAGGCCGCAGATATCGTTGTCGGATTTGCTACTGCATCGTCCGGCTTCATGCAGGCTTATGACAAACCTGCACAGGATGCGGCGATGATCCGTATCGACGAGATCAACAAGGCCGGCGGTTTGCTCGGCCGACAGATCAAGGTCGTGACCGCTGATACCAAGACCGACCGTGCCGAAGGCGCCAAGGCGGGTCTCGAAGTCATCGACAAGGGTGCTGATCTGGTCGTCGTCTCCTGCGACTATGACTTCGGCGCTCCGGCAGCGCTTGCGGCGGAAGCCGCTGGCAAGGTGTCATTTTTCCTTTGCGCCGAGTCCGTCAAGGCGGGCATTCAGGGTGTCGGCCCACACAGCTTCTCGGCTTCGGTGCTCGCGGCGGTTCAAGGCGCGACGATGGTCGACTGGTCCTACAACAAGAAGAATGCCCGAACCTATTATCGGCTCCTCGATACCTGGACCGAATATAACAAGGGCATTTGCGACGGCTTTGACTATCAATTGCCGAAAATGAAGGACGCCAAGCTTGTCGGCAGCGACACCTTCAAGAATGAAGATGCCTCGATCGCCGCACAGATCACGCGCATCAAGAGCCTTCCCAAGCAGCCAGATGCCGTCATGCTCTGTTCGATGATGCCGGGCGTCGTCAGCGCCATCAAGCAGATCCGCGCCTCCGGCATCACATCAATGATCCTGAACGGCTCCGGCGTCGACGGCAGCTATTGGCTCTCCGCGACACCGGACCTGTCCAACTTCTACGTACCGGCGCAGGGATCAATCTACGGGGACGACCCAAACAAAGACGTCACCGCATTCAACGCCAAATACAAGGCCGCGACCGGTGCCGAGCCGTCCAGCCAATACGTCTATCCCGGCTATGTTTTGATCGATGTCTGGGCTAAGGCCGTTGCCCGCGCTGGAACGACTGATGCCGATGCCGTCACAGCAAAACTCGAAGCGATGAAGGATGAGCCAACCCTGTTTGGACCGCGCACCTTCACCAGCGAATTGCATCACCAGAACAAGGGCAAGTATCTGATCGTCGACATAGAGAAGGGCAAGCCCAGCGTCGTTGATAGCTGGACCATCTCCGATCCGATCCCGCTTTCGTATCTTCTGAAGCAGTAAAACTGACTGAACCTCTGATCCCTGCAGTGCTTATCTAAACCAAATAGCGGGAATTGCGAAATCGAAGGCTGATGGATGGAAATCCGTCAGCCTTCTTCAGCTTCCAATACTCGTTAATTTTGCTGGAGTTTACCGTTTTAAGATTCGAACAACGGACATCTCGATCTGGTCCATTGTAAGCGCGAATTGCCCGGCACCTTTTGCCAATCAGTACACTGAGGCATGAGGTGTCCACCAAAATAGGTGGACACCAATTCATGGAAGATGACCAGAAACTGCGGGTGAGGCTTGTTGGTCGGAACGGTCACCGCTGATACGACACCGCATCGAAAGACCGTCTTGTCGCGGCCTGCCTTGAGCCTGCCGTGTCAGTATCGAGGCTTGCGCTCGAACATGGGGTCAACGCGAACCTTCTGAGCAAGTGGATAAAGAAGAGCGCGGAGCCCCAGTCTGTCGCGCCGTCTTCATCACCGCCTTTCATCCCGGTTCAGCTTCAAGGTGCAGCCTGTCGGCCCCCGTCGCGACAGAGCGGCATGGCAGCGATGCCGGCGACTTGCAATGAAGTGCATGGGTCTGAACCCAAGAGCGTTTCGCTTTTTTCCTCCCCAACCAAGGTGGGCGCCTCGCTGCCGAACGGGGTGAAGCTGACGCTGGAGTGCGGTGATGGGGATGCATTGACGGCGATCATTGGAGCGTTGGGCCATGTTCAGACTGGGCGCTGACCTCCAGGTCTACATGCATCGTGAACCCATCGACTTTCGGGCCGGGATCAACAGCCTTGCGGTCCTGGTTCAGGAGACGATGGCGCTGGACCCGTTTGCGCCTGCGATCTTTGCGTTCTGCAATCGCCGTCGCGACCGGCTAAAACTCCTGTTCTTCGACCGATCCGGCTTTGTGTTGATCCTGGAGCAGCTGACCGAGGACAAGTTCCGCTGGCCGCGCCGCGAGGCGGCGATCGCAACGCTCACAACCGAGCAACTACACTGGATCCTCGACGGCATCGATATCGATGCGATGGTTCGCTATCCGGTGCGGCACTATCAGGTCGCTGGCTGAGGTCTCTGGAACTCCGCGGTTGACGTGGCCGGACGGTTCAGATTCAAGAATCTGATGAATCGGACCGGCAAAACGACTGTTGAGGAGCTGATGGCGCGCATTGCCGCGCTCCAGGCGGAGAACCGTCAACTCGCTGAACGCGTTGTCAAACTCGAGGAGGGGCTGGCGCTGGCGCGTCTGCATCGTTTTGCACCGAAGAGTGAAAAGCACATTGACCGCCTCTTCAATGAAGCCGAACAGGTTGCGGTTGAAGCTGACGGCGGGGAGAATGACGCCGACGGCGAAGAAGGCGATGTCGTCGAGCTTCCGGACACTGGATTGCCACCTGTCAAAGGCGAAACGGGCAAGAAGCGCGGCAGCAGGTCCCTGCCGGAAAATCGTTAGCGTCCGTGCTGGTGGTGGAAATTCGGTGTCCGGTTGGGCGGCCCCGGAGGTCGGCGGAGCCGACCGCAGGGGCTGCCCAACCGGACACCCGAGCAGGCTGAGGCGGCCATCGGATCAGCGGGCTACGGTGGAGTTGCGACGCTTCACCCTGACGCCACGAGGACCCGATGACCGAGGACTGAGCACGATCACCCTGTTTGATGGCCTTACGGTCGCGGATTTTGATGGGCTTCCCACTTCCGCTTCCCGTTAGCTGTAGGGCGTGTGGGAAGCGGAAGCGGGAAGCGGCGACGACGCGGTGTCGTGGCGCGGCCGCGCTTGGGGGTGTGATGGTGCCGAGTACCATCCGGCATTGCGCTTCGCGGGGCTGGTGGGCGGCTTGGGTCAGCGAGCTGTGAGGCTGTAGCCGCTGGGGGATTTCACAACGGTGCCGGCGGCGGTCATTGTAGCGAGGCACTGGTAGAGTGTTTTGGCGCGGACGCGGCAGGATGCGCGCAGGTCGGCGAATGTGCGCGGCTGCTGGGCTTCCGCCAGGACGGCGGCGATGCGTTGATCGATGGAAGTGGCCTCGTCGCGCGACTCGTTTTGATGATCGGCCTGCACTGGCCACAGGGCGAGTGCGTCATCGCGCTGGGTGAGTTCGAGCGTGATGCCGGCGATGGCCGCGGCGGCGCGATGCTCGACGGTGAGCGCGATGCGGTCGTCGGCGTCGCGGCGCAGATAGAGGTTGGAATCGCCCCAGGCGTGGAATTCGGACGATCCGCGCAGGGCCTGACCGGCGCGGATGGCGCCGGCGCCCTTCCTGGCATGGTGGACGACGGCGATGGCGACGGCGTGGCGCCGTTGCAGTTCGCGCAGGAAGGCGAGCAGCGGCGCCACGTCGCCGCTGACATTCTCGTCGATGCGATGCAGGCGCACGAACGGATCAAGGATCAGCAGCCTCGGCTCGAGCATGGCGACGGTCTCTTCGAGACGCGCGCGGTCGAGCTGGAGATCAAGGCGCAGGCTGGGCGCGGTGATCACCTGGACGTCGAGTTCGGCCAGAGCGGTGCCGGCGGCGGCACAGATGCCTTCAAGGCGTCGGCGGACGACATGCAGCGCGTCTTCGGCGGGGTAAAGCAGCACACGGCCAGGGCGCTGGACGGCGAAGCGGCGCAGACAGGGGGTTCCGGCGGCGACGGCGACGGCCAGATCGAGGGCGAGGAAGGATTTGCAGCACTTTGGCTCGCCGCCGATGATGCCGACGGCTTCCTCGGACCAGAGCTGATCGACCAGCCAGCGCCGCTGCTCGGGAGCTTCGGCGAGACGCCAGGCCGGCTGGACCGGGAGCTGGGTCATCGGCGGCGGCGGGTCGCCGCCTTGGTCTCGCTGGTGGCGGGCACGGCGCAGACCTCAAAGAACAATGCCTCGTCGATCTGCCGGGCCTCGCGCTGGGCCGCGACCTCGAGGAGTTCGGCCGCCATGATCATCAGGGCGCGTGGATTGCCCTGGGCATGATCGCAGATGGCAGCGATGACTTCGGCCGTCATCAGGGTGGGAGCGCCGGCCTGCCGCAGGGCGTGGCCGAGGCAGGCTTGCAGGTCCTGCGGCGATGCGCGTTCGATCGGCAGGCGCACCCGCATACGGCTGGCGAGCGGGAGGAATTCATCGGAGCGCAGGCGTTCGGCAAGCCGTCCGTCCCCGGCCAGCACGACGGTCAGCAGGATGTTCGAGTCCAGATCGGTGGAAGCCAGCAGACGGAGTTCGGCCATCACCGCGATCTGCATCTCCTGCGCCTCGTCGACGACCAGCACGGGGCGGGACAATGTGCCCTGGATGTGGGCCTGCCAGCGCTGCCGCAGGATTTTCGCGCCGGCGAAGCGATTGTGCGGGCGCAATTCGACCCCGAAGAGTTCGCCCATCTCGCGATAGAAGTCGGCGATGTTGGCCTGTGGGCGACTGATCACGCCGACGGTGACGTCGCGCTGTGTGGCCAGCGATGCCGCCAGGATGCGCAAGGTGGCGGATTTGCCGCAACCGGGCGCACCGGTGACGAGGGCGAAGCCGCCGTCCGCGGCGAGTTGTTGCACGCGCCAGCAAAACGATTCCACGCGCGCGGTGACGTGCAGCGCCTCGGTCGGCACGTTGGGCGTGAACGGGTTCCATTTGAGGCCGTAGAGCGCGAGCATCTTGTTCATGCGTCGTCTCCTTCGTCCTTGGGAAGGTAGGCGGGCGGCAATCCGGTGGCGGCCTGCCGGTCGAGCATTCGCTCCAGCAGCGGTCCGATGCCGCGCCCCGACTGGGACAATGGGGGCTTGGATGACGCTGGCGGCGCGACGGATTCGGCGGCCCCCTGTGTGTCAGTGACCGGCTGGAGGCCGCGGCGCAGGCCGGAGGCGTTGGCCGCCTTGTCCTGTGGGAACAGCCGGCAGAGCACCGTGCCGGTCTGCGGATCGACGAGGTGGACCTGGGTGAGGTCCCAGGCGGCGAAGCGAACTTCCAGCAACGAGAGATGCCGGTAGCGATTGGGAACCTCGAAGCGGCGGGCTTCGATGACGGCGGTGCTATCGCTCTTGCGCAGGGTGCGTCGCTCGGCGCGGGTGAAGGCCAGCCGCAATGTCGCGGCATCCGGGCAAGGACGGGTCACGGTGGGGCCGGCGAGGAAGCGGGCGAGCGGCGTGTCGTCGATCTCGCTGTGCCGCTTGCGGTTGTAGTCCTGCTCGACCCAGGCCTGCGTCGCCTCGTTGAGCCGGGCCAGGGTGAGATCGTCGACCGCTTGGAGCATGGCCATCAGTCGGCCCTCGACCGATGCCCAGAGCACCTCCTGCTTGCCGTTCTGATAGGGTGAATACGGCAGCGTCGTTTGATGAAGAACGCCGAGCCGGGCGAGACCTTCGCTGATCTCGGCCGCCGTCATCGCGCTGCCGTTGTCGCTCATCGCGGCGCGCGGCAGGCCGCGCTTCTGCATCGCCTGCGACAGGCCGTGCGCGATGTTCTCAGCACTCTCCGCCAGATACCATTGCAGATGGCAGGCAAGTCGCGAGCGGTCGTCGAGCACGCCGAACAGGATCGGCGTGCGCCATTCGCCGCGAGGCGTCAGCACCTTACGCGAACCGTGGTGGCAATCCCAATGCCAGAGTCCGTTCACGTACTCGGCCTCAAAGCCACGCACCTCGCGCGCCTCCAGCCGTGTCTCGGCCGCCAGCGCGCCGGCGGTCTGGCGCGTCGTCGTGGCATGACGCCTGGTCAGTCCGCTGGCGGCGAGGAACCGCCGGACCGTCGTGTAGGAGGGCACCGGCCGCAGTTCCGGTCGGGTCTCGGCCAGGGCGGCCAGATTGTCGCGATGCAGCTGCGCGCTCCAGCTTTTGTGGGCGCCATATTGCGCCAACAGCGCCTCGCGCAACGCCGGCGTCATCGATGCCTGCGCGCCGGCATCGGCACGCCGCTTGCGGCGCAGCACGCCGACCGGGTCGTGCCGTTCGTTGCGGGCACGGTAGAACCACCGTTCCAGCGTGGAGGCGCCGAAGCGAACCGGCGCGCCGGTGCTCGGATGGCGCCATTCGCGTGCCGCCAGTTGCTGCAAAGCCGCGCGCAACGCGCCCTTCGCCGGCGGCGCGGCCAGAAGCGCGCCGATAATAGAGAAGCGCAGCCGCGCCCAACGCTCATGCACCCGCGACCCGCCTCGCTCCGCCACATCAGCCCTCCGAGAAATGAGCGGACCAACGCTAGGCGCCCTCACCGCGGATCAGCGACGCGCATCCTCTGCGGGTGGGTGATGCCCGTCAGAAAGCGCGCATCGACGTCGTGCCAAAGGCGCGCTCCTCGCACGATGCCCCGCCGGTCAGCGGCCCGAGGAACCGCAGCAAGGCGATGAGCTGTTCGCGAACGTCGCCGGCGAAGCGATCGAGTAGCGAGACCGGCAGGGCCGCGATGTCGACCGGCGGCATCACTGCGGCCCTGGCGACCGCCGCGAACGGGGTGTCAGTGAACGTCGGACGCCACCAGGCGCGCCAGCGCGCCAGTGTCCGCCGATCCAGCCCGGGCACGACCGACAGCCGCGCCAGGCGGGCCGGCGTGGTGCCGAGCATCAGCGCCGAGATCAACGTCACCACGGTGGCGAGGTAGACGCGGCGGCCCAGAAAGCGCAGCGACGGCGGGGTAACACGCTTGCGGCAGCCATCCACCGCGCAGCAGAAGCTGAAGCGCTCGGCATACGCGCGGCCCAGCTGTCCAGCGACAAGCCCGGCCGGGCCGCCGCGTGGCTTGCGGGCATACGACCCGGAATGCAGCGCGCCACCACATCGCCAACACCGCGCCGCCCGGGCGGAGGCCGCTAGGTCGCGGTCGAAGGCGAGCAGCTGCTCATGGAACTTGGTGTCGGCCAGCACGGCTTGGTACACTGGGCCCGTCCTTGGAACTGAAGTTGGCGAGATGGCCAAAATCGGACGGAATGATCTCTGCCCCTGCAATAGCGGCAAGAAATACAAAAAGTGCTGCATGGCCAGCGATCAGGCCGCCGCCCGTGCCGCACGTCCCACCCAACTGGCCGCTCAGCCAGACGCGGTGGCGGCGCTCCTTCCGTTCTTGGCCAGCTATGGCCAGGAACATGACGAACTTGACGAACTGACCCAGGCGTCCAACGCCGTCGTCGACATGGTTCACGCCGGCGACCTCGATGCCGCCGAGCAGGCCGCCCACGATCTGCTGGCGCGCTTCCCCGATGTCCATGACGGCTACGACCGCCTCGGCATGGTCTGCGAAGCCCGCGGCGATCATCGCCAGGCCGCCGACTACTACCGCCGCGCCATCGACGTCATCCGTGACCATCCCGAGAACTACGATCCCGGGTTCGAGGACGTGTTCCAGAAGCTCGTCGACCGGCTCGAAACCCAGGCGGACACCCCTGCCGGCCCGCCCGCTGCTCCAGCCTCGCCGGGTGCTCGGCGGCGTCAAGGCCTCCACGCCTGCGGCGCGGAGCCTCCTTGACCCCGCCTGCGCTCCCGGCGGTCCTGTCCGCAGGTCGGCGCCGAGGAATGGTCCTTCAGTCTCACCAAGGAATGAACCAGAAGAAAGCCCCTCGAATCCGGCGAGATCCATGAGGGACATCACCCGCCGTCCCTCAGATTCCGTGATCAGAAAACCCCGATAACGCATCGCTTTGCACGCTCAGGCTCAAACAAGGAGGTCAAGCGGCGCGCGGATGTGGTCGGCATCTTCCCCAACGAAGGCGCCATCGTCCGGCTGATCGGCGCCGTGCTGCTGGAAGCCAACGACGAATGGCAGCTCCAACATCGCTACATGCAAACCGAGCCGATGGCCGATCTTATGCCGCCGCTCGACCAAGTGCCGACCCAGATTGCCACCGTCGCAGCGTGATCCATGGCCGCCTCAGCGACACCCAAATTTCCACCACGTTGACGGACGTGACCGGAAAATCTGCCGCGCGAGCGCGTCGAATATGACCTTATCGACGACCAGAAGGTCTGTCCTTGCTGCCGTCACCAGATGCATCGCATGGGCGAGACCGTTACCGAGCAGCTTCATATCGAGGTGAGGGCAAAGGTCTTGCAGAATGCGCGGTTCTAGTATGCTTGCCGCCATTGCGACCGCACCGGGATCAACACGCCGGTCGTGACCGCGCCGATGCCGGCGCAGCCCTTGCCGGGCAGCATCGCCACGGCCTCGACGCTGGCCTTTGCGATTGTTCACAAATATGTCGACGGCACGCCGCTCTACCGCTTGAGCCAAGCTTTCGAGCGCGCCGGTGTTCCGATCAGCCGTGGCGCTCTGGGCCAGTGGGTGATCGGCTCGAGTGAAGAGCATCTATCCCGCATCTATGATGCACTGAAGCTGCGGCTCAGATCACAGCCCCTCATCCATGGCGATGAGACAACGGTTCAGGTCCTGAAGGAAGAGAACAGGGCGGCCGCCGACACATCGTATATGTGGGCTTATCGGAGTGGCGACGACAGTGATGAGCCGATCGTGCTGTTCGATTATCAACCGGGCCGCGGCCAGATACACCCACAGACCTTCCTCGGTGACTACCGCGGCATAGTGATGAGCGATGGCTATTCCGCCTGGCGAACCCTGGCGAGCGCGACCCATCTCGGCTGCATGGCCCATTCCCGGCGACGCTTCGTTGATGCCGTCAAGGCCCGAAAGAAAGGTGGCGGGCCGCCGGAGCAGGCCCTCAAGTTCTTCGAACAGCTCTACCGGGTGGAACGGCAGGCGTGGGACGAAAAGCCCGACGACGGCGAAACGCAGGCCGACTGCATTCGCCGCTTCCGTCAGCAACACAGCATACCCGTCCTGAATGCCTTCAAGAAATGGCTCAATGAAATCGCACCCAAGGTCCTGCCCGACAGCAAGCTCGGCGATGCCGTATCCTATACCCTGAACCAATGGGAATATCTGACGCGCTACACTGAAGATGGCAGGATGCCGATCGATAACAATCTTTTGGAGCGCGACATCAGAATCTTCGCCACAGGCAGAAAGAGTTGGCTGTTCAGCGATACCGTCGATGGAGCCAAGGCCAGCGCCATCGTCTACAGCCTGATGCTGACCTGCCGCGCCTGTGGCGTCGAGCCGTTAGCCTGGTTGCGACATGTGCTCACCGAGTTGCCGCAACGCGCCGCCGATGCCGACATCAACGACCTATTGCCCCTCAACTTCGTAAAAGTCGACACTGCCTGATCGGGCCAGATGGCATCCCCAATACCGACGCGATCCATAAAATCGCCGGCGTCAACGTGCAGCGAGAATCGCGTTTACGGTCCATTATTGGTATAGCGACCTCAGCTCAATTGACTTAAAACCCCCCCCCAGCAATGCCGGGGGGTTGTTTGTTTTTTGATGCCGAAGGATTCCTTATTTCTAAAATCCGCTGGCTGCCGCCGCCACCCGCACATTTTCGGCCCTTTCGGACGGTGCCGCGATCCGGATGCCATTCGCACTCAGTGCCGCATGTATCGCCTCCAAAAGCTCAACCGAGCTTGGCGTATCGGAATGCACGCAGATGGATTCGAAACCAGTATTAATATCGGAACCGTCGACGGTGCGGACTTTACCTTCCACGCAAGCTCGCACGACTCTTTCGGCCAACTTGCTGGGCTCGTAGGTATCGCCGCGGCGGGTCAGCACGATGAATCCGGAAGCATTGTACTCTCGGTCTGCATAGAATTCCCGGATAACCGGCTGTCCAAGCGCCACTGCCGCACGATATGTCGCCGAAGCACCCATACAATATATAAAAGCCTCTGGAGCTAGTTTCCGCATAATTTGAACGAAAGCTTTCGACATCACTTCGTCGGCGGCAAGCTCCATATACAGCGCCCCATGAGGCTTAACGTGCTGAATTTCTGCATCGTGCCGGCGTGCAAACTCACGCAACGCTCCAATTTGATAAACGATATCGTTGACATTTTCTTCTGCCGTTCCGACGATCTTCCTACGGCCGAACCCTTGTAGATCGCGATATCCAGGATGCACGCCGATGCGGACTCCTGCGGCAAGAGCTAATCGTATGGATGCGTCCATATGATTGGGGTCGCCTGCATGGAAGCCGGCTGCAATGTTGGCTGAGCTGATGAGTTTCATTAGCTTCTCATCGCTTGTGGTACCCAGCTGCCACTGCCCGAAGGCCTCACCCATATCGCAACTGATGTCGACAACCTTAGCAACCATGGTGCATCCTCTCTGAACAAAACGGACGGAAATCCCGCTTCTGAGGTCGACGCTAGGGGGCGTGAGAGGATTTGAACAATACTATTCAGTGAAATTGGTTTTTGGATTTTCCTATAACGCTTCA
>Ga0209208_10011080_pt1 | contig 11594 bp, 8 predicted proteins | sample S1TSphfallax_3_FD_187694 | JGI IMG/M metagenome (GOLD analysis project Ga0209208, IMG submission 187694) | Host-associated microbial communities from peat moss isolated from Minnesota, USA - S1T2_Fd - Sphagnum fallax MG (SPAdes) (version 2) | ecosystem: Host-associated > Plants > Peat moss >...
TTAACTATTTATAATCTTCTTCTCTAAGACATAATCACATTCACATAATTTACTTCTAACTATATTTAACCCAAAATAGTTAATTAAATTATTTGTGAGTCTAAGTCTATGTCCCTAGTCAAAGATCCTAAAGTTAAAATCATAAGTTGAATTATTTATTTTCATACTTATTCATCCTTTTTACCCTTAGACGACATTATAATTTATTTACAACTTTTACCTCTAGTAACTTATCTCGTTGTTATAGTACTTACTTGGTATAAAAATTTTAAAAAGATTTGATATGAATATCTATCTTGTATGAAAAATTTTAAATTATCTCATACCAAGGCCATACAAATCTCAATACTAGATTTGGTATGTAGGACAAGTATCTACACCATATCCAGAATCCAAATCAACTCATATCAGTTTATGAAAATCCCAAAACATACCCATGTTTGTTGTTTGCCATCATTGATGTTACCATTACACTTTCCTATACCCAAAGCTTTTCTCTTTCCTGATACTCCTAATGCATATACTAGAGTTATCTCTAAACTTTACACCCCCTAATAGGCGACTTTACATTGTGTGTGAAGTGTTTTTGTGGTTCTGGGGAAATATATGTCAAGTGTAGGAAAGCTTTCCAAAATTAGGGCGTTGCATTAATAAATTGGATGATTAGTTTGCCCAATAAACTAATCATCTAATTTATTAATGCAAAGCCCAATAAATCTTTCATTTATAAATAAATGTGTTGGGCTCTCACTTCACGTTTACATTTGGGTAGTTTGGGGTCACACTAAATGGAAATGAAATGGAAAATCCACATGGAATCCTACATCACCAAATGTTGGCTGATAATAAACATAAACCCTGATTTGTGGTTGCTTCTAAACTTTATAAATAGCCCATCCCAAATTAAATCAAGGCCTCGGAGTCCAAATTTAACATTTCCTCCATTAATTATTAGCTCTAAAAAGGCCTTGCTGAAGAAGGTGAATGGAGCTAATAATAGGTGAACTAGCTCTAAAATACTCATTGGTGATGCCCCCAAAAAAAAAAAAAAAACTCGGTGCAGGTCTTTAAACTAGGTAAAGCCCTTCACCAAGGGTTTTACCCTACACTTGCAGTTCCTTAAAAAAATGAGTACCCTTGTGAAGAAACCTTACACATAATGTGCATCCACTCCTTCATAAATTAATGAGGACCCTCAATATACCCGAGTAGGTAGCTTGGCAGTTCAGACACCAAATATGTTACTTGTAGAAATGTGCAAATTTTCAAAAAGTAAATAATCTTTTGTGATACTTTATTTTTGGGCATGGAGTCTTCAAACATTCATTAATTGTTACACAGAAATGTGTTGAGCGGCGGCACTTGGAACCATAAATAATAAGGACCCTGAATATTATTGTTTTCCCCCCTCCTATAAAATTCTTCAATGCTTGATAAAAATTTGGAATTTTTTAGATTGTGTTTTCTTAGGGTGAAATTCACTAATTTTGTTCATTTCTTGCCAAGTTATCAATATCATAATAAAAAAAAGAAAGAAAAGAAAACTCTACAAATCAACATTATTGAATGTCAACAGTTTATCAAGTTTTTTTTTAAATCTTAAATGTTTGTGCTTCATGCACTTAACTTTTTTTAGAGCTATGAGATACTTGAGTTAAGGTTAGTGAAGTGATTCATTACATGTGATGTCCACCTTTGTTAAGTGGAGGTAACATTTCCATGAGTTAATGATCTCGTCCATTTGGTATTAGGGTATTTTCTTTGGAAGCACAATGGCAGACCTGACTTGACAAGCCGTTTCGCACTCCAAGCCAAGCTCATTGGCTGAGGGGCCAGCAAAGACCTTTTTCCTGAGGGTCCCAGAATGGGCTCTACCTGTGATCCATCATCATCCCTAGGGTTTCATACCGTACATTTTGGACCTGGAAGGACCCTCAAAGGGATTTTGCCTTGCGAGCTTCGGGAATTCGAGGTTTCTATGACAAGGCAGCTTATAAATGGGGACTCAAATATGGAGACTTTCTGCACACTTCAACCGGAGACTTAAATATGCAGACTTTTGCACATTTGTTTTCCAAAAAAATCCTTTGTACACTTGCCACCGGATTGATATATTTCTTTGTGTGAACCAATTTTTCTTCAACATGATTGCTCACTGGCTGACATTGCAGAGTTTTCTAATAGTATACCGATATTTGATCGCCCCCCGCGAGCTATAAATGATTCAGAGCTCACTTCATATATCCAGCTCTTTTGCTTAGGGAAAGGGAGGGGAGGGGAGGGGAGGGGAGTTCACACGGTTTATCATATTCCTCACATGAAGATTCCCGACACTAGTTAGATGGATTCACCCCTATACAGTTGTAGGCATCAAATTTGAGTTTTGAGCAAGTGTACCCAGTGCTTTTTCAGTGTAAATTGAGACTCCACAAACTATTACAATTTTAGCTTTTTGTTGGTTGTCGGTTTGGAGCCACCAGAGATCTGTACAAATTAATCCCACGGGTAATAATATATCGAACGTTGTGTAATTTGGGTTTGTGCAGGATACATGAGAGGGTGAATCTAAGCTGTCCTGATCTCATCTACATACATATCTATATTATATTACACAAGACTTGATGCAATCTTGAGACCTTTGAGAGACTAGACTCATCGAGACGACCCATTTCTGCGACCTCAACAAATTTGCTTCCAATTTTCTTTTCCAAGAAGTTGAACATTAGAGAGCATGGATGATCAGGGAGAAGCATATCGTTGAATCTGATAAGTTGAGCGTTTCTGTCAGCATATATATAAACCGGACAAATTGGCCTTTTGAGCTTGTGGGGGAGCAACTGGGACATAAGTTTTTCAATCTGAAATCGAAAGACAGCTTGTACAGGACCCGCAAACCTGCAGACAGGTATGCAAAAACCACGAAATATATTCATGGCAAGTGGGTATCAACGTCTTTTCGAAGTATCAAAGATCATTTACAATTCTAAAATGTTCATCTCAAGAGTTTAAGTTGTTTAATCAGCCATCGTTCATCACAGTTGCAACTCTCCAATACTGGAAAGCCACTATCTATCCCTGCAGCAATAACCAAGACCTTATGTCAGTGGCTTTCCATTAGGAGGTTGTAATCACAGCACGCACGCTATGTGTAACTGTGATCACAGCAGCCTATTCGAAACAGAGATCCTTAGAAACTAATCGAGAAACTTTGGTTGTGTCATAATTAGCTAGTGGCCGGTGATGTCTAATATTTCTGGTTTAGTGCCGCGTGCACATCACTAGAAAGCTAGTTGAACATTCGAACATGCATAGTTTGCTAAAAACCAGAGCTGAAGTGCAACAGACGTTGCGCACAACAACAGTTCGCGAGACAAGATCGTCTCAGAAACCAAGTTCCTCACACACCTCTTGCAAGCATAGCATCCCTCCTACAACGCTCCGTCCAAGGCACGTTCCAGCAGGTGTGAACGCAACGTAGGCGTGGTGGGCCCTGGCGCCGCACTAGGCTCAAAAAAAATTAATTTTTTAATATCAAAATTCTATCTTTTTCTCGGTTATATCTTTTGAAAAATAAATTGTTCCTTATGTTTAGTTGGTCAATCCCTAAGGAGTACATGTGCAATCAATTTTATTTTATTTTTTATTTTTTTTCATTTCACGTGTTTTTTGTGTGCAAAACTTCCCACAAATATGGAAAATTAATTTTAATATCGAATATTCTGTAGCACATTGCCTATGTTTCGTGGCAAAAAAAAAATTGTTAATTTTTTGAATTTATTTTTTGGGGGTCACATGTCGACTTGGATTTTAGAGGGGGGCCATTTTTTCTTTACCAACCTTTAACACTTTGGACCGGTTTTACAAAAATTCCTCTTGGGATACTCACATATTATAATGCAAATAAGAAATTTAGAAAAAGATAAACAAGGACGAGTACATGTTTTTTTCTCAAATGTCTAGTTGAATATGATAATTGTCTGAATTCCTTCCCAAGTTATGCTTGCACAATTGCTTCCTTTTTCCAACCTCAAGTATGTATAAAACCAAAAGACTATATGGGTGCATTCACACTTGATGTTAAGTCAATGTTAAATGAAAATCTAGGTGGCATCCTAGGTGACACCGAATGTTAAATGGGTGATAGCTTAATGTTAAGTGAATGGTAGCTTAACATAAAATGTTCATGGTAAGTAGGTGTAAGTCCTAAATGACTAGCATGGTGTTAGGGGACTCAACACTAGAGTCCCTAACACCAAGTGTGGATGCACCTATAGTAGATTGGAGCTTAATGTTGTCTAGATTTCATTTCCAAGCTAACCTCAGTAAAAGGTTTTAAGTACATAATTGGTAATCCTTGATGCCTCTATTGATGAGAAACCCTTACTCATGGTGAAGTGCCTCCTCTCCTCCTCAAACAAAATCAGAGCTCTTAAAATTCTACCAAATCTTTATGCCGGATAAGGACCTTGAACAAGGCAGTTCTAGAATTGCATGTCCTGTGCTTGCACATTATCAGAACAGTTGGCGACAGAGTTGGCAAGGACCACCAGATCTCAACAACAAAGTAGAGAAGAAGAAGATGATGTAATATATAACCTTTGATATATGCTTGCAGGTGCACTGCAAGTCTTGCATCTACAAGTCCCATGGGAAGGACCCTTTTGGCAGCAAACATTTCTCAGAAGGACCCTAAAGTTTGGCATCAAAAGACACTTGGAAGGACTGTTTCAGAGGGACCCAGCTGCAAGAGGGAAACATTGACCTAGGGTTTTGCAGAATTGGCGTAACCACCCAATGATCATGACATGAAGAAATTGTGTGTGAGACCAGCTGAATCTAAAGATGATTCGTGTATTAAAGAGGAGGAATCTAGTGTCTCCTCTCTATTACTCTCATTGACACAAGACCTCCAAAGCATGATTTATGCCAAGCTTCCTCTTCAAGATCTCTACAAGTTACGGACTTGTTGCTGGGAGCTTTATGATGTAATACATCATCACTCTTTCAAGCATGCAGCTGAAGTTGTTGCAAAGTCTTCATGTGATTTGGTGAGATCATCATCTGCATATTATAGCCCCATGTTCTTCTCAGTTGGCCATGATGGGGTACTGGAATGGGCAGGCTATGATGTGGCTTCAAGCAAGTGGAGCACATTACCTTCGTTGAATCGTCTTCCATCTCCAGATCCTGGGCTTCTGAAGGAGTTTCTCATTGCAGGAGATGATGGACTCCTTTGCATCAATGTGGCCAAAGTCTCTTTGGAAGCAGCAGCAGCCCCAGCTCCCAAGCTTGTGATCTACAACCCATTGACCCAACAAATTAGGGAGCTTCCACCTATGAATTTCCCCAGACATCCAGTGTTAATGCACTTGCTTGTTGACAAGTGCAGGAAGAATTCATACAAGGTGATCATTGCTGGGAGCTCAAGCACTGGCACTGAACATCTTTCCAGAAAAACAGAAGTCTATTGCTCAGAGACTCAATCCTGGCAAGTCACTGGGGACTTACCACGACCTGATTTTGGACTTAACGAGTACCAGAATGGTGCATACTGTGCTGGAGTATTATATTGTGTTGCACTTAGTACTGATGATCATGTCATGCATTCTTCTGTAAGTGGCTGCAAGGTGGTTCTAGCTTATCATGTGAAGAAAGGCAAATGGTTAACCAATTGGTACTGCCCCATTCCAAGCTTCCGATCACACGCCTACTTTGCAACAACCCAGATTGTGGCTCTTGCAGGATCCATCTTTGTGTTCTCAGAACAGGAATATCTAAAGGAGGTGAAATTCTGTATTGCAAGGCTTGATTGCATTGAGATGGGTATGGGCTCACAGAAGAAAAATTTCCACATGATGGAGCACCAACAACAACAACCACCCATGAGTTGCAAGTGGTACAACAACAACAACAAGTCTATCAGTAAACCTCAAATACTACTGCCGGAGCTGCTGCTGCAATCAGAAGCTCCAGGAAGAAATTCTGGAATTCTTTATGGAAATTCAGAAGGAAGAAATTCTGGAATTCCTTTTGGAAATTCAGAACCAGCTCCGATTGTTACTCATGAGAATTTCATCACCAAGAAACATGAGGAGGAAAATTTGTTGATGTGGTCAAATGTAATGAACTTTTGCAAATTTTCTGAAATGGGTTCAAAGGATCATGAAGAGGAGGAGGAGGAGCTAATGTGGCAAAGGATTCAGAAGGAGAGGAAAGAAGGGAAATGGGAAATTGTGCTTGAGGAAAGCAAGAACGGTAGTCGAGGTTTATTGGTGTATCCTGAGAACACATGTGTGGCTCAAGAAACAATTAGTACTGGTGAGAAAAAACACAATTTGTGCATTTTCAACACAGTGGAACGAACAATGATAATCTTAGATGACTTCCAAAACAACAATAATAATATTCACGATCATAATCACAATAATAACAATCATAAAAATAGTAATAATACTTCTTCTTACCCAATTCACAATCCGATAAAATTACGAGAAAATAAGAAAAAATTTCATAGTTTAAACCCATTAGGTTTCGCATTTAAACCAAATTTCAGTGCATCTGTGTAATGAACTTCTAGATGCGATCAATTGGTGAGATCATTATTTACCGATTCAGCCTTAATTGTGAAGAGAATGACATTCTGGTTAACAATGAAGAGAACAAAGTGAGTTCACATTAGTAATGAATTGAGAATTTGGAAAAATCTGCAACACCATCTTTGTTTGAACAATTAATTATATGCACATTATTGGAAATTAAACATGTTGGGTATAAAATCAAACATCTCCTCAAGATTTTTTAAGTCTCGGAAAAAAATTCCACGCAATGAAATCAAATGAAAGAATTTTAAGTATTGAGGCTGAAGTAAATAGAAGAAGGTTGTACAAAGGATGCAAAATATACATTTTGTATATATGGGAACTTGTTTAGTGTATATATTTGAAGTGGTTTATTACAAGATTAGAATATGGGTTTTGTTGTTCTAGTTAAGGACTACCCAATTAAGATCTCAATTGATGTTGCTTTTAGGTCTCTTTTTATAAGCTTTCACTGTGTTTATCCCATATGAGGATGTAGTCCATAAGAGAACTACTTGTAATAAAGTGTGTATCTAGTTTCAAGTTTTCTTTTAGAAAACTGCCAACTTTTTGCTCTGGCCTTTTGTTTTTTTTCTTTACTGGCAAAGTTTTGCCATAAAGAGAAATTTAAAATAAAAATTTGAAAATGAATTGATTTTGAGGGTTTCAATCACCAGAAGTAGGTGTGGGGAAAAATGTAAATTTTTTTTTTTTTTAATTTTAGTTTTCAATATGTAGCCAAGAAATGTAGAATGTATGAGAGCCGTTTCACAGCTCCATTAGCGATATCAAAATGAAAGAATCAACAAGGGATGTCACGAGGCCAATTTGGTGACTTACGAGTGCAAGCCAAAGTGCATGAAGATCAACTTTCCTTTGGACTTTGTCGTGTGCATTGTGAAGTTATAGGAAGAAGTGCTTACATGAGAGTGTGTGTTGCTGTTTGAGAGATCTGTGCTAGTGAGACAATAGTGAGTTTGTCCATGTCTATAGTTGAACTTTCAAACATCAAAACTTGATAATTCAACTATAGACGTAGACATGGACTAATAATTGGTGATGCTTGTAGGAAAGTTGGCTTTTGTGCAATACATGTTTTTGTAAAGGGCTAGCCACACCTAATGTTTAAGGTCTAATGGCAAGTGTTGCCCTAACTTTATAGATATGCCATGTGCCAATTTTGGTGGTAGCTACTATCATTAGCTTAACCTTTCATGTGTGCAAAAGTTGTAGGTTATCCACACCACACCACACCATCACAACTACCATCACATCACAATCACCAACTTTTGACATGCCTCCACACCTAGAGCATGTAAAGGTGTTTTTCCCTTATTTGCAATTGAAACATGGATCAACTTAATTGGTGGTTGTTGTGGGGTATTATTGTCCTTTGCAAGTGATGTCATAGCTCCACGAATCATATTATTTCTTTCTTTTTCTTGGAATGTTTGAGGTATTATACAAAAACGCTCTATAATTGAATTTTCAAGTTTTGGTGTTTGTCACTTTAAATGAACACAAGTTATCATGCTACTTGTTGAAGACTAGACAAAAGATTGGGCCTTGGGTTAAACCATGATTAACAACGTGGTTTAGCCTTTAGTTTTGTGTTGTGACTCAATTGGTCTAATATGGTGAGTGTGATAGGGGTATATGTATTTTAAAGTGGTTCAAAAATGGGAGATACAACATTCGGTAAAAGTCATCAACAATTTTTTAAATTTTTGTTGTATTTTAAAGATTTTATTATTATAATCTTTGACTATTAAACATTCATCCACTTATGAAACTTTTAAAACTTTAAACCCATAAAGTCCATATGAATGAAAACCCAACTAAAGATTTTAAAGGCATGTTCATTAAGCAAAAATAATAATTGAAAAATCAAAAAACTTTTATTTCAAAAGTACTTTAATATATCTAATTCAATTTTGTTAAGAAAATATTTCACACTTGATTTTATTATTTCATTCTTCAACATATATTTAATCACTATAAACAATTTAAAGTGAAATTTTGTATGAATTCTTTAATTTTTTGATAATCCAATCAATTAGTGAGTCCATATTTTTTAACTTAAAAAATGCATTATTAACAATGGGTGTAGTCACAATCCAAAGAGCCAAAAAAGATGTTAAGTTACCAAAAAAACTAATCAAAATTAAGAAATATTTATATTTTTTCATTTGAAACAAAGGCAATCATGGCAAAGTTGTTTGTTCATTAATATGAATGTTAATGAGTTTAAACAAAAAATCCATTTAATGAAATTCTAAGTTTAAGTTTTATTTTAAGACATTTGAAATTGAACACCTATCGCATTAAAACAAGTCAATTTTGCAAAAAATTATCAAAAGAACTCATATAATAAAAGCATTTTGATGAAATACAAAATTATTAACCACATTCAAAAAACCAATAAAATGTGATATTTTAAATTTTTTAAAATTAAAAAAAAGATTCATAATTGAACCAAAATTTTAAAAGTTCAAGAATCATTTCCCACATATAAATGGGTATAATGTACATGAAGTGATAAGAAAAGTTGTAACTTATTATACAAGAAATAGAAAATGCAAAATATGAAATTTTAGTTATGATTTGAAATTGTCATAATTTTTAAAGACACAACACAAAATCTATAAAAATCTATAATTTTTTATATTTTCATATTTATTCAAAAATGATAAACAAAAACATATTTCATATATAAGGTCAATTTTAAACATTTTTAATAACAACTTGCAAAAGAATTTGCTCAAAATTTCATTTGGATGAAAAAAATAATTGGGGGCAAAAAGACATGCACTCCTTGTTTAAAATAAAGTCATTGGCTAATTGTACCTTGTTTGCACTCAATGAATGTATTACTTTCAAAAAAATAGGTGTAAGAATATGTTCATAATCAAGTTATTAGTCTATAACCAGTTTTTTATCAACAAATTCAAGATTATGTTATCCATTACAAACATTTAGACACAATGCACCTTGCAAAAGTTGCTATTGTGACTCCAAAAGTGTATTTTAACTTACATTCACATTTGATTTTAGTAGCATGAATAGTTATTGGAACCAATGTTTTTTTTTTGCCAAATTCCTCAAATAGGTGTACTAGCTAGGATCCTCAGCATTAATTAGCAATAAATGGCAACTGTCCTAGTGGACTAGTAAATCTTTTTTGGAATCTTGCCTAGTTTTGGTGATCTACAAGAACACATTGTCTAAATCTAGCAACTTCTAAGTTTTTTATGTCAAGATATGACCGAAAAAAATATTAATGATCTCAAAAATCCCTTTGTCGGATTCACCAAACCTTTATTTTTGTTACCCAAAAAAAAAAAAACATTGATTGGAACTTGTTGAAATTGGTGGAAGGTCACAATTCATCTCAATTCCATTCAATGGAGATTCCAAAACACATTTTGCTTCTTCTTCTTTTTTGGGGTCAAACTTGTACATTTTCATTGTAGCACAACGAACTTTGATATAATCTATAACTATGTAAAATGAAAATCTGCAACTAAATGCAAAGTATAGATTTTAATCAATCTGCAATTCAATGTGCCCTGAGTACGTAGAAATGATTGAGGTTGCACACAAAGATTAAGGTTGTAACAAGGATGGAAGATGAATAAGAACAAGAGATAGGTCGACAAATGTTAACATTGTTGGGGAGTGGTTGTGAACACTAACATTGAGATATATGTTCTTTTTCAAAGACTCTATGTAATTAAAGCATTTTCAACAATGCACTAGGTTAGTATGACCATTCAACATAGATGTAAGTGTTCCCCCACCCAACCTAAAAACATGAATTTTGAACAATACTTTATTGTGACATCATTTAAATATTGGCACTAGGGCCAATCGCTATATAATGATCAATTAAAGGTAGTGATTTGCTCATACTACCCTCAGGGTTTTTTATTTCCAATTTTGTGATATAAGTGAAAAAAAAAAATCCCAAAATCCTTCTATATTTTTGGCTACTGACTGGAACTCATCATAAAAAAATCTAACAATTTGAAATATTTTTCTTTCAAAATCTAGTGAAATTGGGCCATTTTTTTTTCATTAAAAATCCTTTTCATAGGTTGAAATCATATTTTTCAGGTCAAAATTTGGCAAAATTTCACCCCAACAATTATAAATTGCTCTCCCTATGGAAGAACATTGCAAAAGTTCAATGCCACAATCAATTTTTGCACTATTGTAGAGTAAATACTTTAACACCATAGCAAAGTTCTAAAATGTACCTTTTTGAAGATTTCAATGTTAGTAGACATTGGAAGTTCACACCAAGTTTACTCCTTTTGCCATGTCACCTACCATATCAAAGATTTATGTTTGGTAGCAATGTATGTGGAAAAATATGCATTATTTTTAACACCCTAAACTAACATTGCCACACCACCATGCCCATAAGTTACAATCTACCATGTGTGTTATGGGTGACTATAGGATATTGTCAATAGCCAAAAAGATTGTGATATGCATCATGTTCTTCAAGTTGCATGTTGGACTAATGTCTATAGGGGCGACTTTGAAAATCTGTTTGGGGCTTTATTTGTTGGCCTTGCCTTGGTAGGCAAGGATAATGTGTTTACATTCATTACCAAGTATAGGGTTCTTAACTAGGATAAAGTTGTAAACCCTAAATTGTGAAGTTGCAACCCAACAACCATGAAGTGATATTCCACTACTCCTGCGAGTTCATGCTTGTACAAATAATTATTAATTACATATTAAAGTGGTACATTTGCACCTTCCCATCTTTGAAAAATGTTAACCCCTAAGAACATATTACTGAAGAAACCCAGAGTTTTCATAGTACAGCCCACCAATTCACATATACCAACAGAGAATTTCATATCCACATCTTCTACTGAGGTGATCAATTTTCTTCAAATTTCAAACTACAAGTGGAAACAAGGAGACGAATTTTCCTTCATATTTCCCAAGAACCCTAAAACCTTCTAGTTCTACCAGATTTTCCCTTTCCTTCCCCAAACC
>Ga0209208_10011081_pt1 | contig 11593 bp, 9 predicted proteins | sample S1TSphfallax_3_FD_187694 | JGI IMG/M metagenome (GOLD analysis project Ga0209208, IMG submission 187694) | Host-associated microbial communities from peat moss isolated from Minnesota, USA - S1T2_Fd - Sphagnum fallax MG (SPAdes) (version 2) | ecosystem: Host-associated > Plants > Peat moss >...
TGAATCATCTAGCTTGTCTCAAATTGGCGTTCTAATACAACCACTTAATGTGCTAGTGATCCAAATCCACAACTCCCATGCATTCTAATCACATGAAGTCCTTTTATTCCATATTGAAAAATAATGTCGCTCACATAAAATCTACCATTGAGCCTAAGGAATTCACATAAGCAATGATAGACCAACTTGGCATTAGTTGATGGACAATCTAAAGTAAAAGTACGATGAGTTAGACCAAAATGGATGTTACAATCATTATTTTTTTGCAAGTGATGTAATGTGTCATCTCTAATGTTCATTTTTGTTAAATTATTTTTGTTTAATCAAATCAAACATTACTACTTTTTGAATTAATCAAAAGAAAAAAAATAAAAATTGTTGTTCAAGCAACCATGATTATACAATCATCTTAGTTACAATTTAGTAGTGGAAATGACATATTTTTGTTGTAGTGTTTGTTTTTCCTTCTAATGATTAAAAACCTCCAAATCACTTCATTTTTAATTTTTAACAAAATTTAGCCAGTAAAACAAAGGCTGCTCCTATGATCTCTATCCCATTAAAAGTTGTTGGATAAGGTACAACATAAAAACAAAAACATGTCACTATTACGTGATAGCAACAAGGCAAATTGTGGTCTCCAAGGAATTAAAATATCAAATTTGACAAATGCATAGATAGACCCATGTACTTAGTTCTGATATGCCCAGTAGATTTAGAGCCCAAGATCAGAATATTAGGATAAAAAATTGCATCATTCCAATAAGTATCCCCTTTATCATAGTGGAGGTATTAGGCCACAATGTGTGGGGGTAACACCCAAGGGCTGGGACATTCTTGAAATAATGGACCCCTGAGGTTGGGTGAAACACCCACTTGCTCCTGATGACACATTATGTAGTATAATTTGCACCCTTCCTTTGGTTTGCACACAAAACATGGAGTATATTCAAAGAAAAGCCACACTTAGCTGTGGCTAATGGCAAAATCATCTCCAAAGCTGTTAGTTGTTGACTCAGGATTATGTAAACCAGAGACACAGATCACCCCAAACAATTATTGGTGCATATCAAGTCTGATCATGATGCCTTCTTCGGTAATGGTTCATTGTGCAGTTATGAATATGGAAAGGCTATATACATCATGCATGTGGTTCACAGACAACTCTAGCAGAGCCTGTGAAAGTGGCTACTAAGACCGGCAGGTGTAATAATTTGTTGTCATTCCACAAAGCGAGTCATGGTTTCATAAGCCAGTTGCAGTGAGCTTGGCACTGAAAAGAGCCATCTGAAAAGACCCCACCCCAAAAAAGAAAAAAGAGCCGTCCAACTTTTTGGATTTTCTAATAAACTAGAACACTCAAATTCTTTCTTGTGGCCACATCTCCCTTGTTGCTTGCGTATGCCTGACATGTAGCTGCTTACAAAAGCAGGATGATTTGGACTTCAACTTTCTAATCAGACAGAATCTGTGCAAGGAATGGTGGGGGGATGTTAAACACCTTTGCACATCCTTTGTTTTGCTTGGTTGCCTTTTAGTTTGTACCCTGCAGATTCACCAAAAAAGTTGTGAACAACTTTAGTTTTTGTTTGTTTGTGAAAGCTCATGAGGGTGGTGCATTGTGGAAAAGATCATTTTGGTCCATGCACCTTTTCAGACATTCCAGAGAAAGTCATCAGAATTGGTGGTCCTGTTGTTTGTAATGTTTATGATTGTTCACTTGGCTGACCTTAGCTAAGGTATTTGTTGTTTGTGATTATCTTTGCTGCATTCAAAGACTGGGTTGGGGTGAGGGAAGGGGGTGCAGACTGGGGAGAGACAAAGAGATAACTTCACCTGATCTCTTCACAATCTCAATGAGCACTAGTGGGGCATTACTGAAAGCTAATAGCCAATCAAAGGAGCCCTTTGGAAAGCTAAGTTCATGGCTCACCCAGGGGAAAAGATAGGAAAAGAATAGACGTCATTGGGGGTGGGCTTGGAAAGCTAACTCCAAAGCATACCTTTTTTTTTCTCTCAATATTTGATGTCATCATTGGATGGTGATATATAAATGTTTATGTGGTTATAGAGCCTCCCCAAGGCTACTCCAACTTGTTGCTTTTTGGCCTTTTGGAGAGGTCATCATTGGAAGGAGATAGGATTGGTCATGTGGTAGTCCTATTGCCTCCTTAAGACTCCTCCAAGTTGCATTTTTGTCTTTTAGAGAGGCCATTAACCAGCAGAGATGGAACAAAAGATTTGGGTGATGTCATCTGTGTATTGGATGATAGATCAAAAGTAGTTTAATATGGGCCAATTAAATCCTGAATCAAAACCCCGGTTCTTTTTGGACCCTCTCCATGTTAGCCCATCATGACCATCTACTGATGGCAAAATTCAGACAATGGCTTAGAGCATCTCCAGCGGTGCTCAGCATGCAACCCTGCAAAATTATTTTTCACATCCAAAGTTTAGTCGTTTAATGTTTTGCAACCCCACCCATAAAACTAAAACCGGCATATTTTGACTTTTCTTCATCGAATTTTACTGTGCAGGATCACATACTTAGCACCGCTGGAGATGCACAATGAATCTTGGTTTTGCAGACCCGAACCACTAAATTATAAAGGCTAAAAAGCACAATACATAAGCTAGGGTGCAGCTCTCCACACCCCCTCCCAAAAAAAATTCCCTATTTTTTAAATGGGTAATTTTGGTGCAAAAAAGTGACTTTCTAATGTAAATTTAACTAACTTGTCCTTTTTATCAAAATTTTGCCAAATTTTTAATATCACAAAATGGTAAAAACTACCTTGGTTGGGTGTCTTGATGAAAAGTTCAGGACGCAATCATGGCACAATATCTCAATTTCTGGTCCTAAGTCACACTTGCATACGTGTGACCTAAAGAGATTGAAATTTGGCATTGGATCCCATGTGGAGGGGCTACAATTATTCAAAGGAATGCAAAAAAGATAAGCGGGTTTCAGGACTTTAGAGACTTTTGTTGATGAGATTTTTGTTAGAGGAAGGAACCAGGACCACATCTATTTGGGGGAAATGGAGATGGGGAAAGACATCAAATAAAGACTTCTTTTGACTTTATATTGTGAAGAATCCAGGAACTGTCACAATTGAGGTCCCACAAGCAATGCTGTGCTCTATCATCTTACTGTAGATCCATGCACACGAGATGCAAATGTTGAGGTTTTGTCATGTTTCCCAGCAGACTAATTGGCCACAATTGGAACATTTGAGGTTTTGTCGATACACATTTCCAGCCAAACCAATTTGGCCACAATTGAAAGTTGGAACACTTGAAGTTTGTCAATACGCATTTCCAGCTCACTAATTGGTCACAATTTGAACACTTCCAGTTCTGCCATAAACGGGGTGATTGACAATGCAGGCCCTCTTCCAAAACTGTGGTTTTCACAAAGAATGTATATGAATAAAGTGAGCAAAGAAAATAGACAGGTGGATACTATATGCCAATCTTTCCAACAAATGTGGCCCGATTCTTAAAATATTCATATCATAGCATCTACAATATGACATTACAATCCTCCCAACAACAAAATCTTGGCATTGTGTAAGGAGAGGTAACATATGTACGGGGACTAATATTGCAATCAACTACAGTTTCATATGTTCCCTTTGAGAAAGCCATATATGTTTCAAGACCCACATGGCCATTGCATTTTTTGTGACCTTGGAGCATGAACTTTGAAGATGAAAATCAGTGCATTCCAGATGCCAAGCTTCTTGACATTTTTTGGGAAGTTCATGAAGCATTCGTATTGCCAACACGTGTCTTTATTTATCAACAAAAGAGAACAGGGGGATCAAGGCCCAGACCAAATTGCATCATTCTCACCTTCTGTCAAAATCTTGTACATCTAAGGATAAGCTAACAAAAGATAATATGCTGCATGTTTTGCAGTCAAGAACTTGAATTGCCTACAAGCTAAGGACCACAAGACCTTGATGAAAGTTAATCCATGAAGATGTCTAAAAGCCCTGCTGGCACACTACCACTAATGGAGTTTCAGGAGCCCTACAACACTTTGGTTACACCACCCCTTGAGACAAGAGCAGCAGCTGCTGTGGATGCTGTTGGTACAATTCCTGCAAAGACACCAGGTTTTGAAAGGTGCAGCAAGCTGCACAGAAAAGCCACACTTTCACACATTATTGCCTATTCTCAGAGTCATCCTGCATGCTCTCAAAACATCAATTACACATAAGAAAAACCAATGGGCATAATAGGCACAAAGTAGTAAGGAGTACATACGGGGCCAGAAACTCGGCAAAAGTGGATATGGCACCAACAACTTCAGAGTAGTTGTCTGGGGATGCAGGTGCTGTCAGCTGTACCAGGTGCAACCCAGGTGTCACAGGCACTGCCTCATCTAGAGTATGCATTTTAGGCAGTCGATTTACAGCTGTCACACTAACAGTAATGTTGACGTTGATGGGGATTGTTCGATGAAATTGGAAGGAAAAGCCAGAACGCAAGAGTTCATAATCTAACTTGTAACCAAGTGCATACATAAAGCGGAGTGCACTGTTGCCGATTCCAGATTCAAGCACGGGCCGCACGAGAGCTGGTAACTGCTCAGCTCCTGCTCCTCTCATTGCACCCCCTGTGTGTCGCACCCTCCTGCACCCAAACCCTCTCCAAAAATAGCAGTCAAGCTCAACATAATACAGTTTTGGGAAATCAACCATAAGGAACCTATGGTGCAACATGGAAGCTTACAACTGGTCAGACACCATGTCAGTAGTGGTCTTGGATATCAGTAACTTCTTCTTTTGTCAGATGTCCAACTACATGAGAACAACATTCTAGAACAAGCATGTGTCCTCCCCTCCCCTAGTTCCCCCTCCCAACTATTAGTGAAAAGAAAAATGGCAGTCTAGGCAACAAGCTCAATATGGATGTGCTCCAGAGGCTGTCAAGAATGAGACACTTACCAAACAGGTTCTGGTTGGGTCAATGAACATAAAAGGTGAATTTCTGATGGAACAGCCCCTGGAAAAGGACATTGTGATCACCATTCAAAAACTTGCTCACAATCCACATTGATTGATACACCCAGCTTCCATGTGTCTAATGCTATTCACACCACATAATTAAATTTTTCACACAACATGAAATTCAAATCATGAATTGTACAGCAGACAAGAAGGTTTGAGAAGGGTGACAGATTTACCCAAATTTGGACCTGTCTTGAGACAGATTTCATGAACCTTCACAGTTTCCCTTAGGCCCCCACAGAGACCCTGTAGTAGTACCTCCAATGCATCCACATGCTGTTGACATAACAAGGAACCCATGAATTGCAAGTAAGTGAGGGATATCTACAATCATTTTTTACTGAGAAAAGTTAGAAAAAATATCAGCTGGAATGCAATGTTTCTGCACTGCACCCTACACCAATGTGTCCTACTTGTCCCATTCCACTCTCCACTTGGTAATGTATTTTAACCAAGTAGAGAGGAGTGTCACAATGATGCATGAGACATTTTAATGGTGAAACTTTGGTGCAGGTGCAGATGCAGGAACATAGCATTACAGCACATTACAAACCCACTGATGCACAACAACAGCTTCGGCTGCTCCAAGTCACAAGTCCAAAGAAATCATCATACTCTCTGAGAATATCCCTACCAAAAAAAAAAGTAGGATTGCAACAGGTTGCCATTCAAATCACAATAAAATCCCCATACATAGGAATCACGACAAAAGGATTTCAAGATTGTCCACATAATTGCCATTCAGACAGACAATTATCTACAGACTACATGTTCATTTTCCATCCTATAAACTAGAATCCCAACCGGATAATGACAACAACCAAAAAATAAACTGCAAGAACCAGTTTATTGCTCCAGCAGACAGCAACAACAAGCAAATTATATGGCAGTTGAGACATCTTGCTCTTAGTAATCAAACAATAAGCCCATGAAGAATTGACTGGTAATAGACCACATGACACACTACAAGGATTCACAAAACAAAAATACAGGTGCAAACATGACTAAGGGATTCTGCAAACACCCAAAACAGCAAGAAAAACATGAAATGAGACAGAGATTTCACAGTCAGTCATTCACTCATTCAAGAGCACAAGAACAACTAACTGTTCCACATAGTACTAGTACTAGTACTAGTAGTGCAGGAGAGGAAGGGGAATGAGAAATCACGAAAGAGTGCATGCCTCTATATAGCACCAAACCCACAGCTGAAACAGGAGGGCCCACATGATCTAGTGGCGCCTCCCTCTCCTCTCATCATCATCCATGCTCATACATCCACAAGAATCAACATCGAAACAGAAGCTGCAAAAGAGCAGAAAAAAAGAAGAAACAGGGGGAAGAAGATAAAAAAGGAGAGCTTGGCAGGGAGGGTTTAGGGTTACATCAGACCTTGGCTTCTATGATGCCCTGCACCACGCACTCCATGCCGCAGCAGCAGCAGCCGTGTTTGCGAAGAAGTTGAAAAAGAAGAAAGATCTTTCTTCGTAGCCTTTTTTGCTCGATCGTCCACCACCCTAATTTCTCTTTATTTCTTTCTTTTTTCTTGGCGCCTTTTTTCCCGCCCCCCAGCACCTGAGCCTGGCTTGCGTATACGGATCGAAAAAGCGGAGAGAAAAGGTAGGTCTCGCAGGAAGGTAGATCAGAAAGGGAGAAACCCTAAAAGCTTCATACATAATAAGCCAGAAACTTCCTCAAAATTCAATTGATTGCAGAAAGCTGTCCACTTCATATGCTTGATACATCAAACCCTAAAATTCACTGAGGCATTGCATTACAGATCTTGCGCAAGCTTCCTTCCTTGTTGGAGACACACGTGCACGGTTCAAATACTACTAATGGCAAGCGTCAAAATCAAGGTTTTAGAATTCAAGTTATCTGAGTGAGCTTTAGTGGCAGTCTTGTTGGCTTTGAGCTTGAACCTTGCTCATGTATCGCGCACATGAAAGCGTACGCCCGCTGTGCCGGCGAAGCTTGAAAAGCGAAAATCCTACTTAGCCTCTAGTGGCGCACGACCTCTGCCACTCCTCCGACGCCTCCGTCCGCCCTGCCCGAAGTTCTCCACCTTCCCACCCGTTACTTTTTGCCCTGCAAATAACCGAAAATTTAAAAATGACACACTTTAATTAAATTCTTAAGTAAACTTTCAATTAACTTCTGAATCCATTTCAACATTTAAATAATAATAATTTAATTTCCACTTTATGCTTTAGATCTCATCCATCACCCTAGCCCAAGGTGGTCACATCCTACTTGAAAAAAATAGAAAAGAAGAAGAAAAATAATAATAAATAGGAGAAAGAGATAATGAAAAGAAAAAAACACAGAAAGAAGAATGTGATTAAGGACTCAGTGTTTTTGTATTTCCAATTTTCTCATGTTGCTTCAAAAGTGACCATCAGCCACAATAGGCTTTAGCCAAATCTGGCTACAGGACAAATAAAGAAGTGGAAAATAAAGGAATCCTTTTACATGTTGATGAAGCAATAGAACCTATTAAATAAAGATGGCAATTTCAAAAGAAGAAAGTTAGAAATCTGCCCAAATCCTACAAAAATCTTGGCAATTTCAAAAAACAAATCCTGAAAATGTGATGACATTTTTGGAATTTTTCCTAAAAGTTCCATTGACCATGTTGCTTGGGACTTTTTTTTGAGTCACAAAATGATGAATTTTTGCCCCAAAAAATCATTGGGATGACCACATCCTCCAAGGAGAAAGAAAAATAATAATAATAACCATAGGTGGGGAAAAAAAACTGAAAAGGAAAAAAAAAATGCAAAAGAAAAGAAAGAAAGAAAAAAGAAGGAACTATAAAACGAATCCTCCTTGGAAGAAAAAAAAGATATTTAAAAAATTAAAAAAAAACAGAAAGAATTGAGAAAAAAAATTCAGGTTAGTGCAATTTTGCCCACTTCTGCCCAAGTGGTACATCATGAAACTGGCTGACAACCTTTTTGCGGAGCCTTGTTGGAATGTGCCCAAGCTGAAGTACCCAAGTACAAAGTATAATGACGTCATTGTGGACAATTGTTGCATGCAGCAACAATTTGATGCATTGCTTCATTGTGGACAATTTTTGTAATCCAGCAACAATTTGATGCATTGCTTCATTGTGGACAATTTTTGTAGCAGCAACAATTTGATGCAATGGTGTAAGCAATCTCCTGTTTTTCTCATTTGTATGGTAGTGCACCCAATGCTTTTTCTTATGTTTTGTCACCCATTTTATCAATGCTTGATAATTAGGGTGTTAGTTGGTGATTGCAGGTGACACTTAATCTCTACATGACATTGGTAGCCAACACAGCAACTGGTACTGTTGGTGGTACTGGTGTCTTGCTTGGAGCTATGTATAGAGGGCTTTCTCCGTTCCTCATTCAAAACTTTCTGGTGCAGAGAGGGGTCTTTTCAGAAGCAGAGGATGATAGTTTGATATAGAGCAGAGATTCTATATTGGAATAGGTTATGTGCTTAGTATGCCAAGCTCGGAGCAGGCAGTAAGCAAGGAGGTGCACAATGGACATGGAACTCACAAATGATGGTACACGAACCATGTCATGGTGTTCTTTGACATGGTGTTCTTTGACCCACGTGATGTCAAAAGAGATCCCACTTTGATTGAGCAGCTAGTTTGTGTATGTGCAAGGAATGTGGGTGCTGAACATGCAGTCTTTGAGCAGGGAATGTTGGAAATGAGTAACTCCCAGAATACCTAGGCTGGTTAGGTGCAAATTCTGCTGTTGGCTGAATCTTCAGCCATGATGTTGCAACACCTTCAGTTTCCATCATTTGCAGATCAAATAGAGCGAGCTATGCTTAATGTATTAACCAATAACACTTTTTCACGCAAATGGCCTCATTGGCACCAGTAGCACTCGAGATAGTTAATGTTGGAAAGGAAAAACAGAACATTGTAATCTTATTTAAGGTGACTTGCCCTTGAATCAGCATCGTCATCAACCTGAAGTTCTTTTGAAATATCAAAAATTTCAATCATATTGTAGCTTTCTTTGCCAAAAGCATATTCAACTTTCATATAACCCTTTAAATGTGTAGTTGCCTTACAATTCAAATGTGGGTCATTAAGCCAATTTTTTACCACCATGATTATTTTATCTAGACTCTCACCTTGTAAACGGCATTACCATAGAGCTATCGACACACCAACAAGGTCAAAAACACATTCATTCCCAATTTGGGACTTTAGAAATCCAAGAATTGTTGGGTTTGGAAGCCAATAGTAAAAGACTAATTTTTCTGGGACTGTCATCAAACAAGGGGATATGCACATGCAAACAAGAAATATATAGAACCTTCTTCATAAATAAATAAATAATGTAAGAACACATGAAGACTCTTTAGTAGATGCTCCAATACCAAACAAATTATTATCATATTGTTCAACCTAGATAATAAGTGTAGATCAGATAGTGCTACACATGCTTAGATAGTAGGATTTAATCGATCAAGGCAAGTGGTAGAAATAAGAATCATAGTTCTCACATTATATCTAGAAGCAAGATGACTGCATCTCCATACCCCCACATAGTTTTTCACAATTGAGTAAAAATCAATTATATTGAACTTTTTAAGCTAGATGTCACAAAAGGTAAAAACATAAGGGCCATATGCAAGTTAGTAATTCCAATAAAATGGATTCAAATAAGTGAAACTTATTTTTTTCTCTTTTTAACTTTGAAATAATCACATCTAAAATATTAATACTCAATGAATAAAAGATGAACTTTGCAATTTAAACAATTCTTGGGTCACAACACATAGGAGATATGTGTTATGGACTCATTACTTATAATGGAATTGAATATTGTTCTTGCAATTTTGGGACATGATATTTTCAAGGCAAGGTTGTCAAAAATGACATGGCATGCCCATTTTGCGTTAGTTGTCACATCAACATGCATTTGGACACATCAGTTTTGTCCATCATGTCAAATGTCGACATTTCTTCTCAAGAACAATTTTTTTTAGTTAAAATAGTTTCGACAACTGAAAATTTTCCCAATTAGGCAATTGAAAATTTTTGGTCATCACCTCAAATTGTTTTCAATCATTGCCCAAAATATTTTAATTATCTAATTGATGATGGTTGAATCTCCACCAATGGTCTAATGATTGAAAATTTTCAATTGTTACACAATTATTTTTTTATCATCCCCCATAGATTTTTAGTCGATGTAGGACTTTAGCAACTAAACATCATTTTAGTCATCACAAGGTTTAGAGTGACCAAACAATGCAAGTATCAATCACACACAAAAATTCCCTAGGTAACCCAACATGGGTTGTGACCTAGGTCGACCTTATTTTGACGTGATGTTAGGTAGGGTTAGTGTCCAAATGAACACGTCATGTCCTAATGAATGCCAAGATATTGTAACAACCCCATTTCAAGGGTTATGATACTTAAAATGAATTTTTTTTGAAAAATTGAAGTATGTGGTGGACATTATAATTATTTATTATGTATAATAAAAGTCCTTTTTTTTTTTAAGTCCCTCAAATTTTATCCGAAGGGTGTTTTTAACTTCCATGGGCATAGCAAATAATGATAGTTTTTGGAAATTCAAAACACCATTTTCCAAAGGGATAGTTTCACACTTATTTTCCTTAAACCCATAGAAACCTTATTCTCATTCATGGCCTACTAGTATTTTTTTGTAACACCCAACCAAAGCAAGTATCTTCATAAAACCATTGAAGGTTCAAAGGTTCACAATCAACAATAGAACACAATGTTGTAACCATGGTTGTCAAATTGTTACCTTCATTTTTTACAAAAGCAACACATAATGAATCAAACCAAGTTTTTCAATAAAATATTGCAATTGTTACACCATGCAAAGGGCCAATTTTCTCCATTCGTCTCAAACAACCCAACAACAACATTCACACGTTCCCAAGTTTGATTACCAAAGCAAATGTGTCCACATCACCTTTGGACATCCATAAATCAAAACAAGCAAACACAATTGTTACACCTATAAGGTTCAACAAGATGTGCATGTCTACACACTTGGTGACCATAATAAAAAACCATTTCTTCCACAAGTTGTGAATGACATGGAAATAAAACACAAGGCCATTAGCTTAAGACTAACCTTTGTAACTAAATGTTTTCACAAATGAAAAAAATAATGTAACTTTTATAAATATACAACATTAAATCTTCAAAAAACTTTTGTTGTGGTTCATTGCATTGTAAGGATTCATGGTCTTTAAAATTGGATCCACAATTGTGAGGCTAACATAATGCAACTTGAACTTTTAAAACTATAAGCTACACACCAAATTTTTTTTATTACATTATCACACATTCTTGACATCTAAAACAAATTGCTCTTAATGTTTGTGGTCGTCAAATCAAAGAAATCATTCTCAAATTTTCCCACATTTCTTACAACAAGGAACTATTTTTCAACCATCACACAAGGAGCGAAAACTTTATACCCTACCCACAGTCAAAAACAAAAATCAAATAAAGTACCATGCCCTTCATTGATCACATAAGGAACAAAAAAAAAAAAAAAAAAAAATTTTAAAAAAAAAAA
>Ga0209208_10011083_pt1 | contig 11592 bp, 7 predicted proteins | sample S1TSphfallax_3_FD_187694 | JGI IMG/M metagenome (GOLD analysis project Ga0209208, IMG submission 187694) | Host-associated microbial communities from peat moss isolated from Minnesota, USA - S1T2_Fd - Sphagnum fallax MG (SPAdes) (version 2) | ecosystem: Host-associated > Plants > Peat moss >...
CCTGCGCAATGAATGCGGCTGGCACCTCTTCGACAAAGAGTGCAGGGCCCTCGGCGCCTTCGACTGGGTCATCTCAACCGCGCCTTCCGTCCAGACAGCCAGGCTCTTCGCCGGCCATCTCTCCCCAACCGAGGCGCTGCCCACCGTCCGCATGCTCGGCTGCTTCACCCTCATGCTCGGCTTCAAACAACCCTGGGACCGAGACTGGATCGCCGCCAAAGTCCGCGCCGGCGACGGCGAAGACGCCCCCCTCGAATGGATCGCCGCCAACTCCACCAAACCCGGACGCAACGCCAAAGTCGCCTCCCTCGTCGCCCACTCCCGCAACGACTGGGCCCAAACCCACATCGAAGACGACCCCCAGCTAACCCAAGCCACCCTCCTCAAGCACCTCAAAGCCCTCACCGGCATCGACGGCAACAAAGCCAACTACCTCGCCATGCACCGCTGGCGCTACGCCCTGGTCTCCCAACCCGTCGCCGAACCCGCCGCCCTTTCCCCATTCCTCGACCCCAACCTCCAACTCGCCAGCACCGGCGACTGGTGCTCCGCCTCCCGCGTAGAAGACGCCTGGCTCCAGGCCAAAAAACTAGCCGCTACCATAACCCAAGCCATCCGCTAACTCATCGCAAAAGTCATAAAATCAGCCGCCAATAAATATTTCCGCAAATCCAAACGGAAAAATATCCTGTTTTACGTTGCAACTCGCGCAGTAGATAACACGAAAAATAAGTCTTGACACGCGGGCTAACTCATGGAACCCTAACTCCATCGCACCCCAAACCGCTAGCCAATCCGCCTGACACACCCAAACCCTCCAAGGGACCCGGACAAATGAAAAGTCTCCTGCGCAGAATTGTCTTCGCCCTCATCCTCATTTCCTCAGCCTCGATTATGACGTCTAACGCACATGCGCAAACGGCTTCGGCCCCGTCAACAGTCGTCGGGATAGAACCGAACGGCAGCTACACAACGAATTTAGATCATATCGATCTCGGAGACCTGGGCATCCACATCGACATACCGCTCTTCGTCCACAACACGCAAAGAGGAGGCGCAACAGGGATTTCGGTTCATCTCATCTACGATAGCTCCTACGTGGACTGGGACAGTTCCCCGGTAACCTCCAGACCCCTGTGCTCAGCAATGTAGGATGGCGGATTCAGGCCGGCGGTACGCTGGGAGGCAAGATAGTTCCGGTGAGCGTAAGCCAGGATAACTGCCAGGTGGGCGAGCCCAACTGCACACTGTTATTCGACAGCTTGGTGCAGTTCGTCGGCTCTTCGGGATACACACATACTTTTGGTCCGTGGACAGAAACCACACACATTCCCACGACCGCCAGCCAGTTGGCGGTAGACCCGCTGGCTGGAGCAACGATAAGATTATGCACGAAATTTCGGATGTTGCAACCGATCCTGCCTCTCGCGTCACGACTCAAGGGCGTACTACCATCATCCAGGGAACACGCGAAGGAGTGGACATAAAGGTCGTCATGAGAGACGGCAGGATCGTGTCCGGCTATCCAACAAACGTTCCGAGGAACCCATAGGAAACATATGGTGAAGACTGAGATCTTACAAAAGTCGTTCGCGACACTGTCCGAGGTGTTTGTTGAAGCGGAAGCCTCGTCCTACAAAGAATCATTCGAGGAGTTCTTGCGTGAGCACGAATTCGGCCTCGCGCTTCACTCGGCATGCGACTACTTGATCTCCGAAGGAGTTGAGCAAATAACTTCAGATCGAATCATGTTGATCCAAGAGCTTCACTCTGCGATGCAACTTCAAGACAACTGTATCTCCGAATTGGAGAGTGCTCGTTTTCGATAACGCATCGCGGAATCGCGCCAGACGACTTGGTGGTACTTGAGTCCGTTCTGTCCGGATGCAGCTTCGCAACTCTTGGAAGGCGCGTAGAGAAATAGCGGGCTCTGCGGCGGTGATGCCCGTGGGTGCTCCCGGCGGCTCCAGCGGGCTGTGATGGCCGCGCAGAGCCCCTGCATCGCCGGGTAGAACGCCGTGGCTTCCACGAGCATCAGTGGTGCTACGAGCGCCGTGCTTGACGCACGGGGTGGACTGTTGTCGCGGTAGGGATACGGCTTACGCCGTACACCCCCGCACAGATCCGTACGGGCGGATTTCCCGCATACGGCTCTTGCCTCAGGTGGTGACGCGCAGACGGCGCGAGGGATAAGGATGGCAGATATGGGCCGGAGGAAGCCATCGCTCGATCTAGCGCACGGCAAGCCCCAAAACCGAGCTGCTACGCCGCGCCTGCCAACTCTCTCTACAATTGGAGCAGCTTCAGCCCCAACAACCGCATCGCCTCCACCACCGTCAACTCCGCAACCTATGCCTACGACCTGGCCGGCAACGTGATCAACGACGGCACCAACCGCTACGTCTACGACCCCGAGGGCCGCATCTGCGCCGTCTGGTCCCCAGGCCCCGTTTACACTCAGTATGTGTACGATGCCAATGGCCAACGCGTTGCGAAAGGCACCATCCCCGCCACCGACTGGCCAACCGCCGGCAACACATGCAACGCCCCCACCGCCGCCAACGGCTTCACCCTCACTGCCCAATACCTCCGCGGCCAAAGCGGCGATCAGGACATCGAACTCACCGGCTCCGGCCAGCTAGCCCACCAAAACATCTTCGAAGGCGGCGGCCTGGCCGCAACCTATTGGAACTACAACTCCCCCGCCGTCCCAGAGTACGAACTCAGCTACAACTTCAACGACTGGCTAGGCTCAAAGCGCCTGCAAACCAACAACAACCCCAGCGCGGAAGCCTATTGGCGCTCCGACCCCTTCGGCAACTACCTAACCGCCTACGGAACAGAAGCAGACTCCACCGGCACAACCGCCCCAATCCACTTCACCGGCAAAGAACGGGATACAGAATCAGGGTTGGACTACTTCGGGGCCAGGTACTACGGCTCGAGCATGGGACGATGGATGTCGCCTGATCCTGCGGGAATTGGTTTCGCAGATGCTGAGAATCCGCAAAGCCTAAATCTCTACGGCTACGTACATAACAATCCGCTAGCATTTGTCGATCCCAATGGGATGCTTGCCTGCCCAGATGGCAAGTGGCAGGACGTTGCATGTGCAGTTCAGACGATTGGGCACGCCATTGGGAGTTTCTTTTCCGGTCTAGGCGGCGGTGGCGGCGACAACTCAAGCGTGACAACGTCGGAGACATACTCGGTCGATCCCGGTGGGAGCGGCGGGTCAAGCGGGGGGAGTACATTCCAGCAAATGTGGAACAACTATCCTCGGTACAGCCAATATCCGAGCGAACGGAATGGCAGTTATTATTCCGGGCCGGGGTCTTTCTGGCAGCACGCTGGAGGACATCAAGAGATGAATGCAACGACATTCAAGAACAGTTGTTCTCTTCGCATGTGCTATGCGCTCAATCGAAGCGGGGTTCGTATCCCCTATGCTCCCGGTAGGGTTTCAGACGGGGATCACATGTGGGGTATTCCTCGCCTCACGGACCTGCAACCGTTCCTGATTCAGAACTTCGGCCAGCCGAAACAGTATTCGCCCAATAGTTGGCGTGGGCAACTAGCTGGACAGACAGGAATTGTGATGTTCCAGGTGAACATTTGGAGCGACGCCTCAGGGCACACCGCCCTTTGGAATGGGCAGCAGTTGTCGGACGGCGGCGAGCATGACTACACGAATGTCTCTTCGGGGGTGCTATTTTGGCCGATTCCCTAACGAGAAGAAGTGTCCTGATAGTGATGGCAATCCTCGCGGGGGCTGCTCTGTCTTCACATGCTCAAAAACCTGAGTTGGAGAAAACATGGCCGTTCCAAGGAAAGACGGGACGGGTCGAAATCCAGGTGATGCGGTATCAGGATGACAATGGCTCGAAAGCAACCTCACTGCACATTTATTCGCCGGACGGGGGAACTCGAATGGCGGCAGAGGAGGGACAGTTCTTTGCCAAGGTTCTCGACGAACTGCCGAGCGCGGGAGTCAGCCTACAGTCGCTCAACTGGCTGTCCTTCAGACTCAATGAACCCGATGCAATTAGCAAAGTGGCCTCATGCGCTGCTTCGTCTGATCGGTGGAGAGCATCGCTCAAGACGAAAAGTCCCTCCGCCGTGTACCCGCTTGTGACAGCATGTATACGGTCAAGCGGTGCTCTCGACGGGTGGGATCGCGTCTTCAAACAACACGGCCTGAAGTTGGAGGTTGCTGGCGTTGAAGAAGTGATTATGCAACAGTTTTCGCAAGCCAACGCGAAATGCCCCACAGGGGCGAACTGCAATGGGCTGATCGTTCCTAAGGACGCTATGGTGCAGGTGAATATCGTACCCGTTGTCCGGAAGTAGACAGCCTTGCTGGCTACGCTGGCCGTCCCTCTGTGGGCGGCCTTGCTGCGTCTGGGCGGGCCGTGGAGGCGTCAGTGGTGATCTCAGGGCAATCGCATTTCAAAACACCTCGAGGAGTTTGAGGAGGTAGTTGTGGTCCCATCCGGCGCGTTTGAGCTTTCCTCTCGTGGAGCCTTTTGATCCTTCTCGCTGGATGGCATTCAAAGCCATGTGGCGGAGCACAGCCAGATTGTGTGGGCCATTGCCCATGCGAGTTCGATCTTGATCTTCGTTCAGGATCACGTCGAGCCTCCAGTGGAGGCAGTTTTCCACGTTCCAGTGCTGTCGGACGATCAGGTTGAAGCGCTCCGGAGTGAGGGCCTTGCTCAGCAGGTAATATGCGGTTTCTGACGTTGTTTTGCCCGGTGTTTCCCGCACCCGGATCACCTTGCCGACGGCCGCCAGTCCAGGCCACGCATGTTGTTTTTGGAGCCACCCGACGTCGGTGGAAACCGTCGCCGTGCGGGTTTCGATTCGCCCGTGATCGCCCTCGACGACCGGCACTGTGGTCGAGACGTTGGATTCCGGGTCGTCCAACAGCAGACGGACATCGTCATAGAGCGTGCCCTGATTGCCCTTCAGGGCCAGAGCATAGTCGCCCTCCGCCTCCACGATCTGCTGGGCGATGGCGCGCTGGCAGTTCAACGCGTCGGCGGTCACGATAGTGCCCTTCAACGTCAGCATTTTGAGCAGCTTCGGCACCGCGGTGATCTCGTTGGACTTGGCATCGGTTGCGATCTGCGCCAGCACCAGGCGTTGTTCGCAGCCCCAGGCGCTAACCATGTGCAACGCCGACTTGCCGCTGGCTTGATCGAACGACCGCCGCAACACCTTCCCATCGATGGCCACAACCCCTTGGCATTGCGCCGAAAACTCAGCCATAAACTGCTGAAAGCAGGAGCGAAACTGCTCCGGATCGAGATTGCGGAAGAGTCGGCTGAAGGTGTCGTGGCTGGGCGGGCCGTTCTCCAACTTCAGAAACGTCCGCAGAAAAGGTTCTTTTGCCTTCGCGAACAACGCCATATCCACGGCACCCTGGCCACCGCACAGCACCGTGCAAAGCGCAATCATCAGAAGCTCATAAAGGTCATGCAGACCGGCGTTGCCCCTGCGAGGGTCTTCCAAACCCTCCCAGCACGTCATGAACTGACCCAAAGTCTCCTGATTCGATGCAGATCTGGCCATCCCTCAGCCCTCCTGCAACCATCGCCCGAAAGCAAACCATGCGGAAGTCCCTCGCATGGTTCAGTCCAATTTCAAATGCGATTGCCCTGGTGGTGATCTCCAGCAGCCTTGCTACCAGCGGAGCAAAGCAGCGCTGCCTACGGCATCGGGATGAGGGGTGACACGTCACCCCGGAACGGGAGCTGTAGAGCAACGGAAAGTTGCTGAAGTATAACTCGTAGAAAAGACTGGCATCTAAAGGGAGATGCTCCCGGCGCGTGTGCGTTGGGAGGCGGGTGGCCCAGGTCTCGAGGCGCGACATCCTCAGCCGAGGGTGCCCCCGGTCCCTCGCACCTGGGGACCGGGAAGTCGGCAGAAGCTGGAATGGTGCGCAACCGCAAAAGCCAGCTCGTCGTCGCCTTTGTCCTCCCGCCCCCACCAACTCGCTCTACAATGGGAGCAGCTTCACCACCGGCAATCAAATCAACTCCACCACCGTCAACTCAGCCACCTACACCTACGACCTGGCCGGCAACGTGATCAACGACGGAACCAACCATTACGTCTACGACCCCGAAGGCCGCCTCTGCGCCGTCTGGTCCCCAGGCCCCGTCTACACGCAGTACGTGTACGACGCCAACGGCCAACGCGTCGCCAAAGGCACCATCCCCGCCACCGACTGGCCCGCCCTCGGCGCCACCTGCAACGCCCCCACCGCCGCCAACGGCTTCACCCTCACTGCCCAATACCTCCGCGGCCAAAGCGGCGATCAGGACATCGAACTCACCGGCACCGGCCAGCTAGCCCACCAAAACATCTTCGAAGGCGGCGGCCTGGCCGCAACCTATTGGAACTACAACTCAACTGCCGTCCCAGAGTACGAACTGAGTTACAACTTCTCGGACTGGCTCGGCACCAAACGCCTCCAAACCAACAACAACCCCAGCCCGGAAACCTACTGGCGCTCAGACCCCTTCGGCAACTACCTAACCCCCTACGGCACCGAAGCAGACGCCACCGGCACAACCGCCCCAATCCACTTCACCGGCAAGGAAAGAGACGCCGAATCCGGAAACGACTACTTCGGAGCCAGGTACTACGCCAGTTCAATGGGAAGATGGATGAGTCCAGACGAATCTCTGGACGGAGCCATCATGGAGTTGCCGCAAACTTGGAACAAGTACAGCTACGAATACAACCGCCCCACCTACGGGACCGACCCGGATGGCCGCTGCCCTCCTTGTGCTGGAGCAATCATAGGCGGCGTAGTAGAGGGGGGTTTCGATGCTGGAAAGCAGTTTATCCAGAACGGTTATAGCTTTAACAATTTCAATCGCCAGGAATTTTTTGCGAATGTGGCGGGCGGCGCGGTTTCAGGTGCAATTGCAGGCGCAACTGGGGGTGCTTCCATAGTTGCAAATGCCTTTATCGGAGATGTTGCGGCCGGTGCCACGGGCAACATTATCGGAGGCGTCGTCACTCGCGCCCTTACCCCGAATACCTCGTCAAGCGAGGTGCTTTCGGCCGGAAACGTGTCCGAGGACGCTATAGCTGGATTTGTGGGCGGGGCAGGCGGCAACATCGCAAGCAGTTTCGTGCATGTTCCGGAGGAGCCGACCCTGCGAATGAGGAGCACCAGGCAGTTCAAAACATACGCCAGAGAGTCCGAATACTTTCAAAAATATGGCGGGCGAAATCAAGCGATCACAAATCAATTTACGAGAGCAGGGCTGACGTCTTCCGTCAGCACTCACTCATCAAACGGGCTTGTGGATTGGCTGAACAGATGGTTCTTCAACGGACCTCACTGCCATACCGAAGAAACATCTACGACCATCACCGACCGCAACGGGAATGTAATCGGTGCCTCGACGGGAACGCATCGTCAGGTGTGCGATTGATCGGAATGAAAGCAAATGATCTTCGACGTACATGAAGTCCCCCTGAGCGAAGAGGAGATAGCTGAAGCTACCAAGGATGCAGAGGAAACTCTGCGTCTATGGCGGAAGCGGGCATACTATGCAATCGGTGCGTTCTTTATGAGTTGTGCATCGGTGGTCCCTTTTTCAAAAGGTCAATCCTTGCACGCGTATGCGGAGCCTTTCGGCAGGTTATCGGTCTATCTAACTTTGGCTCTAATGATCCCGTGCGGAATCTGCGTCGGGGTGGCGATCAACTCGTGGCTCCTCCTGCGAAGCGTGAGAGGGGCGAAAACCAACAACTGAGGCTCCCCAATACCTCGTTTCTGAGTTGCGGCCCGAGCTTCGCGAATTGAAATTCGCGCCAAAGGCGCTGCCAAAATCGCCGGGCGCGCGAAATTTGCGAGAATTTTCCCGCTCAGCGCCAAAAATCCCCATTCGCTGCAACAAGGCACAAATCGCCATAATTTTACGCAATTGCAAGCTCCACAAAACAAAGCCACTTACAACAAAGTTTTCCAAGCCCGTCCCATTCACCCCAAATTGTTCCACGTGGAACAATTTGCCCGCCCTCTTTTCCCGAGCGTCGTTGCTCCCGGCGCTTCCCGTCCGGAAACAGGGATTTTCCAGGTGCGCGGGGGCGCCAATACCCCGGAAAAAGCGCGACGAGGCCTTGGTCTTTGTCCCATGGACGCCGTTTTTCGCGCCCGAAATTGCTCCACACGGAACATTTGCACGCGAATCCCGCCCTGAAAGTTTCCTCATCGCTTCCCATCTACGCTTTGTGTTCGCCGAGAATATTAGGCGAAGACGAAAATCCCAACGCGGCGCGCGCTGGACCGTGCAACTTCGGCAAGCCAGACTGGCGGCGAGCGTTGTAATATCGACTTTCTTCCGATTGGCGCGGAGTGCGGCGGCGAACGGCGGCACTGGAGCATTTCCCCATGGAATTTCATATCTCCCGGGCGATCCGGGAAAAACTGGCGGTTGATGGGCTGCTTTTCAGCTATACGGGCAATGTTGTCTTTGCCAATGTGGCGGCGAGCCGCAAGCTGGCCAATCAGCTGAATGAGGCGCGGGGCGCTTACGCCGATCCGGGCAAGATCGTCAATGCCGGCGCGCTGTTTGCCATGGGGATGATCGACGAGTTGAAGCATGCCTTTGTGGCGAACTACCGCAAGGAGATCGACCCCGCTGTGCTTTCGGAGGCGCTGACGTGGTTCGCGTCGAAGGTGGGCGCGGAGCAGGTGGACCAGCTGCTGCTCCAGTTCGTCGAGCTGTTCCCGGGCGTGGATGTCTTTCAGGGCAAGCTGACGGCGCGGGAGTGGTTGGCGGGGACGACGGAAGGTTTGTCGAATCGCGAGGCTGCGCTCGAAGAGCTGATGCTGCTGTGGATCACCAACATCAACCCGGCCTTTGCGCCGTTTCAGGAGCTGTTCGACGACAAGAGCCTGAAGGCGAAGACCGAGTACGCGAGCGTTACGGCAGGTCTGCCGGATTATTTGAGCACGCGGCCGCCGGTGGCGCCGGAGGTGGGCAGCCTCTTCGAAGCCCTGCGCGCGCCCATGCTTGCCTCGCCGGATTCGATAACCGGGCAGCTCGAATTCATTCGCGAACATTGGCAGAAGTATCTTGGGGAGGAATTGGACCGCGTACTGCTGGCGATCGACGTGGTGAAGGAAGAGGATGTCGCGATCTGGATGCGATTCCATCCTCCGGGGCCGGACAAGTTTGGCCACGCCGCGCCTACGTGGGGGGCGCAGGGGTTCGTCGGGGACGAGTTTGTCGGCTACGATGCCGAATTTGGCGGCTTTGGCGAGTATGTGGTCGGCGCGGATGGGGTGCGGCGGCGGCGCTATGAGGAGGGCTATCAGGCGCCGCTGGTCGAGTACGAGGCGTTTTCGGCGGATCAGGCGTGGATGCCGAATGTGGTGCTGATTGCGAAAAGCACCTACGTGTGGCTGGAGCAGCTATCGAAGAAGTACCAGCGGCACATCCATCATCTGGACCATATTCCGGACGAGGAGCTGGAGCTGATGGCCTCGCGCGGGATCACGGGGCTGTGGCTGATTGGCCTGTGGGAGCGCAGCATCGCCTCAAGGACGATCAAACGGCTGCGCGGGCACTCGGACGCGGTGGCGAGCGCCTATTCGCTGAAGGAGTACAACATTGCGGAGGACCTGGGCGGCGGAGCGGCTTACGCCGACCTGCGCGACCGGGCGGCGCGGCATGGGCTGCGGTTGGCGAGCGATATGGTGCCGAACCACATGGGCATCGATTCGCCGTGGGTGATCGAGCATCCGGACTGGTTCATCTCGAAGCCGGAGAGTCCGTTTCCGGTTTACAGCTTCAACGGGCCGGACATTTCGCCGGACTCGCGGGTTGAGATCAAGATCGAGGACCACTATTACGACCAGACGGACGCGGCGGTGGTCTTTCGGCTGCGGCACCATGCCGATGGCCAGACGCGGTTCGTTTACCACGGCAACGACGGGACTTCGTTTGCGTGGAACGATACGGCGCAGCTCGATTACTCGAAGGCCTACGTTCGCGAGCATGTGATGCAGGTGATTTTGCACGTTGCGCGGCAGTTTCCGATTATCCGCTTCGACGCGGCGATGGTGCTGGCAAAGCGGCATGTGCAGCGGCTTTGGTTTCCGCTGCCGGGGGCGGGTGGGTCGATTCCGTCGCGTGCTGAGGATGCGATTTCGCAGGAGGCCTTCGACGCGCTGATGCCGCTCGAGTTCTGGCGCGAGGTGGTGGATCGCGTGGCCGTCGAAGTGCCGGGCACGCTGCTGCTGGCTGAGGCTTTCTGGCTGCTGGAGGGATACTTCGTCCGCACACTGGGGATGCACCGGGTGTACAACTCGGCGTTTATGAACATGCTGCGCGACGAGGAAAACGCGAAATACCGGTCGTATCTGAAGAAAACCATCGAATTCGACCCGGATATTTTGAAGCGGTACGTGAATTTCATGAGCAATCCGGACGAGCGTACGGCGATCGACCAGTTCGGCTGGGGCGACAAGTATTTCGGGGTTTGCACGCTGCTTTCGACGCTGCCGGGTTTGCCGATGTTTGGCCACGGGCAGATCGAGGGCTTTACCGAGCGCTACGGCATGGAGTACAAGACCGCCAAGATGGACGAGCAGGAGAACGAAGGGCTGATTGCGCGGCATCGGCACGACCTTGCGCCGCTGCTCAAGAGCCGGTGGCTGTTTGCCGAGAGCACGAACTTCTTCCTCTACGACTTTTGGAACGACCATGGCGCGGTGGACGAAAACGTCTTCGCGTATTCGAACCGGATGCACGGGCACCGGGCGCTGATTTTCTACAACAACCGGTACGGGTCGGCGCGGGGCAGCATTCATCACTCGGCGGCGTTTATGGAGAAGGGCAGCGGGAATCTGCGCCAGACCTCGCTGGCGGAGGGGTTGGGCCTGGCGGCCGACTATGCGCTCATTCTGGCGTACCGCGATATGGCGAGCGGACTTGAGTACCTGCGCCGCGCCACGGACCTGCACCATAACGGCCTGGGCCTGGAGCTGCGCGGCTACCAGACCGTGGTGCTGTTGCACTGGCGGGAGCTCTACTCTTCCGCCGAATACCCGTGGGACGCGCTCTCGGACGACTTGGGCGGACGCGGCGTTCACAGCGTGGATGAGGCGCTGGTGAAGCTGCGTCTCGGACCGGTGCATGAGGCGCTGCGCCAGGCGATCAGCGCGGCCAACGTCTACCGCTTTGCCGAGGTTTCTGGCGAGCCGGCGAAGGCTGCCCTACCGCCCGCGGCCAAGGCTTATCCAACCGCGGAGACGGTCGCAACCGAACCGCCGGAACTGCCCGCTCCAGAGCCTCGCCTGGACCCGCGCCTGGACCCTCGCCTGGACCCGCGCCTGGAGAAGTTCCTCGAAAAGTGCCATTTCTGTTCGGAGAAGATCCTGGCCAGCCTGCCCGGCGAACTCCGCGACGCGACCGGCGGCCAAACGATCGCCGAAACCCAGCCGAAGCGGCAGTTGCGGGCATTGGCCGCGCTCGAACTACCCCGCCTGGAGCGGAAGTTCTCGGCTTCGTGGCCGCATGCGGTGCGCTACACGCTACCCAGCCACGAGCCTGGCGTACC
>Ga0209208_10011084_pt1 | contig 11591 bp, 6 predicted proteins | sample S1TSphfallax_3_FD_187694 | JGI IMG/M metagenome (GOLD analysis project Ga0209208, IMG submission 187694) | Host-associated microbial communities from peat moss isolated from Minnesota, USA - S1T2_Fd - Sphagnum fallax MG (SPAdes) (version 2) | ecosystem: Host-associated > Plants > Peat moss >...
GTAGTGACAACAAGTGTCTGGATTTTTATTCTATTTTATTTTTGGAAGGTCCCAAGTGTCTCTCTGTGTGGTGGTAGAGATTTACCCCCAAATTGATTTTAAAAAAATCAAGTGTCAAGTGTCAACTCACCACCTACGGTGTCGACTCGATTATGAAATTGGACCACCCTACGGTGGTGTCGACTCGATTATGAAATTGGACCACCCTACGGTGGTGTCGACTCGATTATGAAATTGGACCACCCTATGGTGGTGTCGACTGGATTATGAAATTGGACCACCCTACCCTACGGTGGTGTCGACTCGACTAGGGATTGGATTACTTGCATGTTGTTGTATCATTAGTAGTGGGTGTTACAAATTGAGTTATTAATAGAGACAAAAAAATATATCAAATGAAGAAAGAGATAAGATATAATAGAAGTTTTTTTTTTAAAACCACCCAATTAGAATGATCGAATCATAAAAAAAAAAAAGTGATTTCCAAAACCTACGTTGGTGGTAATCACAAGAAGTGACTGATGTTGAGTTGAGTGTCATAAGGAGGATGGAGGGTCCATGAGTGCCACGAAAAACGGAGTTGTGACTAATGTTGAGTTGAGTGTCACATGAAGAGTTGGGTATCACTTTCACTCTCATTTTCTCACTAATGAGATGCATTCACACTTGATGTTAAGTCAGTGTGTGAAATGAAAATCCTAGGTGGCATCTTAGATGGCAAAAAAATTAAAAAAAATCAAAATAAAATTCGATGTGTTTTCAAAATGGAAAAAATCCCAGTTAAAAAGAAGAAACTAGTAAAAATTAACAAAATTGAAATGGGTATAGAAATATGTATTGAAGTACCAAATTGGTTGGCGCAACCAATATTTCTTAAAATGTCTAGTTATGCACATTTATAAGTTTGATTTGTGCATTTTCATATAACGACTTTTGTAATGTGAAAATGTGTTACAAATAAATAAATTTATAAACTTACACAACACACTCAATGTTAAATGGGTGATAGCTTAAGCTTAATGTTAAGCTTCATGTTAGCTTAACATAAAATTTTCATGATAAGTAAATTTAAATCTTCAATCACTAGTATGTATGATGTTAGGGGACTTAACACTAGAGTCCCTAGAGTATTAACCAAGTGTGAATGTGCCTTAAGAACCGTTGGGGGGCACATTAGTTAATACTTATATCAATAATCACCTAGCCCATTCTCTCACCCAAATGAGAATGGGCCTTGAGAACCGAGTGCATTTGAATTTTATTTTTTTCAAAAAACTACTATTTGGGTGAAGTCAAAGGTTAACCTTTGGTTTTGAGGCAAAGGGTATTCAAGCTTAGAGGGTCTAGGTAGTTTTTGGGTGTAATTTGAAAGCCAAGGTGGGTATTAAATTTGCATTAAAAAAAAAAACAATTTAGAACCGGGACAATTCCTAAACCCTTGTAAGACCTACCTTGGTAGTTCCATGAAAAAAATGAGAACCACCTAGCATTAATCGTGACGCCCCCTTTTTTTGGGGGGGGAATATTAGGTTCAAGGCAACCTCTAGGTTCTTCTCTTTTTTTTGTGTAATTTGAAAACCGAGGTGAGTATTAGAAAAAAAATCAAAAATTTGGAACCGTGCCAATTTTCCATAAACCCTTGTAAGACCTATTTGGTTACTTGGCATGCTAGAACATTGTTGATAATGCTTCTAGACCCTTAATTTTAGTGCTAGCTAAAGGGTTGTGTAATTTGATTTAGGGGTAAGTCCTCCTTGGTCTAGAGGTCTAGACCCATGATTTTCCCCTAGTGGGTCCTAATGTGTAGGTTAAGGACCAAGAGTGGGTTCATTCTATGAATCAAGGCCTGGCATGAGGTAGGAGTTCAAGAACTGAACTCCCAAAACTGCCCTATTCAAGGTCCTTACCCAAAGTAAAAGATCTAGTAAAATTTTTGAAGGCTTGTGATTTTGTTTAAGAAGGAGATGAGAGGAACCATGAATCCACATTTGGAGATGAGGATTGAGGTTGGAGATTGGAACCCTTATGCACTTCCCTAGGCCTAAATCTCCAATGTGGGTCTCATGTGAAAGTTTCCAAAATGGTGTTCATTTTTGCCTTAGAGTTTATTGTGCTTGAAAATTCCTCGCCCTTTGGATTTCTCTTTATGAAAAACCAACTATTATGGGAATACCGCCAAGGTCTTCAAAACTTGGAATATCCTTGGGCTTGGGTTTCCCCTATACACTTCAAGGACTTGGGGAGAAATGTCCTAATTATATTTGGAGGGCACCTTCTATGCATGAATATCCCTCCTAGAAGGGATATTATACCTACTCCTTAAGATTGGGAGCGACCCTACCACCTCCTCCTAAGCCCCTTAATTGTTTGGGAACAAGTGAATGTACCCACGTCCCCACCATTTTTTTCTTTTTTTTTTCTAAAGGTGCATTGGACTTCACTATGAAGAGCTGAAAAAAATTTATCCTTTGCATTAAAGTATTGTGAATTTTTAAACCCTTAATTTTCTTATTTGTGTGTTGCATGTAACAATAAGACCATTTATTTAACAACCTACGTATTAAAAATGAAAGTACAATACATTGAAAGCTTAAAACCAACAAAATTACATTAAATAAACATTAATCAATATGAGTTTTTATCTAAAGATACGACTCTATAATTTTTTATGTCACTCCAAAGATATTAGGTCAATCAATGGCCTTTGTCTTTTTCACACATAATGATACTCACATCAATCCATCCAAAGTCTAGATCTTTAAATTATTTTTGGAATCACTTTTCATCCAATTTTGCTTTGAAAATTTGCATTCACAATTAGTTGTGCTAGTTGGAATGACAAACACCTTTCAAGGTTAAATAATGTATTATGGGCATTGGATAATGTTTAAATGTCCACTAGTCTAATGGCTAGAAACAAAATCAACATGTAAAACATGATCATATACGAATTTTATCAATCCTAAAAGTTCTACATAAGATCTTAGCAGTACATGAATAGTACCAAGAAGCCTTTACTTGAAGTTGTTTGCATTCTAAATCATAACTTTAGGTCCCACAAGGACTATAGTTTAACCCTTTTGTCCATCAAGTGGACCACCATGTTTTTATCATTCCATTTATGCTATTGATTTTTTATTAGTACTAGTGCATATATAGATTGAGATTCACCCATTGGCATTATATCCATGCAAAAACACAACCATACATGCCCAAAAAAAGAAGGTTTTTGTAGCTAGGTCCATTAGATCCATCACCCCACTAGCATTTCTTTTAAGGAATTGTTAATGTAATTAAGTGGTCAAGTCTAACTTGTTTGTGGCTAACAAGTGGCATCTTCTTAGATTGAAGGTTCAAAAATAAATCGACCTCATCAAATACTTTGTAAAAATGTGGCTATGGTTTGTATTATGTGATAAAAGATTTATGGTTATAAGATTATGTTTTTATGTGAGTTTTAGTAGTAAACAAATTGCATCACATAAACCAAAAAGAAAAAAGTATAAAATTTGGCATCCATAAAAGAATAGTAATTTTGGTTAGAAAATAGATCTCCTAGGGGAATTGACCTTTAATCCAAATGCACCTTGCCCATTGCAGCTACAAATGGCTTGCAAAAACATATAATATACTAAATTATATATATATTACAAAGCACAATGCCACACACAAAAAAAAGAATGGAGTAACAGTGGAAGATTCATGTTGAAAGTTTCAATTTGGAACCTACAAATCAAGGAAAAAATCACAAAAATTTAATAATGTAAATATGGTTTTTTTTTAAAAAAATGGTGTTTGTTGCAAAAAAAAAATTGCTATTTTATTGCTTTTCAAATTTTGTTGGTAGTCCATGCTTTGATCACAACAACAAATGGAAAGTTTTTCAATGTATAATTTTTTTGTGCATACATGCACACAACCAAATCCAAATGTGTTATGAACATGTTTTAAAAATTGTTCTTGATGAAGGATAATATAAAGAGACACCTTTTATCCTTGTTGTCCTCCAATACCATAGCCATAAATAGTTCAATAAGTTTTAACCAAGTTTGCCTTGGTAAAAGCATGCACATTTGTTCTTCAAATGTTTGTACCACCAAATTGTACTTGTCAAAAAACTTTTGATAAGAAAAAACATGAAGATCCATTGTGTTTTCACATTGTGATTTTTTTTTAATGTTTTGCACTCCAAAAACTCATCAAATTTGTATCTATCCAACTATTGCTCAAAGGAAGTACTATAAAAGGTGTACACAGATTGTAACAAACTTCAATCTTGGACACAAGCAACAACTTGGAAAAAGTATGGACTACAAGATTAGTTCAATGGGCAACACAATGCACCACTTGCATGAAGGAGGCATGTTTCTCCATGATTTGAGTCAAGTAAGCCTTATTTTAACACCTTGGAAAATTGAAACACCATTTGCACCAAAATTGATGAACTTGGAAGCTAGGTTAGATTCAAAAAGTAGCTCAATTTGCAACATATTTGCCAAAATCATTCTTCTCAAATTGGTTGCAATACCCCCTCTTATTATTTGTTCCAATGTTAGCAATTATATGTGGATATGCTTCCAACCCTCAACCACATAAACATGAATGCCCATCCAAGATTGACAATCAATAGTGGTCACCTCATCAAAATTAATCAAAATGAACTTGGCATTTTGAATTGTAATACATGTTTTGGCAAACACATGCTTGTGCATGCACTTAGTCATGTGGCCCATGCCTATGTCATTCCAATGATGTTGACGGTTGTTAGGCACTTAGATAAAATCAAACATGTCTTTCATGCTTTCATTGTATATAGTTCGGTGCCCACATTTCAACTTGTGGCAAATTGTCACAAATTTCCATTTGCATTTAATATGTAAAACAAACTTAATTTCACCAAGAACATAAAATTTACCATACATTGAGACACATTGCCTTTCATTTTTGCCATGTTGGATCATAAACGACATTTAGATTCCCTAATAGTTACCCACTTAACAACAATGGCCTTGTGACACCCAACATACTTTTAGAGGCCATTAGGTTTTGAAACCAAGAGCTTTTCCTGAATTTTTAAGTTGTTACAAATTTTACACCTAACAAATTGTCATCTTCCCATTGCCCCTTAACAAATTGCATCGACCCATGACAATTTAACAATTGAAACATGTTAGAAAATGTGGTTGAATTCCCATTTAACTTTCGTAAGCTTCTTGAATTTTGAAAAATATGGACTAGGACCTATAAGAACATTTTTCCTTTTGTGACTTGGACCAAAATCCATGACAACTTCAAAAGGTAATTGAACTTTCGTGTGCACATCAAATTCTTCCCCTACACTTGCAGTACCAAAACTTGAAGCATGAATTGGCCTTGTAGTGGTAGATATAGTAATAAAAGGTTCGAAGACATTCACAAAAACCTTTTGAAAAGAAATGTTAGAATTGAAAGTTTGGTGACAATTCCAATTGATCTATCACAACACAAAATGAAAGGCACCATTTTTGAAGTTTTGAGAATTTGAACCTTTCCAAGAACTTCCCTCCCAAAATTACTAGCAAAGTTCCAACCTCCTATAGTTCATTCAAGTGTAAACATAAACTTGACTTGTGCACTTTGCACAACAAAATGCAATCAAAATGCCACAAAACACAATTCTAGATTATAGAGGGTTTAATTAAATCAATGAGCAACCATTGCATTCATACAAAACAAAGACAAGGCTTGCAACTTGCAATGCCAAGGTTTTAAACAAGTTTCAAAAAACACATACTTGGGAATGCACTTTTTCAACTTGATGACAATGAAGTTGTGAAACCATTGGCTTTTGCAACTTGTTTTATTCCTTCTCAACATTGACACTCACTGTTCATGGTGCATATAAACCCATCAACACTCACAATCACTATCCAATGTCCATAATGAGAATTTGTGCACTTTAAATGTGAATCTCACACAATCTTCACAACTTGAAACTCTTAAAAACAAAATCACAACATATGGCATTGTGCAAGTTGCAACATGTGTATTTTTGCATGTTGAAACTAGAAGGCTTGAAGCTTGTTGCTTCAAAACTCACAATGCACATGCAAACATTAAACTTCATAAATGGCGACCATGTACATTGAAACCTTGGAAAATGGTGTGGTGAGGAGCACATTGTTAAAGGCAACACTAATGACAATGGAAAAATGCTTTGGGTCAAAAAGGGTGTGAATGGTGGTGAGCAATAGTCGATTTGATGCAACACTTGATCATTCAAGCTCAATTGTCAACATCCAATGATCCTCATGTGTAGATGCAACCAACAAGCTCCCTCCAATATTGATGAAAATAGTGGCTTTCTAACATAGAATTTTAACAAAAAAAACACTTTTTCTAACCCAAATCTATAATAAGGATTAAAAAATGTGCAAAATTTCACCATTGCACCCCAAAGGCTTACTTGGGCTACCATAGCCCACCACCACTCTTACAACTATATACAAATATATAACTATTGTAAGTGAGTGTACAAGCCTTTAATTCAGCCCTTCATGTTGCAAGTTTCATTTTTTGAGTTAAGTCTTTCTTTCAAAGGACTCTAATATTTTTGGGCCTTTGCATAGGACGATTTTGCAAGGTGAAAAGCATTGCAACCTTGCAAAATAGTCAGCACAACCACCAGCACTGATCTGGTATATGGGTCTACACGGGTATCAACATTGGTATCAAGGACCCTATCAATATGGTATGACATAAGGCAGTACCAACCTTGTACCATACTAATAACACTGGTGCCCACTCCCCCACCCTTGGGGCTTAACACTTAACAAGGGAACGTTGTGCATTAAATGCTGAGTTTCAGCATTTCATACCCAGATTTAGTAAAATTTCATTACTTTGTGGACCTCACTCAAAGAGGGGACCAAGGGGGGGGGGAGTGAAAGGAGGCCTGAAGAGAGGGTTGGTGACTTTAAGGAAAACTCTAGTATTTAGAGTTATCCCTAAAGTTTCTTTTCATAATTCTTTTCATTAGGGAACCTTCCCATTGTGCCCTCCTTTGAAGGTACCATTAGACCCGATATGAAACATAGACCAACAAAGTCCTTGGAAATGCTCTAGGCTGCGTGAACAGGTGCTTTCCCTTCCCTTAGAGAGAGCTCAATTGAAATGTGTACTTAAATAATGGTTAGGAATTGTGGGGAACCATTTTTTTTTAATGTTATGGGCGGTGCATTGTCGTAAGCAACTGAAGGTCAGGATGGACGTCATCTTCTAGTGTATTCTTGGGTTGACATTGAAATTACCATCTTCTAGTGAGTGTTTTTTTTTCAAAGGAATTTTTTTTGTTCGTAGCCAAAGTGACAAAATCATCGTCCATCCATAGTAAAGATGTACAAAAAAGTGGTGAACATCCCGAGGAAGATTTAGCCAAATCTGGCTATATAAACCAGATATAAAGTTTTTTTTAAAAAAATCTCGAATAATCATTTTTGGCTACACAATGAAAACCCAAAGTATATATCAAATCTAACAATTTATTAAAAAAAAAGCTGCTTTTTTTTGGTCGATTCTCGATCGGGTTGACATTCAAATTGTACTCGAAAGCAACAACTTGAGGAGGTCAGAATGGACGGCATCTTTCTAGCGGGTTCTTGGGGTTGACATTGAAAATTATGCTCACAAGAAAGAAAGAAAGAACCTTACTGTAGTCAAGATGGACAAACCTTACTGTAGTCAAGATGGACGGCAGCTTCTAATAGCTTCACGGGGTTGACGTTCATCGTACATAACATACGCAGCCTATCGATTTTTTTCTTTACTCATCGATGAATGATGATGCACGGTGGTAAGTTCCGAAACAGCTGTAACATGGCTGTAGTTATTATAGTTGACGGAAACCGAGTAACTCCCCACGAAAGGAAACACAAACTTCCATGGAAGGAACCCAATTTTTCTAGTAGCAAATGGTCAATGGATAGATACCCATTATCTTAATTTTATTTATTATTTATATTAATATTAATATTTTAAATAATAATAATAATACTAATAATATTATTTTTATTTTTATTTATTTTTTCATTTTTTTGGGGTAAAATCCATTGAAATTGCCCTTCTTGGACTTTTTACGAGCTTCTTAGTTCTTCCATATATTGGGCATGTTTCTAACACATATAATAATAACCTCTTTTTGGTACACTCCCTATTCATTTGGGTACTCTTTTCGGCTTTTTATAATAATAATTTATAATAAACTTGATAGAACAGCATCTCACCGCCTTAATGGATATTGACATGTTTGTGGGTGGCCCATTCCATAGTACACAAAAAATAAAAAATAAAAAAATTCATACACTATTGATTTTCACCAATGTTGGTTGGTTTCGAGTTTTCGTCTAGTCTATTGTCTCAAGATCTACTCATATAGGACAACCCTCAAGCTTGGGAGTGGGAAAGCAACCCGCTTTTAACAATTATAACTCATAAAACTCATAAGTAACAAAGAGAGATGAACTTCCAACTAACTAAACGGCCGTTGTTGCATACCATAAAGATTTCATTATGATATAACCATTCCTTAATAAATAAATAAACACTCTTCAATCGTGGTGTGTTTAGGATGCTATTCCCTAGTCTTGTGATTTGTCTTATGGTATTCCAAGAGTGTTGAGAAACTCACCTCCATAGTAGACGTCCAAAACCATCCATTTGAGCACTTTGCTTTGCCCGTGGAGTAGTGTCCTTTGAACTTGACCGTGCATCATCACTCTACCCAAAGTAGAGAATTGGAGTATGTCTTAAGGGGAGGAACCCCAAAGGTTGAGGAGGTAGCAACCCCCTTCACAACATATTCAGACCCAAGAAGTACAAGGGCGGGTGGAGGCACCAAGAAATAAATAGTAGCGTCCAACCGACATTTGATTGGGGGAAGATGAATCCCCCAAAATGGTCGTCAAAAGAGCGGGGCATGTAGTCTAAGCATGGGATATTTATAATATTTAAAAGTAATTTAAATTTAAAATTTTTTTAAATTTTTTTACCAAGGCATCAATGTAGGCAATGGGTTTTTTATTTCCTCATTTTTTATATCAAAAATTTGAAAAAAAAATCAAACACAAAAACTAAAAATTAGTCAAATTTACACTAGAAATTTTTTTTTTTGGCAAATTTCTTTGTCAAAAAATGGCAAATTTTCACCAAGGAAAAAAAAACACTGAGTGTAGGTGCTGGTTCACTGGCCATGGCTCACCACCACCACCACCACCATTCCAAGTAGTCAATCAATTCATAAGCATAAACCCTAATCTTTTTTTATAAAAATTCCCAATGGGAAGCCTAAATCAAGTATGGGAGCTAACTACTTAGTCAAGTTCCCTGGAAGTGGGATGGACAAAAAATAGGTAGACCCCCCCAAAAAAAGGGGGGAAATTCCCAATTACAAAACCCTTCCCCAAATTTTTGAGGACCTATAATTTGGTCTCATCTATTGGGATTGCAAGCACATGAAGTCTTCCTAGGTTTATAGTTTATACCCATGGATGGCCCCACACACACACACACACAAATATTGGGTTTCAAGCCATGAAAGTTGCTTATTAGCTCTCCTTTAATGGAGAGAGACTAGAGAGAGAGAGTCTAGGGAATGATGCAATTTTCATTTGGACCCACATTTTGAGGATTTGTTCACAAAAGGGGAAAAAAAATTTGATTTTGAGAGTTGCTTTCTTTTATAAAAACCTCTTGGAACATTCCTTGTTTTAATGGTTTGAACTTGCACATAGGGGATAAAGCCATTATGCAATGAGTTTGCTTTGTTCTAGAAAGATGGGGTCCACTCTAGTTATACCCATAGTTATCATAAGCTCATATCTATTTTGTTTCAACCCTAGAAGGTTTTGCTTTTAGAAACATGGGTCCACTAGTGAGTTATCGTTGTAACTTGCAAAGGCTACTTAGACATAGGGTAGTTAACTTAGTTACTTACCATGTAGTTGCATGAGGCTTTTTTTCTTTTTTTGGGAGCTAAATTTCACCAAAAATTAATTAGATTTTTAATTTTTTTTTAAATGAAGTAATTTTGGAGGTTTTCAATTGTCAAAAGTGAGAAAAAAAAAAATAGAAAAGATTGTCGGATTTCTATACTTGGCTTTTAGAGTGTAGCCAAAATATTAGTAGGATGATTAGTTTTTTTTAATTTTATACTCGATTTATTTAAAAAGTTGGCTAAATGTTTGTAGGGATTATTGCCATTTTTTCCTACATCTTCCTATGGAATGATAGCCATTTTGGCTACAAACAAAAAATTCTTTAAAACAAAAATAACATTGAGCTACACTCACATTTTTACTCTAGTACTAGATGCACTAGAAGCAATTGGGTGATGTGGAAAGAGAGTATTGTGGATAAGCAGGTTAAAGTTTATCCGGAAGAGTTGGAAAGTAGAGTTTTCAAGAGAGTGCCGTGTGGCATGGGATCTAGATGAGGCCAACAATTTGTTCCTTGTAGATAGGATAGAAGACAACTCTCTCTCTTTCTCACACACAAACATATTCCTCCCTCCATTCTTGCTAATCAATTGTGTAACAATCAAGCTCACCTTTCAAAAATTGTATTATTTTAGGGAATGTTTTCATCGTGTTCTTGCTCTATTTTTGGGTTGTACATGATCAAAGAGTTTTGTCTCCTGGAGTCGGAGAGACTTAATTTAATAAATAGTTGGTGTGTAGTTCCAAGTTGTCGTGTTTAGTATCTCCCTTTAATCCCCAACTGGGCTTGGATGGATTCTTATCTCGAAAGTTTCTCTAGTGGGTGGGGGCCATTTTAAAGCCATTCACTAAAACAAAGAATATGGATTTTTAATTTTTTTTTCCCCTACAACACTAATCCTTGGTTTAATTATAAGCATGTGAGATAAACTATGTAGTTTCATCTCACTAATGTCAATCTTTTGATATATGTAAGTTATCACATATATCTTAGGTTGAAATGGATGAAATCACATAATTTTACCTCGCATGTGTCTAGAGCCAAAGGCATGCTATTGCAAGAAAAATCACATTTTTGTTGTAACAATTAAGAACATCTCCAAAAATGATTTATATGTCAAATTTGGATGATTATTTATTACATCAAGCTAATTGTAAATATCAATTCGCATTAGCATTTTGCATAAATTTGCTCTCTAGGTGAAGAATAACATTGAAAAATATAATACAATTCCTATTATTTGATTGATTGTATTTATTGACGACACATTGATCGGTATAAATTGATTTAACCACAATGATTGACCCACGTGTGCACATGTATATTGTTCAATATATTTACAATTTATGGGTAAATGGATGGATGAAAAATATCAACATTAAATTTAGATGCAATAAATATTGATATCACCCAAATACAATGCAATTGTTAAAATGCTCTAAACTCAAAGTCTTCAATTCTACAAAAAAAATTTAAAAAAAGAAGAAAAAAACAAACCTTACATAATCATCAATCAGGCAAGAGTGTGCTAGATATGTTGCTCTAGTGAAGTGTAGAGAACTCCCCATTTCTGAGGACAAAAGTTGGGAGAAATATTGACAATTGTTTTCTGTTCTGGC